>ERZ1106919.1653-NODE-1653-length-13950-cov-3.022598_pt1 | contig 13950 bp, 23 predicted proteins | sample MGYA00403654_ERZ1106919 | MGnify/ENA primary metagenome ERZ1106919 (study PRJEB35170, sample SAMEA104062450) | human gut metagenome | biome: human gut; feature: human-associated habitat; material: faeces | place: Denmark | collected 2012-10-08 ... | reverse complement strand
TCGTCGTTCCAGAATCGTTGGTGTTCTGTTTGCATACGTTTGAAGAACTCGTCGACGCTCATATCCCAGTATACCTGATAGGTTTCGGGGATAAAGAGGCAAGCCATAGTGATCGGTGTATATCCCATTTCTGCCTGAAATGTGGAATCGAATAAGTGGCGGGCTATCTCGGCGGAGTCGATCATTAGTTGCTTGCCGACACTCCGTGCGAGCCGGTCTAATGTCCGCACGCTTCCGATAGTGAGGTTTATCGGTTCCTGATAACCTCTGGAAAGTCGGCTGAATACATGATATACGTTGTCATTCGGTCGTATTGCATAACGTCCGGTGTGTATGTTTTGATTCAGTTTTTTATATTTTGCCATCCAGAGGAAGCCGGTGAATTGGTTGACATGACCGGTTTGCCTGATCTTATTGTAGATAGAATCTGTCGTATCATCCCGGTCTATATATACATAGACTGTTTTGGAAGGATGAAACTGCGGAGCGAACAGATAATAATAGACTGTTCCTCCGACAATGGCGCACAGAAGGAAGGCTCCGATCAGAATGGATAATAAGATATTCCTTGTTTTCTTTTTCATCTTGAGACGTTACTTTAAAAATTGCGTCAAAGATAGGAAGATTTTGGATAGGAGCGATTCCTTTCAGTGATGAATAGTTGAAATCCGGCTGAATTTGTCGGATGTCAGTGAGGCCACTGGTAATAATCGGCATTGGCTTCTACTTCATTTTCTATTTCATCGGGCAAGGGAGAGAAGAAGTCCATATTGGTCAGCTTCTCGATGCTGTCGATTGTCACTGCGTAGGTGGAAAGCGGCTCTACCGCTTGTCTGTTGTTGAATAAGAACCCGATGCCACGGACCGGCTTGACAAAAGGAGAGAGGACTACTTTGAAAAACTGTTGGGGTACTGCAACTTTATTTTTTCCGATTGTTTTCGATTCTCTTTCTATGATAGGTCCGCAAATAACGATGACAGCGCTGTCTGCAATAGCCCAGTCCCGGATCTTTTCTTCCAGATTTTTCCAGCCCCTTCTGTTGAGTTGTGGACGTTGCGGACACATATTGCTGAAATAGAAGGATTCTTTCATGACTTCAGGGCTCCATTTCATGTCGGCAGCAGGTGCCATGTGTCCTTTGTCATATCCCGAACGTGCATAATCCGCATTGGTTGCAATTGTACCTTTTACTAAAGGGTCGGCAATGAAGTTGTCGCTTCTCTTTTCTTTTCCTTTTGTTTCCTGACGGGTCAGCTCATAAGAAACCCAATTCGGAATTTTCAAATCTTTATTGTAGGAAACCGTATATCCGTTGTGATGAATGATCTGTTCCTGACGGGGAACTGATGAAACGGGAATTTCCAGATCTTTGCCGGAAGGGATGGGGCGGGAAACTGATGTTTCTGTCTGATTCTGACTACTGCTGTGCTGGACACTGTATTGCTGATAGTACAGATAGAGCCCGTAACAAATGGGAATGAGTACAATGACGGCAATGATACATCCTAATCTCTGACTGGAATGTGACTTCTTCTTCTTAAATAATATCCTGCTCTTACCTCGTTTCATGCGATTTGCTTTGGGGGTTAATAAGAAAAGCGCTAACTATTCTGTAGTTAGCGCTTTATTGTCAAGAGCCGCTAGCCAGACTTGAACTGGCGACCTACGCGTTACGAATGCGTTGCTCTACCAACTGAGCTATAGCGGCGGTTTGTCTCTCGTTTACGGCGTGCAAAATTACAGCTTTATTTGAGAAAACAAAAGGATTCTGAATATTTTTTGAGCTTTAATTTAAAATCGTCCTTTGCCATAACTCTTTGCATAAAGTAGCGGTGGTTTAGCTTTCGAACATTCTGCTGCGTGCCAGCATACATGCGCCTACAATGCCTGCTTTATCTTTCAATTTGGACGTAATGATGGCAGAATCTTTATTGACCAGATTGAGTGAATATTTGCGTACCGCTGTCTTGATGGGCTGGGTGATGTAATCTCCTGTTAAAGATACTGTTCCGCCTATAATGACCAGTTCCGGATTAAAGATATTGATTAATCCTGCAATCTGTTTGCCCAGTTTTTGCCCAATTTCCTCGACAATCTCAATGCAAAGCAAATCTTCCTTGTTGACGGCTGTGATGATTTCGTCAAGCGTAATAGGATCTTCTTCTCCGGATATTCGGGTAGAAAGGATAGAACTTTCTCCACTTTGGATGCGTTCCAGAAGAATACGGTGAAGGGCAGAGCCGGATGCTTCTGTTTCCAGGCATCCTTTCTTGCCGCAATGGCAAATGATTTCATTATCGTATGCATTAACATGGCCGAATTCTCCCGAGAATCCTGATTTTCCGGTATAAACTTTGCCGTCGATAATGATTCCGATGCCGACTCCCCAGCTGACGTTGACGAAAATAATATCTTTTTCTCCTTTTACGCACCCTTTCATATATTCTCCGTATGTCATTCCCGGCGGTGTGATTCTTCTTTGTGCTTCTCTTGCCTGTTTCGCTTTTTGACTTAATACCGTTGCCTTGCTTACCGTCTTTTTCTCTTCTCTCTTTTGTTCTTCGGGTTTAATCCCTAATCTCCTTGCCTGTCGGTTCGGCTTTGCCTTGTTATATGTCAATGTCCTTTCCTGTTGGAATGGTATTACTTTCCTGTTTCTTCTCTTCTTCGCCATAACTGCCCCTTTCCAAATCGTCCGCAATTTCCGTTATGCTCTGCATGCAGGCTTTTATATTCGTGTCTGTATCTGCCGTTATGCTTAATATGTTGCTTATCTGTCGTAACCTCTTTATCTGTTTTGGGGCAACTGCTGCCCTTTTCAGGCATTCCGGGCATATCTCTATGCCCTCCAATGCCTTTTCTCCACATAAGCTACATTTCTTCATGTGTACCAACTCCTATTTTCTAAAGAACTTCAATACCCTTTCGTGCCACCAATACTTAAATACCGCCTTATAAAAGGCTCTCGTCTTTTCTTTCATTGTCCTTTTCTTCCTCCTGTAGGATTCGTATAATGCCTATATATAGCCTTTCCGCACAATATACGCATATACTGTTGCCTATCGCCCTGTATCGTGCCGTATCGGCTATAATATTGCCGTCTGCTCCGTATTTCGTCCAATCGTCCGGGTATCCCTGTAATCGTTCTCCCTCAACAGGTGTAAGCCTGCGGATTATGTATACAACTTTCTGTGTTGCTTTCTTCAACAGGTCTTTAATGCTTTTCTTCGGAGTGCTAGGGATATTCCCCTTTGTCTTGGTACTCTCTGTTATCAGAGTTTCCGACCCTCCGCCGTAAGACCCCCCCCCGCTGCCCTTAAAGTGCCGTTAATCTGTGTTTCCCTGTATCCTCCGTGCTGATTCTCTTCAAAGGCTTTCTTATCGGTTACAATCAATGGGGTATCTCCCCTTACGGTATTGTTCTGTCCTGCGGTCAATGTTCCGCTTGTATCGCTCTCTCTGTATCCGTTGTGTTGGTAGGCTTCGTAAAATACGCTGTGAATATCTGCCGTTGTAAGTGTCGGGCAAGGTCCCCCGACTTTTCCAACGCCCAATCCGTTGCTTGCCTTATTTCTTGTAACTTCATCCCTCAAAGGAATAACATTTCTTTTTTCGGAATATATTACAGGTTCTCCACCGTGCGTACATGTGAGTGTCGGGGATAATTCCGTTGTTATACCGCATTGGCTTTTACCTCCGCCTTGGTCTATTGCAATGGTTCTTTGCTCATACATAATACAAGGTGTTTGACCTCCGCCACGCCCCATATTCTGTACTAAGGTTGGGGTAATGTCTTTATAGGTTCTTACCACGCTGTCAGCATGTGCAAAATCAAGCCCTAAGACCTCCCCCCCCTCGGCTACTTTCTGTTCTAAGGCTATTCGTAGATTGTCTGGCAGCTTCCGCCCTTTGTTCTTTGCTCTTCGGAGTATACCCAAGCACGCTTTCGGACTTAAATAATATTTCTCCGGCACGTTGTCCTCCAAAATCTCCGATAAGGTAGATTCGTTTTCTACGCTGGGGTACTCCCCAATATTGAGCATCAAGGATTCTCCAAGCGGTGTCAACCTCCCCCCCTCTAACCATTCCTGCGGTTGCCCATTTACCACTTGCAGGCATTGGAATATTGGCGTTTGTGACTTTTTCAAGCACGGCTCTAAAATCCTCTCCGCCGTTACTCGAAAAAGCTCCGGGTACGTTCTCCCAAATAATGAAAGTTGGATATTGTCCATTTGTTGCTAACCTCATTTCTCTTATAATTCTTATTGCGTGTATGAATAACCCGGAACGATTACCTTTAAGTCCTTTTCTCTTTCCGGCTATGCTCAAATCTTGGCAAGGACTTCCAAAGGTTATAATATCCACGGGTTGTATTTCATCCCCTTTAAGTTCCGTAACGCTTCCAACGTGCATTACATCCTTAAAACGGTATCTTGTTATGTCGATACAATTCGGTTCTACCTCTGCGGCCCATAACGGTTTAATGGTGCATCCTGTATCTATCCCGCTCGGTATGCCTGCTGCATAGCAGAAACCTCCGATACCGTCAAATAGGCTACCTAGTGTTAATTGTTTCAACGCTTGCCCTCCTTTCTGTTTTTCTTCTCCTGTTTTCTCTTGGCGTATTCCTGTAAGTATCTTTCCTGTTCTTTGTCCTCTTCCATTCTTGCTAATCTTTTTTGATACCTTTTGTATATTTTGCAATCCTTTTCGCAATCGGGGCAAGTTCTATACGGACACCCGATACATTCATGTAATCCGCCGTCCTCGTCCATATCAATACCAAATACATAAGAGAAAAACATAATAATGAGTGGAAGAAAAAATAATACTGCTGCCACGGCAACGATAATTAAGATTACTGTTATTGCTGTTTTCATTCCTGCCAATCCTCCAACTTTTTAACTCTTGTCTGTAGGTTGCTTATGGTTACTTTCATTTCCTCAATCTGATAAGGCAATACGTCCGTATTCTCAAACATATAAAGGACTTCTACCGCCCGGCTTATCGGCACACCGCTTTTTAATCTCGGTTTATTGGTCTTTGGGTCAATCTCCGTAAGTCTGCCGTTCTTTGGTTTCCTCTTTGTGTCCTTTGCCGGTCCTGGCATTGCTTTATTCATCATCTTGTAATACGGAATCTCCGCCCCTACAATTCCGTTAAGTCGCACTTAATAACCCTCCCTGTGCCGTTTCCTCTTCAATCTTCTTATCCGCTACTGCTGCCGTGTCCTGCAACTCCTTTTCCAACCTTTCCCAAATCAGAGGAATCATTAACTTGCAAACTATCATTGTATGTATTCTGCTCGGTGCTTCCGTCAATCTTTCACACATATACACGAATAATAAACCTGCGTTGGCATCCCCCTCCCAATCCGGGTTATCCTGCCTTGATTTCTTAAAAAGCGGTGTTTCTTTGTACTGCTGCCCTAACTCCTGTAAGATTTCTATTGAACGGTCTGTAAATATTACCCCTCCGCCCTCTTTAACCTCTGTAATTGTCAACAGTTCCATAATTTTATCTTTTTCGCTCTGCATTTTCGTATGCTCCTTTCAATTCCTCGGTGTGCATCAAGAAATGTACCGCACCGTCAAACTTAACCTTGTATTCCTCTATATCATCCGGCTTTAGGTACTGCCTGCCGTACATTTCTTTCATATCACGCCATACATTCCAAGGGATAAAGAAAAAATCATCCTGTATACAGATACACACCCCGCATAACGCCCCTAATCGGCTATGCTTTTCCAATACATCCATTTGCGTATCTGTAAGCACATTTCGGGTTATCCTGTCTTTGCTTGTCCTCTTTGCTTCAAACATTATCGAACGCCCACCGTATAAGGTCCCTTGAAAGTCGGGTTGTGCGTGTGTGCTGAAACGCCCGGTAAATTCTCCTGTCCTGTGGTTCTTACTTGTCACTCTGAACGGTTCGGGTGTTTTATCAATAGTTGCTATACCGTGGCTCTCGTACATTCTGCACCCGGCTAAAATCTCTCTTTCAAAGTGCTGCCCCTGTGCATTGTTGAGCCTGTTTTTATACTGCTGTTTTAATTTATCTTCGTCTACTGCCGTGGTTCTTGCCTGCTGCCACTTCTTTAACTCTTTTTCCGTGTCCGAATCGGTCACAAATCCTTGATTTATCAATGTTTTTCACTCCTTTTCGTCAATTCATTCCACGGTATCAACCGCATACGCTTTTTACCGTCCAATTCGTAAATAAATGATACCGTGCCATTCTTTAAGCTGTGTTCTGTGATAATATCCGTTATCTTCATTTCTGCCGTGCCTAATCTTCTTGGATACCCTGTAATAGCCATTCCCTCAATTATTGCAACCTCTACAATATCGCCCAACTCATAAGGGCAATGTGCCGTAAATATCGCCTGCTGCATTTAACAATCTTTCCTTTCTCCGATTTCGTGTATGTGTAGCGTGTAGTATTCCGTTTCGGGTTCTGCTCCCCACTCTTCCTTACCTGTCTTAATATCCAATGAACATACGGCGGTAAATTGTGGTCTACTGCTGCCGTATCCGTTTCTGAATCCTATTAACTGTTTATCAAGTCCTGTAGGAATATTTGAGTTTGGGTACATTTCAAATATTTTCTTAAACCTCGTTGTATAATACGGTTTAATCTCTCTGTATTCCTCCTGTTTATCCCCGGAAAGAATCATATTGAACCACTTACCCTTAATCGGTAATATCAGCATTATATTTTCCTCCCTGCCTATTCTTCTAACAGTTCTATTTCATCATCACAAAATAGCCTTGTCATTCCATTTCTGTAATGTTCGTTGTGTGGCTCGTCTACTCTCAAATTTGCCCTTGCGTATTCATCATAAGTTGATTCCGCCGTGATAACTCCCGTTATTCCTGTCATATCTTTGTTGTAATCCCCTGTCATTCCGTACTTGTAATGCAATATTGACTTTGCATTGATTACCTTAATACGCTGTCCTGTTTTGTACTCTTTTCCGCCTATCAGCATTTCCCCTTTCTCCTTTCTATGTCCTCTTCCATTTTTTTGTAGCAATACAAGGTTGCTTTTACATCCTCTAAGGAATCGTGAGCCTTAAACTCGTAACCGTAGTATGTTGCACACTTGGTAAGGCTCTGCCACTTGTAACTACCTCTGCGTTCGTTCCATTCTCCGTAGATTTCTGCAAACACAATCATAGGGTCAATCCATTTTTCCGGGTCTACCTCTATTCCGTATGCCTTTAGGTAACTATCTTCAAACGCTGCATTATAGGCTATTACCTTGTCCGCCTTGCTTAGAATATCAAGCACCGTAGGCACATATCTTTCAAACGGTAACTCATTGGCTACCATAAGTGGAGTAATGCCGTGTACCGCCTGTGCATCCTCCCAACTGTCTTTATTGTTCGGTCTGCAATAAACATTAAGCAGGACATTATAGTTTTCATCAATAATTGATACCTGTAATACCTCGTCCTCTCCCGCCTTTAATCCTGTTGTTTCAAAATCAATAGTTGCAATCAATTTAATCCCTCACTTTCCGTAATCGTAGGTAGCAATTCCACCCCGTATAGTCGTTGTACTCAAAATCTATCTTAGTAGGCTCATACCCCTTATACAGCTTTCTCCATACCTCCTTATCTTCCGGGGTCTTTGCATACTCTCGGAGTTTTCTAAAACTCCATTTATGGTCGTTTTTCTTTACCTTTGGCTTTTTAAGGTTCATTGATGTAGACCATTTTTTACAGCCTTTCTTACGCTTGTTTATGTAATTTACTATGCCCTCTAATCCGTTTTCGTTTGGCTGCAATCTATCACAGTTTACGAATCCGTAATAATCTACATTGGCTCTGTATTCCGGGTCATTTGCTTTTTTCCAATTTATCCTTGTGGTACTCCACATTAACTCTAAATCGTCACGGTCTAACCCTCCGTTGTTGATAATGATATGGTGGTGGATTCTTACGGCTTTTGTTGTCTTATCGTCCGCATCAATCCCCTGTAATGTAAGCTGCCCCTCTTCCTCTTCCGGGGTGTATTCGGTAACAAGCATATACTTTAAATCCTCGCCTGTTTCCCGCTTCATTTTCCTTTTGATGCGGTCTAAGTAGTTATGCACATTCTTTTCCGCTTCCTCCAAGGACATAGGCAAATGCTCATTGTTGTATGTAGCTGATATATGAAAATCATTTGTACCAAAATTAGTATTGGCAATCTGTACGAATCTTCTTTTACTTCTCTTGTCATTAAGGTTTTTTTGAGCCTGTGAGGATTTACCCTTTTTCCCCTTACCTGCTTCCGGCATATTCGTAACTGCTACTATATCAACCTCTAAGTATTCCTCTCCGCAATATATCCTCTTCTCACGGATAAAGTTCTTTCTCTTCTTTGCCATACCGTTCATTCTCCTTATACTACAAGTCCACAAGGGTACACCTACTAAACCATATACTTATATAAGTATATAATTTTATGAATGTCCTAGATGTTAATACCCCATACAAGGTCCTTAACACGCCCTCATTTATAGCCTTTTGGCGTGTGATTTCAAGGCTTTCTTATTGACTTTGTGCAAGCCTTATAGTATAATTTGAATAGGTGTAATTATCGCTATAAGGCGGTAACAGGGAACTTGCATAAGCCACTATGCAAGTTCCTTTTCTTTTTCCCTTTCCCTGTAAATCTTAGTTGCAAAATCTACCGTGTAATATCCTCCACAACCTTTATGCTTTGCCATATACGCACAACTAAGCGATATTTGACCGCATTTTAAGCATTTAAGTTTAAAGTACGGTAATGCCGTTACCTGTACGTCCAAACAAGGAATATATGGTATCTCCAAGCCGTTATCTGCGTGGTATCTGATGCCCTCCACAAAATCTGAATAATCTACCATACTTCCAATGTTCTTTATGTTCTCGGTATCCAAACCCCCGACCTCTATAATCTCGCCGTTTACTATGTCTACCGTTGTTTCCAAGTCCTGCACTATGAAATAGCCTATTTCTTCCGCCGTTTCATAAAGCAATATATCCTGCTCATAAATCGGTTTCCCGAATCTGTCGGCTACATCCGTCTGTCTGCACATGGTATTTATATCTACCTCATACACATTTGCACCCGGATAACCGCCTTTGTCTATGTAATGACCTGCGGGGCGTACTGCCCCGTCACTCGGTCTTATGGGTGGTTCTGTTATATATTCGCCCTCTACCCATATTGGGTACGGTGTGCTACTGCTTTTTGCCTTTGCTCTCACTTTCCTGTACCCCTCTTTCCGCAACCGTGCCGATAATCTCCATGAATGCCGTGTCGGATACTCCCGCTTCATTCACGCACGGCAAAAGCTGATGTATCACTCCCTCGGGGTCAATCCAACGGAATATAACCACATCCGCAAGCCTAACCTTTACGGTATCGCCCTCAAAGTTCGGAAGCGTATTATATTCCCTGTCAACTGTTGCCTTGTCTACTACAAATTCTCTTATCTGTCCGTCTACTTCCAAGGCTACAATATCGCCTGTGTAAATTTCTTTGCCGTTTTTATCCCTGTAGGGTGTCTGTTCCCCCAAGGTGTCCGGGAATATCTCTCTAAAATCTCCGTAGACCGTGCCAATCTCTGCAACTTCATCCGTTGCATATCCGTAAGACGGCAGACCGTAGACCCACTCGTAAGATTCTTTTTCCCTGTTGTATGTCAATCCTCTGTACTTCATTTCCTTACCTTTCCCAAGGTTTTAGCGTAAGAGGGTACTGCTCTTTAATCTCACGGCTACGCTCTACATTAGTCTGTAATATAAGCTGTGCCTTTTGCATTTCCTCTTGTGGCATTTCCTTGTCTTTGTACCCGTCTACAAACTCTTGATATTCCTGTATCTTTTTTCTTAACTCCGCATCCGTGGCAGATATGACATATACGGTGCTGCAATGTCTGCAACGCCAATACCTGTATTCGATTTCCCCGACTTTTTTATAACTCGGTTTTATCTTTCCTATTGATTTATGGCACTTATCGCATACGATTGTAGGCTTGTACTTTCTTTTTATTGGTTTCACTTTATCCCTCCTGTAGCACTTTTAGGCTCTTGATATGGGATACTCGGAATAAACAGGATTTACATACATAGGTATCTTTGTGAGATAAAAAGTAATACCCGCCTTTCAAGTACAGGTTGGGGTTATTTCTTACCTCTTCCGTGCCTGTTTTCCTTAAAACTCCCTGCATTGTATCGCCGTCAAATAGCTTTACTTCCACGCTCTCGCCTATGTGCTTTTCTAATTCGCTTCGCTTCACAGTTACCGCCTTTCAAGTACAGGGGTGCTACCGCACCCCTTAACAGTTATTCAGTAATCAGTTTTCCGTTTACCTCATAAAAAGCGGAGCGGAAACCAATGCTGTCGTGCGAGCTGGAACGAGGGTTAGCCAAGATGAGAGCGGACGGACCCGAAGCAGAAGTATTGATGAACGCCGACCCACGGACAGGCATATATTCGCCCTCGGTGGCATCAAAGTATACATAGGTCTTTCCCTCTTCCTCTGCTCTTTTATCCGGGATAATTCCCAAATCTTTAAGCACCTGTGGAATTTCTGATAACTCAACCTCTAATTCCTCAATTCGTGCTCCGTCATAATCCGGCTCGTAATCATCTGCTGCCACAGCATCCGTAATTGTGATTTCTCCACATTCCACATTTGCCCTTACCGGTCCCTTGGATGTTTCCGCCTGCTGCCATTCGGCACTATCCTTTGACAGGTCACAATATGGGGATGCTGCTTTATTGTCCGGGATAAACTCTATTACTCCGTCCTTAATCCTGCCAACCATTCCCATACATTACCGTTAAGGTCTGATACTCCATAAGGTGTATGGTCGTGATTCCATGTAACCGGTCCTGTACCTGTGTATGTTCTTCCAAGATTACTTACCTTGCCCTGTTCGTCATTGTGGTAGTAGTCCTTGCCCCAATCGGTGTTACCGTGTGGCATTGTGCCTTTTTCTCTGCTCTGATTTAACAGATATTCGTACTCTACAGCGGTCATAAGATGCCAACCCAACCCTTTGCATCTGCAAGCCTGTACCGCTTCGTCAAATGTGATATTTACGGTCGGGTCTGCCATTGGCATACTGTAGGCTCTGCCGTCAATTACGATATTCGGGTACTTTGATATGTAAATGGCATCCGCTACCTTATCCCCGATTTTGAATACTGCCGGGACCTCTTCGGTATCCTTTGGTCTTACGAATCTGCACATAATAGAGGGAATCCCTCTATCATCAAAAATTACTACATTGTTGTGGTCTACTGCGTTCATTGTTCCTTGTCCTCCTGTTTTTAATGTTTTGCATAAATGGAATGTAACTTAATACTTCCACGCCTTTTTATACTTTCTTCTGTGTGTAATCCTGAATCGAAAAACGCACAAAAGGTTGTACCGCCTATAATGCTTGTCACTACGATATAATCCCCGATATTATGAAACTCGCACCGCTTCACGTTTCGGTATACCGCTGTGTGCTTCTCTGTTCTGCTGCTCGCCATGCTGCCCCTCCTTTCGTTGTGTCCGTGCTATATCCAAGGCGTATTGCCCTTTCTTCCTCCGCTATATCAACTGCTGCCTTTCTTATCTGCTCGCAATCTTCTTTTAAAATATCTGCGGTCATTTCTATAACTTCCAACGGTAGGTTTTCGTCTACCGCCACAGAACCGACCATATCCGCCAACTCTCTAGCTTTTTCTTCTATTTCTTGATTCTTCATATTCTCCCTATATTGTTTTTTGTGCTACTTCCGCTCTGTAAGGTGTCCCGCCACGTTTTAACTCGTTGTAAATTGTGGCTCGGTGTACTCCGATTTTTTCGGCAATGACCACGACCCTTACGCCGTCATTCTTCATTTTTTCAATTTCTTTTCTATCTTCGTACTTTAATCGCTTATCTCCTTTACGCATTGCCTTACCCTCCTTTCAGAACAACTTAAAAAATGCGTCAAGGTTGTTAAACCTCAACGCATTTTCTCGTTTTATGGTATAAAAAAAGAAATGCGATAGAGTTTAATAACTCTTGCCGCATTTCATTTTACAATGAAGCTAATTACTGTATTTATTTTTATATATACTAATTCTATAAAAAACGCTTTCAACAGGTTTTTCACAATCCAGTAATCCGCATAAATAGGACATTTTTAATATTTTTTAATAAGAATATAAAAGAGTTTTCCACAAAATGTTGATAACTTGTGGAAAACTCTTTATAATTACGTTAGTTATTAATGATATTTTTGAAAAAGTGCCTATTTTCGACCTTTTTCGCGTTTATAATATTTTCCACATTCATGTTAATACATTTTTATCCATAAAATTATCCACAGGGCTTAATCTGCCCAAATATTGAAATAATTTTCTAAATGATATATTATATAAAGGAATGTATTTTTATGATTGGACAGGCTAATTAACAAGCCAGAAAGGCCTAGAATTTATGGATGAATTACAGACATTGATTGATAAATGGGATTTAATTCTCTCTACTTTTAAAGAAGAACACGAAATTATTGATGTTTCTTTTAAAACATGGATTAAACCCCTTAAAATATATAAACTTGACGGCAATGTTCTTACTCTTACTTTCTCATCTTTAGAAGATGACGCTTCTACTGATGAAAGGAGCATTGTATATATTGAAAAACGTTACCTCAAGTTTCTTGAAGTTACCGTATGTGAAGTAATGAACAAAGAATATCAGGTAATTATTATGTCATCTGCTGAGAAAAAGGAAGATGAATTAAAGAAAAAGACATCTTCAGTTTCTACTGATAATAGTCTTGCTTCACAGAATCTGAATCCTAATTACACATTTGACACATTTGTAATAGGTACTAATAATAATCTGGCTCACGCAGCATCACTCGCTGTTGCCGAAACACCTGGACAGATATATAACCCTCTGTTCATATACGGAGGTGCCGGACTTGGTAAAACTCATCTTATGCAGGCTATTGCACATTTTATTATTGCAAGTGACCCATCTAAGAAGGTTTTATACGTAACTTCTGAGACATTTACTAATGAACTTATCGAATCGGTTAAGACTAACAAGAACACTGAATTCAGAAACAAATACCGTAATATTGACGTTCTTCTTATCGATGATATTCAATTTATAATAGGAAAGGTTTCTACTCAGGAAGAATTTTTCAATACCTTTAATGACCTTTATCTTTTAGGAAAACAGATTGTTATATCTTCTGATAGACCACCTAAGGAAATGGAAACTCTTCCTGACAGATTAAGAACACGTTTTGAAAGCGGACTTCCGGTAGATATCCAGATTCCTACATATGAAACTAAGATGGCTATTATTAATAAGAAGTCTGAAGCTTTAGGAATTGATTTTCCTTATGAAGTTAAAGATTATGTTGCAACTAATATTACTTCAAGTATCAGGGAGCTTGAGGGAGCGCTTACCAAGCTTTCAGCTTATTCTAAGCTTTCCCACACACCGCTTACTGCAGAGTTTGCTGAGAATACACTTAAGGATCTTATATCTCCTTACTCTAAGAAAGAGATTACACCAGAACTTATAATTGATGTAGTTGCTGAACATTTCCACATTAAGCCTGAAGATATAATATCTCATAAGAGAAGTGCTGATATAGCTTTTCCAAGACATATTGCAATGTATCTGTGCAGGCAGATGACACAGACTCCTCTTGAAGCTATAGGTAAAGCTTTAGGTGGTAGAGATCATTCTACTATATTATATGGTTCAGAAAAGATTGCTAAAGAAACAGCTAATAATGAAACTACCAAGAGCACTATTGATATATTAATAAAGAAGCTTAATCCTTCTTAAAAAGTTTTCCACAATGGTTTTAGGATAATTTGTTAATTAGATGTTATTTTTATGTTGAATGTTCTTTATAACTTTTTTTTAAATTTATGTATATTTTTTTAAACTTTAATTTTTC
>ERZ1106919.1636-NODE-1636-length-14058-cov-4.705849_pt1 | contig 14058 bp, 13 predicted proteins | sample MGYA00403654_ERZ1106919 | MGnify/ENA primary metagenome ERZ1106919 (study PRJEB35170, sample SAMEA104062450) | human gut metagenome | biome: human gut; feature: human-associated habitat; material: faeces | place: Denmark | collected 2012-10-08 ... | reverse complement strand
TGGTCAGCTCCGCTCTCAAGCCGCTTGAAAAGCATTGCCCTCCAGAGCCTTCACGGTCCGCAGAAGGGCGGCGGTGTCTCCGCATTCGCTGCCGAAGGCCAACACGTCCAGCAGCCCCGTGGCGGTGAGAACCTCGACGCCGCCTTGGGCGAATCCCTCGGCAGAGCTGACGGCCCAGGGGAGGGGCAGCTCCAATACCAGATCCGCCCCGCTCCGGACGGCGGCTTCCGCCCGGGCGTGACGGCGTACCAACGCAAAGTCACCCCGCTGGACAAAATCGCCGCTCATGGCGCAAATAACGGCGGTGTCTCCGCCAAATTGCTGCCGGACGGCCTGTATCAGGGCGAGGTGACCATAATGCAGGGGATTATATTCTGTTATGATACCAGCGGTTTTCACATTTGTCACCTCAAAGCGGTTACAAAATAATGTCAATTCGGTAAAAATGTAGGTTGTATCTTGTGGAGGATTTGTTATAATGGAAAAGAGGGTTTGCGCAAATGCAAACATTATATTTACATTGTAGCTTAAATATGGAAAGCTGGCAAGGCTTTCCCAAAAGAAGAAGGAGATCCAACGATGAATATTCTGGTTATCAACGCGGGCAGTTCCTCTTTGAAGTATCAGCTGCTGAACCCCGAGACCGGCGTGCTGCTGGCCAAGGGCCTGTGCGAGCGCATCGGCATCGACGGCAAGTTCACCTATAAGCCCCAGATCGAGGGCAAGCAGATTCTGGACGCTGTGGACGTGGCCATGCCCACCCATTCCGAGGCCATTCAGGCTGTGCTGAACGCTCTGGTGGACAAGGACAACGGCGTGATCGGCTCCATGAAGGAGATCGACGCTGTGGGTCACCGCGTGGTGCACGGCGGCGAGGCCTTCAACAAGTCTGTTCTCATCACCGATGAGGTCATGAAGGCTCTGGAGGACTGCATCCCCCTGGCTCCTCTCCACAACCCTGCCAACATCACCGGCATCAACGCCTGCACCGTCGTTATGGGCAAGGACGTGCCTCAGGTGGCCGTGTTCGATACCGCTTTCCATCAGACCATGCCCGCCAAGGCCTATATGTATGCTCTGCCCTATGAGTACTATGAGAAGGACAAGGTCCGCCGCTACGGCTTCCACGGCACCTCTCACAAGTATGTTTCCCAGCGCGCGGCCGATATGCTCGGCAAGCCCATCGAGCAGCTCAAGCTGATCTCCTGCCACCTCGGCAACGGCTCCTCCGTCACCGCGATCGACGGCGGCAAGAGCATCGACACCTCCATGGGCTTCACCCCGCTCGCCGGTCTTCCCATGGGTACCCGCTCCGGCGACATTGACGCCGGTATCCTCGAGTACCTGATGAACAAGTACGGCATGGACATCACCGAGATGCTCACAATCCTCAACAAGAAGTCCGGCGTCATGGGCGTCAGCGGCGTCAGCTCCGACTTCCGCGATCTCGAAGAGGCCTTCGAGCAGGGCAATGAGCGCGCCGGCCTTGCCGTCGATATGTTCAACTACGGCGTGAAGAAGCTCATCGGTGCGTATGCCGCCGCGATGGGCGGCGTGGACGCCATCATCTTCACCGCAGGTGTCGGCGAGAACAGCGCTTCCCAGCGCATGGCCATCGCCTCCGGCCTCGAGTTCATGGGCGTCAAGATGGATGAGGACGCCAACAAGGTCCGTGGCGAAGAACGCGTCATCTCCGCGCCCGACTCCAAGGTCACCGTCCTCCTCATCCCCACGAACGAGGAGCTCATGATCGCCATGGATACCGAGGCGCTCGTCGGCTAAGTCATCGACAATCGATTATAAAAAATCCGCTTACGAAATTCGTAAGCGGATTTTTTTATTGCCGGTCTTCGAGCCACTGCATCGCGCCATAGGCGAGCAGTGCGCTCCCGCGCGGTAAAATGTTCTCGTTGAAGACGACGCTCTCGTTGTGCATGGGCTTTCCGTAGCGCACGTCCTCCTGCGCCGTGCCCGCGCCGAGCAACAGATACGCGCACGGCAGCTCGTAGGTGTAGGACGCAAAGTCCTCCGAGCCCATCCCGCCCTCACGCAGGCGGTAGACGCTCTTCTCGCCGAACAGCATTTCGGCGCAGCGTGCCATCTGCTCGGTCAGCGCCTCGTCGTTTTTGAGCGGCGGCGCGCTCGCGAGCTCTTCGACGCTCGCACTGCCGCGGAAGGCCCTGGCTGTCGCGTCCGCGATCTCACCGATGCGGCGCAGGATCAGCGCGGTCACGTCGCGGTCGAACGTGCGGATCGTGCCCTCGATCACGGCCTCCTGCGGGATGATATTCGGCGCGTGCCCCGCGCTGAATTTGCCCATTGTCACGATGGCGGGCGTCTTCGCGGGCAGCTCGCGCGCCGTGATCTCCTGAAGCGCAAGGTAGATGTGCGCGGCAATGTTGATTGGGTCGACGCCCGTCTCCGGCATTGCCCCGTGACAGCCGACACCCTTGACCGTGATGCGAAACAGCGTGCAACCCGCCATAAACGTTCCCTTGCCGCAGAGCACGAGGCCTGACGGCGTCCCGGAGTTCACATGCAGCGCCATCGCCGCCTGCGGCTCCGGCGCCTCCAGCACACCGGCCTTAAGCATCGCTTTCGCGCCCGTGAAGCCTTCCTCGTCGGGCTGGAAGACGAGCTTCACCGTGCCCTTGAGTTCGCTTTGATGCGCCTTGAGCAGCCTTGCAGCGCCCAGCAGCATCGCGGCATGCATATCGTGTCCGCAGGCGTGCATGCTGCCGTTTTCCGAACGGAACGGCAGGTCGGTCTTCTCCCGCACCTTGAGCGCGTCCATGTCGGCGCGCAGCAGGATACAGCGCCCCGTATCCTCGCCCGTGAGCTCCGCGACCACGCCGCCGCCTAGCTCGCGCGGCTCATAGCCGAGCAATCGCAGCCTTTCTTCGACAAATTGAACCGTCTGCGGCAGGTGCGCGCCGACCTCCGGCGCGCGGTGGATTGCTCTCCGGTTCTCGACGATCTCGTCTTTCATTTCGATGGCTTCCGCCAGTAACGTCTTTCCGTTCATGCAAACTTCCTTTCTCATTTCTGCGCGGCGGCTTTTTTCGCCGCGCGCTGCTGCGCCGTCCGCCGCACGAGCTCGCACAGCGGCAGGATGTATAAAAAGCACGCAAACGCCATACCCGTCATCGGCGCGCCGACGGTCGAGAGCGGCGTCGCCCCCGCGATCGACCACGGGATCAGCGGCGCGACGACGACGGCGCTGTTTTCAAGGTTGATGGCAAATTCTTCTTTATCCTTCTGCGACGGCGCGCAGAGCTGGTGTGTCAGGATGATCGTCAACGTCTGGTTGCAGGCGAGAAGGCTCGCCAAAACCGCCGTCAGCAGCATCGAGGCATAGGGCGACGTTTTGTCGCGCAGCGTCGTCACACGCCCGCACAGCCCGTCGAGCAGCCCCGTCTTGCGAAAAATGCCGGAATACGCCGACGAGATCATCACGATCAGCGCCACGCGCACCATTGAAATGATGCCGCCGCCGTTGAGCATCACGCCGACCTCGGCGTCCGACGCCGTGTAGCCTAAGATTGCGGTCTTGAGGATCGTCACCGCGTCCAGATGCCGCAGAAAAATGCACAGCACGACCGCCGCTAAAATGCTGACCGACATCGCCTTTTTCACGTTCACGCGTAGGACCGACAGGATCAAAATGAGCACCGCCGGCAGGCACATGACCCAGTGAAGCGTCATCTCGCGCCCGTAGAGCGACCACAGCTCGCCCGCCGCGCCGCTGCCGCTTTTCACCATGCCGAGCGCCGCATAGACGCCGCAGCTCAGAAGAAACGGCACGAGCGCCGTCTTGAGCATGCGCTTGATGTTGTCGTAAATGTTCGTCTCCGTCAGCTCGCTCACGAGCAGCGCGCTCGTCGAGACCGGCGAGCAGCGGTCGCCGAAGTATACGCCCGAAAGCATCGCGCCGCCGAGCAGCACGGGGTCCATGCCCATCGAAATGCCGACGCTCACGCAGATGGTGCCCATCGTCGCCGCCGTGCCGAACGCCGTGCCTGTCAGCATCGAGACGCCGCAATTCAGCAAAAACGTCATCAGCAGCAGAATTTCCGGCCGAATGAGGTCAACGGCGCAGCAGATGATGAACGGCAGCGTGCCGCACGCGCGCCAGAACGCCGTCAGAATGCCGATCAGCGGAAAGACGAGCAGCACGCTTGCCGACGTCTTCACGCCCGAGCAGATCATCTTCCCGAGTTCTTTCCACGAGAAGCCCTGCTTTTTGCCGTACAGCGTGAAGATCACAAGCCCCGCCAAGAGCGCGTAGAGGATGTTCGTCCCCAGCACGATGCACACGAGCAGCGCAAGGCAGAATAAAACGATCGCAGCCATCCCAGTCCTCCCTATCCTTTTTAACACATTCACAGTATCGCTATCTTAGCACGAAGCGATCAAAAAGAAAACTCGTTTTTATCCCACCGCATACGCCCACAGCGGCAGCGTCAGCATGGATAAAAGCGTTGTGAACACGACATTTCGCGCGGCGAACGGCGCGTCGCTGCCGTATTTGGCGGCAAAGATGGCCGCCGTCGCGCCCGCGGGCATGCCCGTCATCAGGACACTCACGCCAAGCGCCGTCGGTTCAAGGTGCAGCAGCAGCCCGACGCCCAGCGCTGCCGCGGGCAGCAGCGCGAGCCGCAGCAAGCTGAACTTTACCGTGTCGCGGCTCACGATGCTCCTGAGCGGCGCATCCGTCAGGATCGTGCCGACAATAAACATCGTCAGTGCGGAGTTGCAGTTCCCGATATACTTCACGGTGTTCAGGATCACGGATGGCAACTGCACCTGCGTCACCATGCAGAGAAGTCCCAAGTAGATGGCGGCAAGGCAGGGGTGCGTCAGCACGTTTTTGATAAGCTTTTTCTTTTCCACCGTCTCGCCCGCGACAAAGTACGTCGCGCCGACCGACCACATCACAATGCGCATCGGGATCAAAAAAAATCGAGGTGTAGAGCACGCCGACCTCGTTGTAGATGCCCTCGGCGATGGGATTGCCGAGAAAACCGCTCACCGGCACGATGGTGCAGTATTGCAGCACCTTTTTCCGCTGCGCATCATAGCGGTCAAAAAGGAACCGGTTCAAAACGAGACACAAAAGCTGCATGATGATTGCGCTCACAAACAGCATCGCACAGGACTTGATCACACCCGCGTCCAACTCGATGAGGCAGGATTTGAAGATGTTGCACGGGATGACTATTATTGATGCACAGGTCGGACAGGCACTTTTTGCCGTTTTCGTCGATGATGTCCTTCTTTTTGAGCAGCGCGTCGATCAGCATCATCGCAAAAAGCGTGAGCTGCAAGCTCCCCAGCTCTAAAATGCTCATGTTCCTCTCCCGCCATCCTTTCCGATATGCCCTGCAAGCCGGAGTGCAGCAGGCAGAAATTGCAAAATCTCCTGCTGGTGATCCGGCTGTCAGGTTCCCCCACGCAAAGCGAACGAACGTGTGTGGTTGGAGGCGCGGTGAAAAAGAAAACCCGTGCGCTTTGCCGTTTGTTCAGCCTTTCGTTGTCTTTAGTATAAGCGCGGATTTTCATCTTGTAAAACTGTTAAAATTGATATATTCTACAAGAAACAACTGTAAAAGGAGCGTTCCCATGAATTTCCATTCTCTTGACTATTTTCTCGTGCTCGCGCGGGAGAAAAACTTCACCCGCGCCGCCGAAGCGCTGCACATCACGCAGCAGTCGCTCTCGTCGCACATTGCGGGACTTGAAAAGGAGCTCGGCTGCACGCTCCTTGTGCGCCGCACGCCGCTTGAGCTCACCTATGCGGGCCGCACGTTTCTGCGCTATGCCGAATCCATCGGGCAGACGCGACAGGCCATGGAGCGCGAATTCTGCGACATCTCCGAAAATCAGAAGGGCGAGCTGCGCGTCGGCATCGCCTATACGCGCGGCCGCGCCATCATGCCGCGCCTGATCCCCGCTTTTCAGCGTCAGTATCCGAATGTCGAGATCACGCTGCTCGAAGGCTTGAACGACGCGATCCAGAAGGCGCTGCTCAGCGGCGGCATTGACCTCGCCATCGCCGGCTTTCCACACCCGATCCCCGGCGTGGTGCTTGAGGATTACTATCTGGAGCACATCGTGCTGTGCCTGTCCGATGGGCTGCTCGCGCAGTGCGGCATCGACCTCGACACGCACCGCGGCGAGATCGCCGCGGGAAACCTAAGTGCCCTGTGTGACTGCCCCTTTGTCCTCGGCTCCGCGGAAGACATCGGCGGGCGCATCGGGCGCGGACTTTTGCGCTCCTCGGGCGTCTCGCCCGTCAGCAAAGCGACGTCGGAAAACGTTGAAACGCTGCTCGCGCTCTGCGAGCAGGGCGTCGGCGCATGCTTCTGCCCGGAAAATCTGCTGCACACGGCGCTCTCGCCCGCGCAGCTCACGCACCTGCATATTCTCCCGCTCTGCCCCGAGGCGTCCTATCCCATCTGCTTTGGGTACTTGAGCCGCTCGTATCCGTGGAGCGTGCTCTCGGAATTCATCCGCATCGCCCGCGAGCAAACTGCATAAGCACCATAAAAACGCCGCCCGTACATTTATTGCACGGACGGCACTCTTTTTTACTTCTTCACCGCAGGCTGCTGCTGGGTGATGCAGTGGATATTGCCGCCGCCGAAGGCGACCTCCTTCGTCTGCACACCCACGACCTCGCGGTCGGGGAACATCTTGCGCACCTGTTCGATGGCGACTGCGTCGTTTTCGTCGCCGTACTGCGGCAGGATGACCGCACCGTTGACGATCAGGAAATTCATATACGACGCGATGCTGACCTCGCCGTCCTCACGGGGAATGGTGCCTTCCACAGCGTCGATGGTGTCCGCGCCCTCGAGTAAGCACGGCTTTTTCGTCAGACAGAGCTTGTGAACCTTTAATTTGCGACCCTTGGCGTCCGTCGCCTCGCTCAGGAATTTGTACGCTGCCTGCGCCTGTTCGTAGAACGGATGGTTCTTATCCTCCGTCCAGATGCACGCGACCTCGCCGGGCGCGATGAAGCACGCGACATCGTCAATGTGCCCGTTCGTCTCATCGGGGTCGATGCCGTCCTTGATCCACAGCACCTTCTCACAGCCAAGATAGTTGCAAAGCATCTGCTCGATCTCTTCTTTCGACTTGTCGGGGTTGCGCCCCTCGGAGAGCAGGCACATCTCGGTCGTCAGCACCGTGCCCTCGCCGTCGACGTGGATAGAACCGCCCTCGAGCACGAAGCCCTCTGTGCGGTAGCTGTCCACATCTGCGATCTCGCAGATCTTGCGCGCGATCTGGTCGTCCTTGTCCCAGGGGAAATACAGCCCGTCGACGAGCCCGCCCCAGGCGTTGAACTCCCAGTCCACCGCGCGAAGACCGCCCTTGTCGTTCACAAGGAACGTCGGCCCGCAGTCGCGCACCCACGCGTCGTCGCTCTCGAGCTCCACGACGCGGATATTTTCGGGGAGCTTGGCGCGCGCGTTCTGATACTGGCGCACGGATGCGCCGACCGTGACCTTTTCAAATTTTGCGATGGCCTTGGCAACATCCGCAAAGGCCTTCTGCGCGGGCTTGCCGCCGTCGCGCCAGTTGTCGTTTCGCTCGGGCCAGAGCATCCACACGCCCTGCTGGGGCTCAAATTCGGCGGGCATGCGATACCCGTCCTGCTTCGGCGTTGTGCCGATGATTCGTTTTGCCATAGCTTTGTCTCCTTATGATGAAACCATACTTAGCTGCGCGCGTTTTTTCCGCGCAGCGCGATCAGCACCTCGCCGATCGCCACGCTGAGGATCGACCCGATCGTAATGGGCAGAAAGCTCGCAAGCGTCTCTGCGTCAAACGAGAGCGGGACCGCAGTGAAAATGATCGAAATGACGATGAGCACCATCGGCACGTAGGCGATCCATTTGAGCGCCGTGTCAGACCCCGGCACGCGGAACGGGCGCGGCGTCTTCGCATCCTCGCGCCGCAGCTTCAAAAATGCCGGAAACACGGGAAGATAGCTCAAAAGCAGCATCACGAGATTCAGCGCGAAAAAGCTCCAGAAGAGTGACGAGTCCGGCGACGCCATCTCGATGAGCACGCCCAAAACACACACGCACGAGGCGACGACGCCCGACGTGACCGCCGCGCCGACGGGCATGTCGTTCTTTGCCCAGCGCTTGGCGAACACCCGCGGCATGTCGTTGTGGTCCGCCGCCAGCGCCGCCGTCGAATTGACGCCCATCGACCACGAGATCATGTTGCCGAACAGCGTCACGAGGAACAAAAGCGCCACCACGCCCACGAGCACGCCGCCGCTGCCGCCCAGAATGAGCGACACCGCGTCGATAAGCCCCGAATCCACGCTGATCTCGCGCACATCCACTGCCGCGCCGATGCCGAACGCCGAGAAGAGGTAGATGGCCGCGATGACGATGCCGCCGGTCACGATGGACTGCGGGATCTGCTTTTTCGGGTCGCTCATGTTGTTTGCGTACGTGCACACGACCTCAAAGCCGAGGAAATTGAAGATGATGACGGAGATATACGAGAGGCTGTTTAAGTCGAACGACGGCAGAAACGTCCGCGCCGACATGTCGTTGACAAAGCCGTAACGGCTGATATACCACACGCCGAGCCCGCCGACAAGCAGCGCCAGCACGATCTTGATGACAGCGCTCACGTTCAGGATAATGATGCTGTCGCACACGGGATAGCACGCGATGAGCGTGACGATCCAGATGAACAGCAGCTCGACCACGAGCGAGCCGAACGTCCCGAGGCTCCGTCCCGTGATGAACGTGATGAGCTCGGGACACATCACCGCGAGCGATGCCATCCACAGCGGGAAGTTGATCCAGTAGTACCACGAGGCACGCGCCGCCCACTTGCCGTTCGGATACGCCGCGTGGATCCAGTCATAGAGCCCGCCGTCGCCCGCGTAGGCTGTGCCGAGCTCGGCGGCGATGAGGCCGTAGGGCAGCAGAAACGCCAATATCATAAAGATCCACCAGAAATACTGGCTGTTGCCGATCGATGCGACCGGCGCCGCCGCCTCGGCGACAAACACCACGCAGATGACCGACAAAATGACGTCTGCGAGCCGGAATTGATTCTTCTCCATGGTTTTTCTCAGCTCTTTTCCGCTTTCGAAACGCCGCAGTAGGCCTCGACGCAGCCGAGCTTGTCGCAGAGCACTTTGTCAAGCTCCTCTTTCGCCGCCGCGATCCGAAGACCGCTCGGCTCCTTGCGGCAGCGTGTAAAGTAGACAAGAAGGCCGCGCATGGCCGTCAGGCGGTTGCCTGCCTCCTCCCAGCAGAGGGAGGCGTCGCTGTCGGCGACCTCGTCGGTCACGTCCTCGCCGCGCGTCGCGGGCAGGCAGTGCATGAATTTGCAGCCGAGGTTCCCGAGCTGCATCAGCTCGCGGTTGACCTGATAGTCGTGGAAGACGCGCACACGCTCTTCCTTCGGCATCTCGTTTTCGTAGAGACCGTACCACACATCGGTATAGATGAAGTCCGCGCCGCGTACGCTCTCGCGGTCATCGGTGACAAGGTAGCTGCCGCCGGAGAGCGCGCAGTTCTTCTTCATGATCTCCTTGTGCTGCTCATTCAGCTGGTGGCCCTGGGGGCCGTACTGGACAAAGTGCATGCCGAGCTTCGTCGTGATGAAGCCGAGCGACGCGCACACCTGCGTCGCGTCGCCCACGAACACGACTTTGCAGTCCTCTAACTTCTTCCCCTGCGGAAGGTTCTCCACGATCGTGCAGAGGTCGCCGATCTCCTGCGTGGGGTGGTTGTAGTCCGACATGCCGTTGATGACGGGGATGGTGCAGCTTTTTGCGAGCTCTTCGATCGTCTTGTGCTCGATGACGCGCGCCATCACGACATCGACAAGCTTTGAGAGTACCTTGCCCGTGTCGCCGATGGTCTCATGCCCGCCGAGCTGGATCATACCGGGGCCTAAATACTGCGCGTGCCCGCCCATCTGGCTCATCGCGGTCTCAAACGAGACGCGCGTGCGCGTAGAGGACTGCTGGAAGATCATGCCGAGCGTCATGTTGCGCATCAGGGGCGGATAGTAGCCCGCCTTAATGGCCTTTTTGATGGCGAGCGACAAGTCGATGATGTCGAGCAGTTCCTGCTTCGTGAATTCATTGGTGTCGATAAAGTCTTTTTTCATACGATTCCTCCGACATTTCAAGTTGCTTTTTGCCGCGGATGAAACCGCCGCGGCGAATGCTGCGCTTAGTGTCTGCACTTTTTTCCAGTTCATGCGAAAAAAAGCTGTGCAACATGACACAAATCGTGCCGTATTCCGTCGCTGCTGTGTATTTTACATAGATTTTACAATTCTCCTCTGGCAGTTTTGACATTTGGCGCGTAAACTATTACTTGGTTATAAATAGAGTCTCAAAAAAGAAAAAAGGAAAGATAGAAAATATGGATATTTTCAATGTGCTCACGATGATCGGCGGGCTGTGCCTGTTCCTCTTCGGCATGAACCTGATGGGCCAGGCGCTCGAGCGCCGCGCGGGCGGCAAGCTCCGCTCTCTTCTCGACAAGATGACCGGCAGCGTATTCGCCGGATTTTTAACGGGCCTTGGCATCACGGCCATCATCCAGAGTTCGTCCGCCACCACGGTCATGGTGGTCGGCTTTGTCAACTCGGGCCTGATGACGCTGCGCCAGGCCATCAACGTCATCATGGGCGCCAACGTCGGCACGACCGTCACGGCCTGGCTTTTGAGCCTTGGCGGCATCGACTCCGGCAACTTCTGGATCAAGCTCTTAAAGCCCTCATCCTTCACTCCCGTCCTTGCGCTCATCGGCATCATCTACTACATGTTCTGCAAGGATAACAAGAAAAAGGACACCGGCATGATCCTGCTCGGCTTTGCCACGCTCATGTTCGGCATGGAGACGATGAGCGGCGCAGTCGCGGGCCTCAAGGATGTCCCCGCATTCACGAATCTCTTTGTTGCCTTTCAGAATCCCATCCTCGGCGTGCTTGCCGGCGCGCTGCTCACGGCCATCATCCAGTCGAGCTCTGCGTCCGTCGGTATTTTGCAGGCGCTCGCTGTCACGGGTTCTGTGAGCTATGCTGCGGCCATTCCCATCATCATGGGCCAGAACATCGGCACGACCGTCACGGCCATGCTGTCGTCCATCGGCACGAACAAAAACGCCCGCCGCGCCGCGGTCGTTCACCTTCTCTTCAATGTCATCGGCGTTGTCGTGCTGCTGACGGTCTTCTGCATTGTGCGCGCGGCCTTTGCACCCGCGCTGCTCAATGAATCCGCCACCATGGCGGGCATCGCCGTCACGCACTCGGTCTTCAACGTCCTCTGCACCGCCATGCTCCTGCCCGCGGGCGGCCTTCTTGAAAAGCTCGCCTGCCGCATCGTCCCCGACGATCCCCAGACGCAGGGTGAAAAGACGACCGAGCTCGACGAGCGTCTTCTCCCCACCCCGTCCCTCGCCCTTCGCCAGAGCCGCGCCGTCGCCCGCGAAATGGCGGACTGCGCCGTGCGCGCGCTGAACAACGCTCTCACCGCCCTTGACCACAACACGCCCGAGCTCGCCCAGAGCATCCGCGACGATGAGGAGCTTTGCGACCACTATGAAGATATCCTCGGCACCTACCTCGTCAAGCTCAGCACGCAGAAAATGGGCCGCGACGAGAGCGAGGAGGCGACCGAGTTACTCAAGACCATCGGCGACTTTGAGCGCATTTCTGACCACGCGGTCAACATTCTCTCCTCCGCTGAGGAGATGGAGCAAAAGGGGCTCACGTTCTCCGGCAGCGCCCTCAACGAGCTCGCCATTCTCACCTCCGCCATCCGCGAGATCCTTTCGCTCTCGCTCAAGTCCTTCTCCTCGCAGGACGTCGCGCTCGCCCAACAGGTCGAGCCGCTCGAGCAAGTCATCGACACGCTCAAAGAGCAGATGCGCACGCGCCACATCCTGCGCATGCAGCAGGGCCATTGCAGCATTGAGGCTGGCTTTGTCCTCTCCGATCTTCTGACCGACCTTGAGCGCACATCCGACCACTGCTCCAACATCGCCGGCTGCGTCATCGACGCCCGTGCGCATAACCTCAACCTGCACGAAACGCTGCGCCAGGCCAAGACTGCCGACGGCAGCTTCCAGCAGACGTACGAATCCTACGTGGAAAAGTACCAGCTTCCTGTTCCGTCGTCAAACGTGTAAAAAGTGGGGCGCTTGCGAGCGCCCCATTTTTGCTATTTTCTTGCTTGTAAAACGCCCGCTTCCCTGCTATACTACGGTCGTTAGGTCATTTCCGCGCAAACTGTCAATTTTGCACGGTAGGAAAGGATGATACCATGGACCCGATTTATGAGATCGAATTGCAGGACTGCCCCTACTGCCGCGGCACCGGTACGGTGGAGGATGAGCAGGGCTGGTGCGTTTATGTCACCTGTGTCGACTGCGGCGCGCAGACCGCGCACGCAAGCTACGAGTCCCCCGAGGAACGTCTGGCCGCCGCGCAGCAGGTCGCACACCTGTGGAACGTCGGCAAGGTTCTGAACCCCGGCGTCGGCGACTGATTCGACTGGAACTGCATAAAAAGGACGGAAGAAAAGCATCTTCCGTCCTTTTTGCGCTCAACCGCCGTTTGAGCGCGCGAAACTCCCCCTCCATTGCGCGTTTTCCTGCAATCGGCTATACTGAACTCATCAAGGACGTCCGCACTTTATAGAAACGGAGTTTTGCCTTTATGAACATCGACATCGGCAGCAAGATCAAAACGCTGCGCCTATCCAAAAGCATGACGCAGGAGCAGCTTGCAAAAGCCCTCCACGTGAGCGCGCAGGCCGTGAGCAAGTGGGAAAACGGCAGCTCGCTTCCCGATATTCAGCTTTTGCCCGCGCTGTCCGTCACGCTGGGAACGAGCATCGACTCGCTCTTCTCCCTCACGGACGAGAGCCGCTTTTTCCGCATCGACAATATGCTCTGGGACAAGCGCTTTCTCACACAGCAGGAATTTGACGAAGAGGAGCACTTTTTGCAGGAAAAGTGCCGCGAGGAGGAAACGCGCCCGCGCGCGACGCTGCTGCTCGCAGAGCTTTACTGCAAACGCGCACGGGAATACAATGACCTCGCCTCTCCCCTCGCGCGTCAGGCGCTCGCACTGAATCCCGACTGCAAGGAGGCGCACAACGCCATCTTCGACGCCGAGCACGGCGCGTACCTCGACTGGAACGCGACGAACCACTACCGCACGATCGCCTTCTATCAGGAGTTTCTCGCCGCGCATCCGGAGAACCACAGCGCGCACCTGTGGCTTCTGGACCTTCTCATCGCCGACCGCCGCTGCGCGGAGGCACGCGAGGTCTTGGACAAAATGCACCGCCTGAAGCCGACCTACAACGACGACTTTTACCTCGGCTGTATCCTTTTGCAGGAGGGCCACACCGACGACGCGCTCGCGCAGTGGGAGGCCATGTGCGCAAAGTATCCCGACACATGGGAGGTCTACGTTATGCGCGCAAGCGAGCTTGCCAAGCTTGGACATTACGACGAAGCCATTGCGGATTACGAGAAGACGATGACCCTCATGCCGCCGCCCCGCTTTGTCGACCCTGCCGAGGCCATCGCGCAGATCTGTGAGATCCGCGGCGACTACGAAGCGGCCATCGCCTGCTATGAAAAGGTCATCGCCATCGAAAAAGCCGACTGGCACGAAACGCAGGGCGAAGCCATCGACGCCCCACAGCGAAGCATCGCAAGGCTGCGCGAAAAGCTGGCAAGCCGCTGATATCGGGGCGAAAAGGCGCTTGTCAAAATCTTTTGACAAGCGATTTTCCCTCATGTAAAGCAGCTTTGCTCGACAAACTTTCCCGTTTTGGCTACCCTTGGGGCAGATCGAACGAAACGCACAGGAGGCAGTTTATGGAACTCGGCAATCAGATCAAAGCGCACCGCGCCGTACTCTCGCTTTCACAGGAGGAACTGGCAGAAAAGGTCTACGTCACGCGCCAGACCGTTTCCAACTGGGAAACCGGAGTTTCCCATAGTTAAAGATACCACACCAAATATGATGAACCCACGCTTATAC
>ERZ1106919.1630-NODE-1630-length-14081-cov-68.258948_pt1 | contig 14081 bp, 12 predicted proteins | sample MGYA00403654_ERZ1106919 | MGnify/ENA primary metagenome ERZ1106919 (study PRJEB35170, sample SAMEA104062450) | human gut metagenome | biome: human gut; feature: human-associated habitat; material: faeces | place: Denmark | collected 2012-10-08 ... | reverse complement strand
TATTATATATACTATTTCTTTGAACTCTTTTTACCCCACTTCCCCCCTGGTTCAATATATGAAAACGTAAGGTGTAAGGTGTAAGGTGTAAGGTCCAATGGAGTCCCCAACAAATGATCTGTTGTTTTAAAGAAGTGAGCATAAAACCGCTAACAACCAATAGTTTACAACCGACTCAAGAGCTCTCCACTCCTCTTCTCTCCTCCCCGATCCTTACATTTCACTTTCGTTAACAAATCAAGCAAATCCCTCCTCCTGCTCTGTTCCAACTCAAAAAACCAAGGGGGGAGTGAAGACAGTCCGAAGTAAATGCTTAGCTTTGTGGGGGCGTTTGACACCATCGACAAATCAAAATATGCCCTGCGGCAGCCATTTGAACTTCAAAAACAAGGATAACCCCTCGTTTTTAGCGCCCCAGGAGTCCATGTCCTCAACAAGGTAAAAACCTAACAAACGAAGCATAACTCTTTGATACATAACTATTTCGTTGAAAACAGCCCGTATATCCAGGAGTAGCCTCGAAAGGTCTTACCTCCACACAAAATACGGGTTTTCTCACGCCAAACGGCGATATTTGTCATCTTTTGTAGGTGTTTTGTGCTTGCAAATCCCTCTCTTGGGCAGATGCCGTTGCCATCTTGTCGTCTATAAACGATAAAAAAGATGCAATTTCGTCGTCTATAAACGATAAAAATGCTTATCTTTGCAGCAGGGTTCTATTTCAATGGTAAAGAAGTATGACAAAAGATTTGATAAAAATCCTCATATCCGAGTATCAGGCTTATGTGGCTCAGGTCAAGTTGGTCCCCCGTGACGTAGCGTTCATGGAGGGGCAAAACTATGTGTTTGTCGGGTTGAGACATGCTGGCAAGTCCTACCTGATGTTTCAGCGCATCGCCCAGTTGATAGCGCAGGGACACAAGCGAGAGGAAATCTTGTATTTCAACTTCGAGGACGACCGCATAGACTCCTTGGAGCTGAGCGACCTCGATCTGATCAAGACTTGCTATGAGGAGATGTACGACTGTCGTCCCATCTTCTTCTTGGACGAGATACAACTGGTGGATAGATGGGAGAAGTTTGCACGAAGGTTGGCAGACCAGAAATACCAAGTCTATATCACGGGCAGCAATGCCAAGATGCTGAGCAGCGAGATAGCTACTACGCTCGGCGGCAGATACATGATACACGAGGTGTATCCATACTCCTTGACGGAATACCTGAAGGCAAGTGGCATTGACGTGAAGGCGAAGAATGCACTTTACGCGCATGGCAAGGAGATCATGCGCCTGGCAAACACCTATTTTCAGCATGGCGGGTTGCCGGAGACCGTAGGGATGAAGGAGCCACGTCCGTGGATGAGCAACTTGTTTGGCAAGATCTTCTTTGGCGACTTGGTGGCGAGGTATAAGATCCGCAACGACTATGCCCTGCGCGTGATGATTCGCAAGATGGCGGAGAGCGTGAAGCAGCCTTTGTCGTATAGCCGTATCGCCAGCATCGTGAGCAGCACGGGAAAGAAGCTCAGTACGGACGCCACGATAGACTACGTGGGCCACATGACCGACACTTGGCTCATCTTGCCGTATGAGAACCTGTTTGGCAAGTTGCAAGACAAGGAGTCCCGCCGCAAGTACTATTTCACGGACAATGGCTTGCTACATCTTTTCCTGGTCGATGCCAACACCTCGTTGCTCGAGAACCTCGTTGCCATCACGCTTCGTCGGCAATATGGCGATGGGAGTTATTTCTGGAACAGCAAGAATGCCGAGGTCGATTTCGTGGTGCCCGAAGAGGAGTTGGCGATACAAGTATCTTATTCGATGGCGGACGCCGAGACCTTCAGGCGGGAGACGGACGGGCTGATACGCCTTGCCTCCGTTCAGCGCCTCAAGCGAATGGTGGTCGTGACAAAGGACGAGGAGAATGTCGTGGAGAAGGATGGCTACCGTATCGAGATCCTCCCTTTGTGGAAGTGGTTGCTGGAGTATTAGTGGCAAGAATCGGCTGGGCTTAGAGCAAGAAGTCCAGCCGAATATGCTGGCACATCTGCTTGGGACGATTTGGATGTTCAGGAATTTTTCGATCAATACTGCCACTAATTTTCTACTTGGACGGTACTTGGGCGGTACTTGGGCGGTCCAACTCCTTTTCCGCAGTCCATTCGGCCTTCAAAGGGGCATCGTGGCGGATAAAGCGGGGACGGTCACGCGGGAAGTAATGCTGAGGACTCTTGTCTGGCGAGCCCTCGGCGCCCTCACTTGCAAAGGTACGTGCTTACCTTTGCAGCATTTTCTACCCTATAAAACCATAAAAGCCACGCGTTTCTGTTGCTTTTCCAAAAATTGTTTTATCTTTGAATTTTTAATCAAGGCGTCCGCACCTCAGCGACCGAGTCGCGCTTTTTGTATTTGCCCTATCCTTTTGGCGCTTGCAGGCGGCGGAATTTTAGCGCTGCAAGTGTTGGTCTATAACTCGTTTAAAATAACACCAAAACAACAATCTAAGCAGCCATGAAGAAAAAATGACTACTACTGGCGACATGAAAATCGCCTTGAAAGAAGACTTGCTCACGCTCGACGCGAACACAGGTGAGAAAATACGCCGACCAGTATGCCTGCACGATGTTGAGCAACGCGGCCACCTGCCGCTTCTCCCGGGACAAACTGGTGGCCGTCAGCCTCCGCTTCAAGGTCAACGAGTATGAGGACCGCTGCTATCAGGACATCTTCGTGGCGGACATCCATCGCTTAAACCGGTGATTTGTTTTAACATGAATCATCGAAAACGGAATATGAATCGGTGATTTATTTTCAACATTAATCATCATTAATCGAGACATTAATCATCATTTATAGGATTGGCCCAAGGGCCAATTTCGAGAACAGAAAAAAGTTAAAATACCCGAAATGTATGGTTGAAACGGGCTGAAAGCCCAAAAGCCCACAGCCCAGGGCATCGCCCTGGGTATAATAGCAAGCAACAAGACGCCCTGTAAGGGCAAAAGAGTTGTTTATAGCAGGGTTCTTTAATGCTTTTGCCCTTTCAGGGCGACAGGTTGGCGTCCATAATCACCCAGGGCGTCGCCCTGGGCTAGGAGCTTCTGCCCTTTCAGGGCGTATAGGGTAATTTCAACCGCACAGGGCGTGATTATTTCAACATGAATCATCGTAAATCGAAACATGAATCGGAGTTTTATTTTTAACATGAATCATCGAAAACGAAACATGAATTGGTGATTTATTTTTAACATGAATCATCGAAAACGAAACATGAATCGGTGATTTATTTTAACATTAATCATCGTTAATCGAAACATTAATCGGTCATTAATAGGATTGGCCCAAGGGCCAATTTTGAGAACAGGGAAGTAAAAATAGTAAAAATCTGAGTTGAGTACGAGGAGGATATTCCATGGTAAAGCGCGCAACAATCCACGTCTCTTCTCACAAAACTCAACAACAATGAACAAGAAGAATCAAGTCAACAATCAGGTTGAGAATCAGAACCATGGCGAGCATTGCCAGCACGTACAGATCGGCGGACAGGCTTAGTACGACGACCTCAAGTATTTTCTTTTTTCGCCCGACGTGCCCGTGCCGCAGGCCGTGGAGAGCTTTCGCAAGGCGGGCGTAGGCCAGCAGATGAGCGACGGGACGTTCGACTTCGTCGTGCGGCCACCTATGCCCCAGCCGACGCTCCGCGCATCAAAAGGGCGATCTATCAGAAGTTGGGCGGCCAGTTTACAACAGAGGAAGCCTATGGCGCCACCACGATCGTGAGGGGCGTTGATGTCCAGAAAGGCAGAGTGCGCACCATGCTCAGTCGGTGGGAAAGCCCAGGGATGGTCCGGAGAATCGACCAGGGAGTTTATTGGAAGACTCACCGTTGTGAAATATAGCTGCATTGTTACATTGTTACATTGTTACGTTTTTGTTTCTCCACTTCTCTTCTTCGGGCTTTCGCAGTCGTCAAAGCCGTCTTCAAGACTGTCGTCAAAAAGCAATCTTTAAAGCAGTCTTCAAAAAACTGTCGTCATAACAATCTTCAAAAACAAAAAATGATCAAGAACATGTCAATTATCTTATCAGAACACTTCCGCCTCACGGAGTTTACCATCTCCCTCGTCGCCTATCGCGCGGGCCGCAACCGCCAGCAGGTGATCGGCCACCTCGTGAAGCGGTAGGCTGCCAGCCCAGACAAATCCCCTACTCCGTCTCAACCTAATAGACGCACGACTCGGCACGTTCCACCGCCAAGTCGTGCGTTTTTGGCTTGCCACAATGAAAGATTTGAACACAGTTCACGATAAAGTTCATGATAAGGTTCACGATAAATATCCGAACATAACAGATTCTGTATGGAATGTGCTCGACAATCTCGGAGCGCACAACAGCGCATCAGCGACAAAGGCCACGTAAAGTCTTATATTTCATATAATGATGCGAAATGTGTATGGATTTTCGCAAGCTGCGCCAGACTACGGCTCCGCCGTCACCTCGGTCTTGGCGGTCTGCTTCTCGGTCTTGGCCGTCTCCTCCTGGGGCGCAGGCTGGAGCGTCCGCTGGTAGCGATCCATGTCGTTGAGCAGTTTGACCGCCTCCTTCCACTGCTTGTCGTGGAGCAGCTTGTTCTCCACGCTGCCCCGCTGGAAGTAGTAGGCCGCCACGATGTCGCCCGCGAGGATGGCCTTGATCACCTCCTTGTTGTGGTCGAGGTCTTTGGCAAGGTTGTGGTTGAGGCGCTGTTCGAGCGCGTCAAACTCCGCGCGCGCCTCGTCGTAGTAGCCCTCAAACTTCGCCAGCTTCACCAGGTTCTTGAGTTGCTTCTCGCTCTCGCGGTCATACTTGAATCCGCTCTGGATGACAAACGCCTTGAAGTCCTCGTAGTCGGCGTCGGAGAGCTCGAAGGTGGCGGCAGGTGCGATGGTCTTGTGCTCCTTGAGATATTTCACCTCCCAGTTGAGCATCGCCTCCGTGGAGTCGAGTCCCGTCGAGGCGAGGTAGAAGGCGATGTTGGGCAGCGAGTCGGGCAGCACCTCGATGTCGGGCTTGATGCCGCCGCCGTCGCGCACGATGCGTCCGTGGCGCGTGGTGAAGGTGTGGGTCAGCGAGTCGGGGATGTGCTCGGTGTAGCCTCCGCGTCCGTGGCGGTAGTTGATGGCCTGGATGCAGCGTCCGCTGGGGATGTAGTATTTGCTCGTGGTGAGCTTGATGACGCCGTTGTAGGGCAGGTCGAAGGTCGATTGCACCAGTCCCTTGCCGAAGGTGCGCGTGCCCATGACGACGGCGCGGTCGAGGTCCTGGAGGCTGCCGCAGGTGATCTCCGAGGCCGAGGCCGTCTGGTCGTTGACGAGGACGACGATGGGCATCACGGTGTCGATCGGCTCCACCTTGGTCGTAAACTCGCGGTTGGCCTGCTTGATCTTGCCCTTCATCGTCAGGATGGTCTCGCCCTTGGGTACGAACATGTTGACGATGGAGATGGCCTCCTGGACGCTTCCGCCACCGTTGCCCCGCAGGTCGAGGACGAGGCTCTTCATGCCTTGGTGCTTCATGTCGAGCACGGCGCGCCTCACGTCGCGGGCGCAGTTCTCGGTGTAGGAAGTGAGGCAGAGATAGCCGATGCCGCCCGGCTGCACGCCGTAGTAGGCCACGGCAGGCTGCTGGATCTGCTCGCGGGTGATGATCTTGCGGAAGGTCTTGCCCGTCGAGGGGCGCATGATCTTGATCTCGAACGTCGATCCCGCGTCGCCGCGCAGGTGGCTGGAGACGTAGGCCGCGGGCTTCCCCGTCATCGTGGAGTCGTCGATGCTCACGATGACGTCGCCCTTGCGCAGTCCCGCCTTGGCCGCCGGCGTGTCCTCATACGGCTCGTCGATGACCACCGTCTTGCGCACCAGGTCGTAGCGGATGATGGCTCCGATGCCGCCGTAGCGTCCCGTCAGCATCAGGTCGAGCTCCTTGGTGTCGTCGGCGGGGTAGTACACCGTGTAGGGGTCGAGGGAGTTGAGCATGGCCCCCAGGCCGTAGCGCACCACCTCGTTGGCGTTGAGCGTATCGACATACATCATGTCGAGGTATTTATAGACCGTGTTGAACACCTCCAGATTCTTCGTCACGTCGAAGTTGTGACGATCGTTGTCCTGGGCGTAGCTCGTCGTTAGCGCACAGAGGGCCAGCAACACGCCGATTATCTTTTTGGTCATTTTTCTCTATTTTTGGGTTGAATTCGTGATTTTGTATGCGTATTCCACGACCATGCCAGCGAGGGCAGCGAGGGCCTTGGCGCAGGTGGCTGGTCAGGGGAATGTCTGATTTTAGATGCAAAGGTATAATTTATTAAGGAGATTTGGATGCCTTGGGTAGGAAAAATGAAAAAAATCGGGAAAAAGGAAATTTTCTGCCCGAAAAGTTTGGTGGTTTCAAATATTCATCGTACCTTTGCACTCGCAATTCGGAAATACACGATTGCTTACTGCTTCAGTAGCTCAGTTGGTTAGAGCACCTGACTGTTAATCAGGGGGTCGTTGGTTCAAGCCCATCCTGGAGCGCACAAAGAGAGAGTTAGTTTTCACTGACTCTCTTTTTTGTGTATATCCCCTGTGCCCGGGGTGGAGGGCCGCTTGAATCTCATAATAACTAACTCGCAGATTTCCAAATAGATATGAAAACAGACAAACACAAACTTCAAGCTGCCCTGGTGCGCTCCTTCTTCGACGCTTTTTCCTCGGGCGTGATCGACTGTGGGCAGGGATCTGTCCAGGAACGCCGACAGCCGCAGAACGTTAAGCGGGCGATGCTCGACTACTACGAACAGATAGCCCCCGCCTTCTTCGAAACGGTCTTCTTCCCCCTGGCGGTCATCCATTCCGGCTACGAGGAGATGGAGCGCATGGTGCGCAAGGCGCATCAGCAGCGCATGGATATGAGGTCGATGCTGCTCGCGGCCTGTGGATCGGAGGCCTGCTACGAGGCGCTGGTGGCGGAGTATAAGCGCAACTTCTCCGCGCTGCTCGAAGGCGCTTGTCCCTCCGTGGCCGCCCACCTCGCTGCCTGCGCAAAGCAGCAGGAGGGCGAGGGTATCGATACCGACCAGGCGATCGAACTGACCGTGCGCGCGATGGTGCGCGCCTACGCCAGCGGACTGAGGCTCGCGGGAGGGCAGGGCGCCAGCTTCCGCCAGGCCTCCCTCTACCGCTTGCTCCTCGACGCGATGAACGTGCTGCTCCACGACGAGAAGCTTGACTATTCCGACTGTGGCGAAAGCATCACCGCCATGCTTGTCAAGGCCTGCGGATCGGAGCAGCGCTTCGCCGTGGCGACTGCCGAGATGGACCGCGCGCAGCAGGATATCATGGGCTGACGCCGCCCGGGCTGCAAGCGTAAAAAAAACAATGCCGCCAACGAAAGACCCGAAGGTCCGTTCGTTGGCGGCATTCATTATAGTAGGGCCCTGAGGGCCAGTGGTTTTACTTCACGACGATCTTCTTGCCATTCTGGACATAGATGCCTGGCTGGAGGCTGCTGCGGTCGCCCGCCACGCGCTGGCCACTGAGGCTATAGATGGGCGCGTCGGCCTGGTTCGCGGTCGTCTCCGTGCTCTGGATGCCCGAACCGTTGACGATGTAGATTTTCACGTTGTCGATGGCGATGTGCTGAGCCTTCTTCGCATTGTAGAACCAAGCGAAGTAAAGCGGAGAGTTCTCGGCGAAGCAGCTGGTGACGTCAAATGAGAGGTGCTGCGGTTTGCAGGTCTCGCCCGCGGCCAGATCCTCCACGTGGTAGCCGTCGAAAGCGTCGCAGACGTCGGCCCACTCGTTCTTGTTGTAGGAATACTTCAGGCCGGCCTCCGACTTCTGACCCGTAGCCTTATCGACGGTGCAGTAATCGATGTCAAAGTCGATGAAGACCTTCTCGTCGGCCTTCAGTTTGCTGTAGAGGCAGGGAGTCTCCAGGGCGGAGAACATATTGACGAGCGGAGAGATGGAAGAGCAGATAGAAGCGAAGTTGCCCTCGAAGCCACCACCGGAGACGGGGAGCTCAAACCAGTTGTCGAAGCGCCAGAGATAGTCTGTCTTCATCGACTCGTTGATGCGCTCCACGGCCCAGTCGGCGGGCAGCAGGCCGCTGTTGAAGTCCTCGTTGAAGGGCAGTCCATAGACGATCTCCTCGCCATAGCTCACGGCCACGGCTATCGGGAGAGAGACAACGCCGTCGGTATAGACCGTCTTGACATTGTACTCGTAGTCGCCCTCGGGGATGTTGGTGTCGTCGTAGGACGTGGCCTTGGTCTCGGCAATCTGCTTGCCACCACGGAAGACGAGATACTTCTCCACCGTATATTCCGAAGCCTTCGGGGCCTGCCAGGTGAGGTGGGCCGTGGCGTTGTCCTCGTCGATGGAAGCCTGGAGGTCAGAGACGGTGTTGCGCGTGCCGATGGCCACCAGCGTGCCCACCAGCTCCGACTCGCCGTCGGGGTTCTCATAGACTGCCTTGACGGCATAGTACTGCACGCCGCGGTTCACGCCCGTCTGCTCGGTGGCGCGCTCGTCGGGTTCGAGCCATCCGGCAAACAGCGCGCCGTTGGCGTAGCACTCGTAGTGGCTCGGCTGGCGGTCGCCCTCGGGAGCGTCCCAAGTCATGTTGACCTTGTACTTGCCCGTCTCCTCATCGTAGGCAGAAGTCACCTGCACGTTGCGCGGAGCATTGGTGCGCGGAGCAGAGAAGTTGACCTTCACCTCCACGGGCTCCGAGACGGCGTCGCCGTTGACGGCCTGCACGCCATAGGTGTATTCGCCCGACGCCTTGTTGGTCGTGTCGGTATAGGCGGTCGTCTTGACCTGCTTGGCCAGCATCTGGCCGTCGATCAGCACGTTGTAGGACGTGGCGCCCGTCACCTTGTAGGCGGAGCGCAGGGGGCGGGCCACCTTCTTGCCCGTCATGGCGAAGGGACGGTAGGCGGGAAGCGAAGCCAGCGGCTTGCCCTCGCGCGGCTGCGACGGAGCGGCTGCACCCGTGGCCTCCGTATAGAGGCTCACGTCGTCGATGGCCCACGTGAAATAGAGACCCGTGGCCTCGTCGTCCAGGTCGCTCAGGGCCTGGAAGGCCACGATGGCGTCGCCCTCGGAGGCATCGCCGAGATAGAGCGAGACGAGCTGCCAGTCGTCCGATCCGTTGCTGTCGTAGCGAGCGTCCCAGAGCGCCTTCCAGGTCTTGCCGCCGTCGTGGCTCACCTTGACATAATAATGGTCCTTGAAGTCCTCAAACTCGCCATACTCGAGCACCTTCGGGTCGATGGCGGTATAGAAGTTGAGATACTGTGCTCCCTTGGTGGCGGGCAGGATGAGCCACTCGTCCTGGTCGGCAGGCGTGCCGTCCTCGTGCTCGCCCACCTGGTCCCAGGTGACCACCGCACTGCCCTTGCCCGTGTGTCTCCACAGGTTCAGGTCCTCCTCGTTGCCGGTCTCTTCCATCTCGGGAGTCGGGAAGCGAAACCAGGTGTAGGTCGGATCGTAGGTGTTGGTCGTCTGAACCTTCCATCCTTCGGGGAAGGTCTTGCCCTCGAAGCCTTCGGTCAGCAGCGTGTCGGCCTGATCCTTCGCCAGTCGGTCCCAGGTCAGCGTCACGTAGCCGTCCTGTTGCACGGCACGGAGATTGACGGGCTTGGCGGGGATGTCCTGCGCGCAGGCCGCCGATGAGAACAATGCCGCCACGGCAAGCGAGGCGACAGAACGAAGCCACCTTGGCGTGGGCTTGTGGGTAGAATAATTAGCGTCCATAATCAATATTTTTTGATATGTTTTATGGGTGCAAAGGTAGCGACAAAAAGGAGGGACGCCAACCTTTCTCCGATGGAACCGTCACTTTTTCACGAAAAAGCAATAGAAAATGCGCTTTTTAGCATGATTTTTCTATGGATATTCGCTCCCTCGAAATCTTTTGATAGATGGAAGGCTTCATGCCCGTGAGCCGCGTGAAGATGTTGATGAAGTTGGCCTGCGACTTGTAGCCGACGCTCTCGGAGATCGCCTTGATGGTGTAGTGGCCATAGCGATCGTTGTCGGCGAGCCGCTGCATGGCCTCCTTGATGCGGTAGTCGTTGAGGAAGGATCGGAAGTTCTTGCCATAGCCCTCGTTGATGGCTTCCGAGACGTAGCGGGGATTGGATCCCACGAGCTGGGCAAGGCGGTCGATGGAGAAGTCGGTACTGCAAAACTCCTCCACCTTTCCCATCACGCGTCCGATGTCGGCGAGCAGGGCGGCGCGTTGCTCGGTCGTGAGGATCAGCGATCGGGGAGCAGCCTCCTGAGTTTTTTCCTCCTGGTCGTCCCTTTGCACGTCCCCTTGCACGTCCTCTTGCCCGTCTCTCTGATCGTCCCTCTGCTTGTCTCCTTGGTCGCTCTCCAGGTTGCCTCCCTGATGGGCCTCCAGGTGGTCCCCCTTGTTGGTGGCCTGTGGCGCCTCCTTGGCCTGGATGGGGGAGGCGAGGAAGAGCTGGCTGCGGTCGTAGAGGCGGTTGTAGGCGTGGTGGAGCTGCCGCTTCTGTGCCGAGACGATGATGAAGAGCACGATGATCAAGGCCAGGGCGATGGCGAGCGCGAGGAGCCAGCGGGCCTGGGTGCGTATCTGCTGGCTGTCGAAGATCTGCTGCTGCGTGAGCAGATTGATGGTGCTGGCGTTTTTGTTGGCGTCGTAGATATACTGTGTGTTCTTCATGGCGTTGAGCTCGTCGCCGTAGTGGAGCTTCTCCATCAGGTTGGCATACTCCATGCGGCAGGCCGAGGCCCGCGTGGCGTCGCCCTGCGCGTCGTAGGCTTGTGCGAGGAGATGCATCGTCTCGGCCAGAAACTCGTCGTGGTTGGTGCGGCGGGCCCACTCCTCGTTTTTCTTGAGCAGCAGGATGGCGGAGTCGAGGCGATGGGTGTCCATATAGAGCTGGGCGAGACAGGAGTTGGTGTTGTCCACAAATGAGGAGTCCATTCCCGTGCGGATGGCATACTGCCGCGCCTGGATGTAGTAGCTGGCTGCTGCCGCGGGCTGGTCCTGGCTCTTGGCCACGAGGCCGCGCCCCATCAGGATATTGTAGCGATAGCCACTGTTGTGCTCCACGTTGGCCTCCATCTGCTGGAGAAACACCATGCCGCTGTCGGCCTGGCCGACGAAGCACGAGGCCCCGACCAGGTTGTTGAGCACGGCGTTCTGCAGCGTCTTTTGGCCCGTCTTGCGACTGCTCCTTAGTGCCTTGCGATAGAAGTAGAGGCCCATCTGGTAGTCGCCCTGCGTGCTGTAGAGATTGCCCATGCCGTTGTAGAAGCGGGCGGTCAGTTCGCTATAGCCCTGGTGCTCGGCGATGCGGAGGCCGTCGAGATAGCTCTTCATTGAGGCCGTATAGAGCCGCTGGTCGTAGAACTTGTCGCCGGCCTGCAGCAAGCGTGTGGCAGTGGTTTGGTCGCCGCCATTGCCCTTGTCGCCTTGGGCAAACCCCAGAGTGGTGCCCAAAAGGATAAGCGTGTATATGATGTAGATGATCTTCTTGGTCATGGTCCTTCCGCATTATGGACGCAAAATTAATAATTTTTCGCTGCTTATCCGCTGATTGAGTGTTAAAAGTCATTGTTTTGCGAAAAGAATGATACTTTTTGACCTTTTTACAAGCGAGGGGCGGAATTTTCTCGCAAGAGAGGGACAAAACTTCTCGCAAAGGATAGGGAAGGACTTTTGCGAAAGGATAGGGCAGGACTTTTGCGCGGCGGGCCTCCTTCGACTCTGGGCAAAAGAAAACCGCCAGCAGAGAGACGGTCGGTCTCCTGCTGGCGGAAGGGGTACATTTGTGCTTCGGGAAGCAGTAACGCTTTCTGCTTCCCGAAGCAGTATGTGTTTTACTTTCTCATGACCTTGCGCGTGTGGACGCTGCCGTCGGCCTGGATGTCGCGGATGATGTAGAGGCCGCGTCCCATCTGGTCGGCCTCGATGCGCTTGCCGTCAATGGTGTAAACCTCGGAGCGCACGGTCTGGCTCTCCTTCGTCTGGGGCAGATCCTCGATGCCGTTGATGGCGTCGTTGAACTTAGCACCCTCGACATTCTCGACAGCGCAGCCCTCTACGTTCGTGGAATAGTAATTGACGAAGGCGACGATATTGAGGTTGTCTCTGTTCCACATGCGCCATGCCTCCTCGAAGTTGCCGGCCTGCACCTTGTCGTTCTTGGTGAAATAGACCGTGTTCAGACCCAGGGAGACCTCGTAGCTAAACTTGTTGCCGTCCCACTCGATGGGCTCGCCCCATACGGAGTTGATGGCACGGGTGACGTGCTGGTGGGTGAACGAACCCTCGGCACCCATCTGGGCGTGGGCAGCGATGTTGTCCTCGGTCAGCATGACCGTGATGCGCGAACCATCCTTGGCGCTGCTGTTGCGCATACCCTCTACGCGGACCACGATGGTGGTGTCGTTGTCGCCGTAGCGTGCGGAGAGGTTGGTGATGATGATATTGGCGGGATCGCTCTGGATCTGCTGGATGAGGCTCTCGATCTCCATGGCGGAACCGGGCATGTAGGTGCAGCACTTGTTGCCAGCCGTGGACATGGCATCGAACCAGGCGTTGCGGCCGAACATCATGGCCGGAGCGTAGGTGCCGCGGTCGTTGTAGAGGGAAGCGTAGTCGTAGAGGTCGGTCTTGATATACTCGCCATTGACCACGCTGCGCTTCGTGGTGAGCCAGTCGGTGTAGTACATCACGTGGTGGGCGGCGGCAAAGACCTCGCCCTCATAATCGGGATTCTCCAGGGCGTTGTGGAGGTAGCCAGCCACGCGCGGGCAGTTGGGGCACGACTCGGTGGTAAACTCCTCCAGCAGCACCTTGCGCTTGAAGCCCATGGCGATGTCGAGCGCGTTGTTGGTCGGGTCGATATCGGTCTCGTCACCGAGGTCGGTGATGTTGACGTTGACGGCCGACTCGCCATCGACGCTTCCCAGGGTCGGGTTGATGGTCCACTTCAGGTCGATATACTGACCCGAGGTGATGGTCTTGTCGAAGGTCGTGGCAAACTTCTGGCCAGCCACGGTGGTGGTGATGGTGAACTTGTTTACGGGGCGTGTGGCCTTGTTGAACACCGTACCGCTCATGGTCACGGATCCCGTCGTGGCGTTGAGCATGGCCTTGGCACCCGTGAGGGCCAGGTCATACTTCGGCAGGTTGTTGCCCACGATGACGGCCTCCACGCTGATGGCACCCTGTCCGTGGCGATCGCCCCAGAAGGCATCAGAGGTGCTCTTGTAGTGGAAGGAACCCGTCTGACCCGGCTTCACGACGGAGAGGGCAGTGGTGCTGCCGCGCTGCTTCAGGTCGAAGCCGATGTAGAGGCGCTCGCCCGTGATGGCGTAGGGCGCGTTGAGCTCCACGACGTTCCAGCCCTTCTTGATGCGCGTGTCCGTCTTCATGGTGATGTAGCCCTCGGCCAGGTTCTCACCCTTCAGCGTCTTTCTCACCCAGACGCGCAGCGTGTCGATGTTGGAGCGGGAGCACAGAGCCACTCTGACTTGCGCCACGCTGTTGCCCTGGTAGGCTTCCATGGTTTCGCCAGGAAGCTGGATCGCAGCCGATACCCAAGTGTTGCCTTTCTGGGTGGCCATACCTTCACTGGCCACTGCGCCCTTGCAATAGCCCAACGCCAGCGTGTCCGACTGAGCCAGCAGCGGAGCTACCGTCAGAAGGGCGAGGAGAGTTAGTAAAATCTTCTTCATAAGAATCGTTTTTTATTGTTAATAGAATATGTTGTTGTCGTGACTGGAAAACCATTGATGACGGCGCAAATTTAGGAGATAATTTTGATATGACAAAATAATAGTTCGTAATTTTTGCTTTCTTTTCCTCAAATAGCACTTAGTTTTGACGGATTTTGTTACCCATCTCAAAGTTTGATTCTCCTAAAAGTTACCATTTGACACCCGAGGTTGTTCTAAATTTCGGTAGTAGGCTCTATCTTGCCCGTATTTAACGAGATTTAACTTAGTTTCCAAGCATACGTAACTATTCAGCAATAGTGTAGGCATGCAGCATCCTACCATCCTATAACGACAG
>ERZ1106919.1624-NODE-1624-length-14098-cov-2.374564_pt1 | contig 14098 bp, 8 predicted proteins | sample MGYA00403654_ERZ1106919 | MGnify/ENA primary metagenome ERZ1106919 (study PRJEB35170, sample SAMEA104062450) | human gut metagenome | biome: human gut; feature: human-associated habitat; material: faeces | place: Denmark | collected 2012-10-08 ... | reverse complement strand
GTCTATTGTATCGTAGGTAGCGGAACAGCATCAGCCAGTGAACTTGTCATCAATTCTCTAAAGGGAATAGATGTAGAAGTAACACTTATAGGTAAAAGAACTACCGGTAAGAATGTAGGTATGGAACCAGTAGAATATACCATAAGAAATAATGTCTACGAAGTAGTTCCCATTACCTTCCAGATCTATAATGCCAAAGGTGTTGGAGATTATGAAAATGGGTTCACACCTGACATCGAAATAGATGAAAACGACCCTTACGGCAGAGGAGACGGATATTACATATACAGAGACTATGGTTCGGATAAAGAGTTCCTATATGCCCGTGCCATCCAGGAAATCACCGGTCAGGCTCCGGTACCCACAACACGCAGTGCAGAAACCCTGATGAGAGGCAAAGCCTTGAAGGTCCCTGCCATCTACCGACGAGGACATGAAGGCATGATTAAATTGCCGAAATAATGGCAATACACAATATTCTTGGAAAAGCCGGTGAAGACGCCGCTGCCAAATACTTGGAACAGAACGGTTACACCATACGTGACCGTAACTGGCGGAAGAATCACCTTGAGCTGGATATTGTAGCCGACAAAGATAAGGAACTGATTATTGTGGAAGTGAAAACCCGTAGCAATACGGATTACATTGAGCCGCAGGATGCCGTGAACTGGCAGAAAATACGACGTATTGTCGTAGCGGCCGATGCCTATATCAAGCACTTCTGCTTGGATGCACCCGTCCGCTTCGACATCATAACGGCTGTAGGCGAACCGGGTGCATTCAAGATAGAGCATCTCAAAGAAGCCTTCTATCCGCCGATGTTCTGAGAGTTGAAAATTGACAAGCAAGAGTTATTTCAATCGTAAATTGTAAACCGTAAAACCGTAAATACCATCATGGACATCGAAACCGCCCGCGAATATTGCCTCAGCAAAAAAGCCGTCACGGAATGCTTTCCGTTTGACGAATACTCGCTCGTGATGAAAGTCATGAATAAAATGTTTGCACTTATCGACCTGGAAAGCGCCAACAAGATTTGTCTGAAATGCGACCCCGAATATGCACTCGAACTGCGGGAGCACTATGTTGCCATCGAAGGTGCCTATCACTTCAACAAAAAGTACTGGAACCAGGTGTTCCTTGACGGTGACGTCGACGACAAACTGTTGAAGCAACTGATAGACCACTCCGTGGAAGAAGTATTGAAGAAGTTCACCAAAAAAATGCGTACCGAATATGAAGCCCTGCCCTGACACATTCCCGTTCCCGCTGGTGGCATTGGACGAGACGGCATCGACCAACCAATACCTCAGCCAGCTTTGCAACCAGTTGCAAGAATCCGTTGCCGAACTAACAACCGTGACTGCCGAGTTCCAAACTGCCGGTAAAGGCCAGCGCGGCAACACCTGGGAAGCTGAAGAAGGCAAGAACCTGCTTTTCAGCTTTGTACTCTACCCTTCTTTTCTGGAAGCCCGCCGGCAGTTCATCCTTTCACAAATCGTTTCCCTCGCCATTAAGGAAGAGCTGAGCAGATGGTCTGATGAAATCACCATCAAATGGCCGAACGACATTTATTGGAAAGACAAGAAAATCTGCGGCATACTGATAGAGAACGACCTTTCCGGACATCATATCAGGCGCAGCATTGCCGGAATCGGCATCAACATCAACCAGGAAGTCTTCAACAGTGATGCTCCCAACCCCGTCTCACTGAAACAAATCACCGGAAAGGAGCACGACCGTTATGAAATCCTTGCCCATATCCTAAGACGTGTACAAATCTACTACAACAGCCTCCAAATGGAGGACTTCGCCGTCTACTCCGACGAGATATCCACACGGTATGCCCGCTCCCTTTTCCGTCGCCGGGGATTGCACCCTTATGAAGATGCCAACGGCAAGTTCCTTGCCCGGTTGCTGCGTGTAGAGCAAGACGGACGGTTCGTGCTGGAGGATGAAGGAGGAAGTGAACGGGAATATCTGTTCAAGGAAGTGCAATACATTCTGTAAGAAATGCACAACCCGTGCCATCGCATTGGCAAAGTTGTGCCACCATACTGGCACAGCCTTGCCATCGTACTGGCACGACTGTGCCAATACGATGGCACAAACATAAGTCCATAGTAGTGTACTACTGCCCTACTTCAAACTTTACTTCAGTTCCTTTCAGAAGGGGGGAAGCAAACTTTACTTTAACCGGTCCCTCTCCTCCGGTAGTCTGTATATAGGCCAGCAAACGCCCGTGGTATACGCGGTGACGGTTATCGGTATAATCACTCATGTCACTGTTGTCAGAGCCTTCGAGCCCAAGCAGACGCGCCGCTCCTTCAACTGTACACGTAATTTCATTGTCGCCAAGTTTCACAACAGTACCTTCTTCGTCAACCACCTCTACGGTTATGTGCGCAGTGGCGCGGTCGCCGGACAAAATAGTGCGATCCGCCGTGGCACGGATGGCATAAGGACGTCCAGATGTCCGGATGGAATAGCTCGACAAAGCATTTCCTTCCTTATCGCAGCCCTCAGCACGAAGCTCACCAGCCCGGAAAGGAATATCCCAGTAGATGATGCCGGTCTTTTCATCATAAGGTTTCATCTCGCCTACCACCCTGCCGTTGAGCAGCAAACGCGCCTGCGGAGCATTGGTATAACACACCACACGTATGTTCTGCCCCTCGTCATAGTTCCAGATGTCCCATGCATCAGGCGAAAGGAATACATGCTCGGGATGCTTGGGATTGACATATACCGGATATGTTCCTGCATACGTGACCGGATTCTCGCACCACAACGAAGCCCGGAAATGTCCGCGTGGCTTGGGGAAACTTCCGAAATCGAGCAAACCCGTGTACAAACCGCGGGACGGCCATCTGCCCGATTCACCCAGATAATCCGTACCGGTCCAGATGAACTGCCCGAAGATGAAATCCTTGTCGCGGACGGCATACCAGGCATCAAGCCCCGAACCCGTCTCGCTTCCATAGATAATGCGGTCCGGATAAGTGGCATGGTCTTGGTCGTAGCGGTTTTCCGTATAGTTATACCCCACCACATCCACAGCATCGGGATACTCCGTCTCGTTCGACATCACGACACCCGCCAAAGCTCCGGTCACGGGACGGGAAGTGTCCACGGCACGTACACAGGCAGCCAGACGCTTTGCTATGGTTCCGATGCGCATGGCATCGGGAGCATCCGGCTTATAGCCCCCGAACATAGGCTGGTTGATTTTAGCTCCATCAAGAACGGGATGCGAATAAGGGTCGTTCGGATAATCCACTTCATTGCCGATACTCCACAAGAAAATACAGGTATGATTGCGGTCACGACGTACCATATCGGTTACGTCCCGTTCTATCCACTCCTCGAAGAAGTCGAAAGTACCGTCATAACTCGGAGTACCCACATTCCAGCCTTGTACCCATTTGCGTTTCGGAAACTCCCATTCGTCAGAGACTTCATCCATTACAAGAAATCCCAGGCGGTCACACAGTTCATAAAGAACGGGGGCTTGTGGGTTATGGCTCATGCGGATGGCATTTACGCCAATCCCTTTCAAGTTATTCAGGCGGCGTTCCCATACCTCCGGCGGCACTACTGCACCCAGCACTCCTGCATCATGATGCAGGCATACACCTTTTACCTTCATCCAGTTGCCGTTGAGGGCAAAACCTTTGTTGGCATCAAATTCCAGCGTACGCAGTCCCACTTTGGTCTCACTGCCGTCAATGCGTTTGCCATTGGCAAGCAATTCGGTTTTCAATGTATACAGATACGGATTATCCAGATTCCAACGATGGGGTTTGGACACTTTCAAGTCAAGACTTTGCTTGGTAATACCTTCTTTTCCATCGGCAACACGCACACGGCGTTGTGCCACCTGCTTTCCGGCAGCATCGTACAGTGCAGCCCTCAGTTCCAGTTTGTCGGAAGTTGCCTTGTGCTTCTCCACCTCTACATCGACCGCAACGACGGCTTGCTTGTCTGTCAGCGAAGCGGCATGCCAGCCCACACCCCATTGCGCAATATGTGTATCGGAAGCAGCCACCAGCCATACATCGCGATAGATGCCCGACCCCGTATACCAACGTGAATCGGCATAACGGCTATGGTCTACACGGACAGCCAGCACATTGTCGCCTTCCTTCAGGTAAGGGGTCATGTCGTAAAGAAACGATACATAGCCGTTGGGGCGCCTGCCAAGCAGATGCCCGTTCAGGTAAACCTCGCTCCGGTTATATACCCCTTCGAAATAGATATAATGACGTGTTGCGTTGTCTTCAACCCTGAAGTGTTTGCGATACCAGCCTATCCCACCCGGCAGGTACCCGGTGCAACTGGCCAGTGTGGGCGACAATTGCCCCTCTATGGACCAATCGTGTGGCAAAGAAAGCTTCCGCCATTCGCTGTCGTCATAGTCAGTCCGGACAATAGCCGAGTCGTCCGTCAGCCGGAACAGCCATCCGTCATTGAATTTTGCGGCATCGCCAAATGCCACCTGCGCCTTTATCGGAGCAACGGCCAGCATTGCCAGCAAGAAGACAAGAGCAGTCCTGTTATTCTTAAAATACATTTTCATATAGATTTTCTTTGAAGTTAAACTAATTCTTTACTTCAGGCTATACACCACGGTTGTCACACTCTTGGCTTCCAGAATCACCTGCTTGCCTGCCGCCACCGTTCCTTCCACCAGATTCTTGCTACCGGTAGTTGTATAAGTAGCTATTGACTTCGCTTCATTGCTCCATCCCACATGCGTTTCACCTAAGCGAACCGCCTTATCAGACATGTTTGTATAGACGGCCACTACCTTATCCCCCTCGGGAGAAAGCCAGGCGGAACCGAAAAAAGTACGCGATTCGTTCAAGTCGAGGGCAATACGGCGGTATCCCGGACGGATAAAGCGGCTGTAATTGCCCAGTACCCAAAGAGTGGCAGTAGCCTGATAGCTTCCCTCCTGCTCTATATCACCATACTCGCCACCGGCAGGTACCAGCGAAATCAAGAGAAAACGGTTCTTATGCCCCCAACGGGAAACATCCATCGATGTCCAGTAACTCCAGGAAGACACCCCAGCCACAGTGAGGTCATTGTGGATGACCTTCGACATGTAGAAAGCGATATCCATCTCAGAAGCCTGCTCGTAGCCCACGAATTCGGAACTGCTGTAATTATCGCCCAGCATACTCCATTCACTCTGCCAAACATCCAGATTATACTGACCGGCAGCCTGGGCCACTTGCTTGCGCACGTTGCGCATACCGTCCCATGTGCCGTCAGTCCAATAGCTGTGTCCGCAAATGAGATTCTTCACGTGTGCCAAGTCACCCACGTAGGCGGAAGAGCCGGGTGTAAAGAAAGCTGAGAATACATTACTACGGTTGGCATCGCCTTTCACTTTATACAGATACTCCCAATCACCGGATTCGCCCAAGAGAATGTCTGTGGAAAGCCCCCGGTCATCCAACGACATATCCAACTCGCGTGCCAGTGCAGCCACTTCGTCATTGGTCCAGCCACTGCCCTCCTGACCGCTGTCCCAGTTGTACTGCGGCTCGTTGACGGGCGAGATATGGCTTATGTGATAGCCTTCACCGGTATAACGGGCCGCTACATCGGCCATATATCCTGCAAAGTCACCATAATGCTCCGGTTTCAGATTGGAAAGTCCCCCTCTGGCGGAAAATCCTTTTCCATTATAGGTGTACTGCACGGGAGGTGTATTGCTGAAAAGAACGAAATTGTTACATCCCAGCTCCTTGGCACGGTCCATGAAGTAACGTTGTCCCTCGCAACGGGTCCAGTCGTACGTCAAGTCATCCGTAAGATAGGATTCCGCACGACGGGATTTATCCTCGATGCCGCTGGCTTCACCTTGCGCGGCACTGCCGCCACCAAGATTCACCCGCCATTGGGAAAGGCCGATTCCTTTCGGCTTGCCGCCCACAATCTCTGAAGAAAAAAGCAGTTCCGTAATCCCCGCACGGTGCGAAGTCCATGACTTGCCCACAAAGGCAGGCGACCAACAGTCCGAAGCGCCAAAGCCGGCTATTGTCTGGAAAGTCTGTCCGGCATCGATGCTCACCAGTTTCTCTACGCTGTTTGTAATGTCCGGACCCTCAGGAGTGTCTGGAGTATCCGGCGTAACGGGAGAATCGTCGCTGCAAGCCATTGCAGCAAGCAGTGCCGGAAGAATAAAAATGTGTCTCAAATTCATGATATTGTTTCGGATTAAAAAAACTGCCGCGGATAATCCATTGCAAACTATCCGCGACAGAATATAAAGACCTATTGAATAATCAGTTCCTGCAACAATCTGTTTTCATCAGAATGTGTTTAATTCCAACCCGGGTTCTGGGTAATGGAACCGTTGGACATCGTGATTTCGTACAAAGGAATGGGGAACACCATGTCGCGGTTTTCATTGAAAGTGATGCCTTTGTCACTTGCTTCACCTTGATTTTCCCACTCAAGAGCGTCACGGGTAGCCTCTTCAGTGTTCCACTTCACAAAGGAACCGTTCGGTCCCAGGATATTGCTAATCACCTTTTTACCATTTGTATCAGTCCAGCGGCGGATATCATACAGACGGTTCTGCTCGAAAGCCAATTCCAAACGGCGCTCCAGGCGAATGGCACTTTGCAATGCCTTTCCACTTGCCGTAACGTCATCCAACTTGGCACGTCTGCGCACCTGATTGAGAGCATCACGGGCAGAAGCGTCATCACCCAGTTCATTGCAAGCCTCAGCATACATTAAAAGGACATCGGCATAACGCAGAATACGGTGATTCAAAGGACTCTTGTCCGTGGCGTAAGCCGTTGCATCGCCTTGAGCACGATATTTCATCGGCAGGAAATACTTGCGGATGATACGCGCAGACTTATGGTCAGCGGGATTGATAATATAGCAATTGGGGTCCCAACCATATTTATCAAGATATTCCTGATACTTATTCAACGCTTTGCTTGCGTCAATGAAATCTTCGAATTGGTCTTCGCCGGCAATTTCTGTACAGCCCGACTTGATTATTGTCCATTTCAAACGTTCCGTATCACCGGCCTCAATATAAGCTTGCTCCAAATTTGCCGTAGGCTGACACCAGCTCCAACCATCACCAGGACCATTACGGGCACCGGTTACCGTAGCAAGCGCCCCTCCTAAGCCCAAAGTGGGATGATATTCATACTGGATTTCCAGAAGGCTCTCCGCACTGTTGTCATAGTCGACATTCCATACCTGCCCGAAATCGGGAAGCAATTGGTATTCGCCTTCATCTATCACAGTCTTCAACACATCATGGGCAGCCTGCCATTTCTCCTGATAGAGGTACACTTTACCCAATAATCCTAAAGCGGCGCCACGGGTAGCATGCCCTACTTGCGCAGTACTGCGTTGCGGCAGTATTTCGGCAGCTGCCATCAGGTCATCCTCTATGAATTTGTACACGGCTTCTGCCGTAGCACGTTCTGTTCCCTCCACTTCTTCCGGCATTTGGAAACTGGTCATCAAGGGCACCCCGCCAAAATTTCTCACCAGTTCGAAGTAATAGTAGCCACGCAGGAAACGGGCTTCTGCCACCAGACGGTCTCTGGTTTCTGTCTCTTGGGTTTCGAGAGCCGCAATGCGATCTATGGCTATGTTACAACGTAAAATACCTTTGTAACGGTACTGCCAAAAATTGGAGATAGGGCCATTGCTGGCACCGTTTCCCTGATAATGCGCCAATGAGATATAATCACTCTGAGACTGAGAGGTATTCCCCATCCAGGCATCATCTCCACACATTTCGGAAAGTAACCACACGGTGTTGATTTGCCACCATCCTCCATATGTCATGGCCTGATAACAGCTCGTGACTGCGGATTCACACTCTTCTATGGACTTATAATAAGTGTCCACGTTCAATTGCCCGCGTACGTCTTCCGTCAGGAAGTCCTCGCAAGAGGTAAACACCAGCGAAGCAATCAGAACTACTATTGTAAATATTCGTTTCATGGATAATCAAGAATTAAAATTTGAAGTCAATGCCAAACAAGAATGTTCTCGGATTAGGATAAGCCACGTTGTCAATACCGGTATTGATGGCACTGCCAGAGCTGTCGGTAGTACCGTCAACCATCGGGCGTTCGGGGTCCATTCCCGAATAACCGGTAATGGTAAACGGATTCTGTGCAGAGAAGGAAAGACGCAAGTCAGCACCTCCAACCCATTTCTTAGGAAGCGTATAGCCTATCTGCAACAGCTTGCAACGCAAGTAGGAACCATCTTCCACATAGAAACTGGAAACGCGGCTATAGTTCAGGTTCAAGTCATTGCTCGACAAACGGGGAATATCATTGCCGGTACCCTCTCCATGCCATGCTTTCTCCAGTGTACCTGCCCAAACATTCTGTCCGCCTGAACCGGAGTACCGTCCTTTGGTGACATTGTAAATATCATTACCGAACGTACCATAGAAATTGGCTGCAAAATCAATGTTCTTATAACGCATACCAATATTCAGACCCATCATTAAATCAGGATAAGGATTGCCGATATAATCTTTGTCATTGGCATCGAGCACTCCGTTATGGTCCCGGTCCTTGAAGCGGATGTCTCCCGGTTTTGCATTGGGCTGAATCAGTGTTCCGTGTTCGTCAGTGTGCGCATACACCTCTTCCCAATTCTGGAACAAGCCATCGGCCACGTAACCGTAGAAACGGGAGATAAAACCACCATCTTCGTTACGGATAATCTGGTCGCTATTGAATCCACCGACATTGATAGGACCGTCGCCCGAGAACTTGATGGCCTTGTTGCGCACGGCAGAAAGGTTCAGACCAAGATCGTAAGAGAAATCCTTGCCGATTTCATCGCGCCAGGTAAGTCCCACTTCCCAACCGCGGGCCTGCATACTACCGATGTTCATCCAAATCTGGCTGTTCCAGTTATCATATCCCAAAGAGAGGATGTTCTGTTTCTGGTAAAGCATGTCAATGGACTTTTTCTGGAAATATTCGAATGTTACACCCAAACGTGAATCAAGGAATGACATATCCACACCTACGTTCCAATCTTCCACAGTCTCCCACTTCAACTGGTTGTTACCTACTGTAGACACGAAGTAACCATTTGCCAACGTATTGCCATAATAGTATTGGGTTTCGCTCAACAAAGTAAGGGTAGCATTATTGTTGATATTCTGATTACCTACACGGCCCCAGCCTCCACGAAGCTTCAGGTCACTGAAGATGTCCTGGTCCTGCATAAATGCCTCACTGATGACACGCCAGGAAGCGGAAACAGACGGGAAGAGGGCATACTTGCTGCCCTTCGGGAAACGGGAGGAACCGTCGGCACGGAGAGATGCCGAAATGTAGTAACGGTTATCGTAGTTATACATGACACGGCCCAGGAAAGAAACCAGTGTATTGTAAGTGGTTTCACCGTTGGCCTCATCCGTACCCTGCTGTCCGGCATTCACTTCCTGCATCTGGTCCAGATTATTGGGAACATTATCACGCCGTGCCTGAGTATTGTACCATGCAAAACGTTCGGCAGTAAAGCCAGCCATTACATTCAAGTTGTGCTTTTCAGCGAAAGTGTCCATGTAAGTGGCTGTATTCGTCCAGTTCCAGTCAAACCACTCCTGATTGCGGCGGGTGATTTCGTTCAAGTCTTGTTTCTCCAACGGATCCATATTGAACTTCGGAACGAATGAATCAGAACGGCGATAGTGTGCATTGGCACCGAACTGGGTGCGCAACGTCAGCTTTTCTATCGGGGTTACCTGCAGATAGGTATTCAGAATGGCACCCAACTCGCGAGAATGAGCATTGCTACGGGCAATTGAACCGGCGGGATTCCACTCCTGGTTGTTGTAAGAGCGTTGATAGTTGTTGTACTCATTATCCTCCCATTGGTCCTGCGGACGGAATACCGGAGTTGTCGGGTCCATAGCCATGGCTGCCGAGAACTGGTTTGGGGTATCATCCCATGATTCGACACGTGGAGCAATATCAACTCCCAATTTTACATACTTATTAAATGTATATTCAGTATTCAGACGGATATTTATCTTATCCCAATAACCTACATCAAACTGTGAGTTGTTACGATAATAGCCCACGCTAAAGTTATAAACAAACTGTTCTGAGCCACCGGCAACACTAAGTGAATGGTTCTGCACCAAAGCTGTTTTATTGACTACAGTATCCCACCAGTCTGTACCACCGGGATTGGTCGTAGCACCCGTATCGTTCCAGATAGAAGAAAGGCCATCATTCGTATAACGGGTATTGAACACTTCTTTATATTCAGCCGCACCGGCAATATTAGGTTTGGCCACGGTCTGGAAACCAACAGAAGAATTCCAATTGATGCGGGCTTTACCAGTTTTACCTTTCTTTGTAGTAATCAGGATGACACCGTTTGATGCACGTGTACCATAGATAGCGGCAGCCGAAGCATCTTTCAATACTTCCATGGAAGCAATATCGTTACTATTCAGAAAGTTGATATTGTCACCTACCGGCATACCATCCACTACATACAACGGATTCGTACCGTTTACGGTAGTTACACCACGAATCAGCACCTTCGGAGTAGCTCCAGGGCCACCACCACTGGTGACTTGTACACCATTTACCTTACCCTGCAAAGCATCCATAGCATTACCGGTCACGGTTTCAGTGATTTCATCGCCTTTTACTGTAGCAATAGAACTGGTCAAATCGCTCTTTTTCACAGCACCATAACCGATAACCACCACTTCATCCAGTAATTCCGCAGCCTCCTTCAGTACCACGTTAATCGTAGTACGTCCACCTACAGCTATTTCCTGAGACTCAAAACCAATAGAAGAGAATACCAACACTGCATTCTTGTCTACATTGGGTAATGTATAATCACCGTCGATACCGGTAATTGTACCCGTACCGGTACCTTTCACTTGAACTGTAGTTCCAATCAACGGCTGCTGGTCGGTGGCCGAAGTCACCACACCCTTAACCGTTATCTGCTGCGCATAACCGCAAAGGCTTATCAGCGCAAGACATAATAATAGAATTTGCTTTTTCATATCTTAAATCTAATGTTACTTTTTAATTAGCAGGAACAATCTTGCCGCGACCCAAATGCGCGTCAAACTCAAAGCGGTAGTTGCCGGTCACCGTAACCGTAGGCTTCATCCAGTTGTCACCTACCATCGAGCCGTCTTCCCAACGCTGATTGGTGCCTTCCCAATTAGGATTCACATCCCCTTTCTTACTGAAGTAACCAAACTTCTCTACATTCTGAGAGTCGTCACACCGCCATTCCACATGATCCCACCATCCGTCGGGATGATAATTGGATATGATGAAGTTCATTTCTTCACCGGCTTCCAGCGTCCAAGTTCCATTTTCCGGATAATAGAAAAGATGAGGATTATTTTTATCCTGGGCAAACAACTGATTTCCCGCATCCTGAGGAGAACCTCCCCAACCGATATAGAAATCAATGAACGATTCCCCATTCTCCCAACGGTCAAAACAAGGCTTTCCATATTCATATTTCATCGGATTTGTAGCCTCTGTCACCGAGTACGTGCGCATACTATAAGTAGACTCTTTCACATTGATGTCTATTTCATAATAAACACCAGCCTCATCCAAGACAATAGGTTTAGCCGTTTCCGGGTCATCCGTCAATTTTGTATTATCCTCCGGATCAAGGCCAAAACAGATAGGAGTAAAGTCTGTCTTTTGCGGTAAGAAGAAAATTTCCGTACCGGCAGCTTTATTATAATAACGTGCACGATATTGGTACTCGCCCGTATGGTTAATCACCATCGGTACACCGAAAATATCACTGTTCAATTCCTCTACGGTTGCCACATCGGCCAGATACATTTTGGGGAAGTCAGGCATTTCAGATACACTGATGGTACTATTGGTCACTGTCTGATTGCCTCTGGCATCCACAGCCGTCAAAGTCACATCGTAACTTTTCACCTCATTAGGCAGAATAATCTTCTCCGTAAAGCTCAAAGTAGATTGCCCGCCAGCCTCTATACGGCGGCTTTCAAAACCTTCTACCCCAGGAATCTCAATGAGTACATAATCCAGTATGCGGTCATCTTTCACCGTGAAATTCAGGTTGAACTTTGTTTCATCCTTTATCAGTACGGTAACCTCCTTACCAGGGGCAATTGTAAATGTAGGATTCTCAAAGTCCCCATCCATCGTTATCAACACATCCTGCGACACTTCACGCCCGCCCGCATCTGTTACGGTCACTTTCACGGTGAAGCGTTCACCGATTTCATCACGCTTGAGGTCATAAGAATAGCTCAACTCATACTCCGTTTGGGGAGCTCCATAGATTTCGACCAAATCAATGGTCTTGTTCAGATAAAGATCGGCACATTGCAGATTGACGGATACAATTCCATCCTGGTCAGCCAACGAACCTTCAATGGTAAAACGATGGCCGGCACCGGATTCAATATGATCCGTCACCAATGTCATTGTCGGAATCTGCCCGTCTACATCAGAGTATCCGTCATCGTCACTACATCCAGTAGTCCATAAAGCCAGCGATAATAACGCCCAGAAAGTGGCGTTAAAGAAATGCTTCTTCATAAATATTATTATTAAAGTTAAACAAAAAAGTACATTTTGTTCCGATTTATAATAATCGGCAATGCAAACATATGCCAATTTTCGATTCAACAGCTGTATAAATCTTGCAGAGAAGGCATATAAATCTGTCAATGCACGATTTGTGCACATCATCTAAAGATTTTATTTGTACTTTTGACTCATGCAATGAAAAACGACCCGTTATGAAGAAGATTCTACTTTCCATTTTCCTATGCCTGCCATTCCTGCTATCCGCGCAGCCATATACCATAAAACATCTGAGCATCCGTGAAGGGCTGTCCAACAACCATGTGGTAAGCATAGCCCAAGACAAACGGGGCTCTCTATGGTTTGCCACAGAAGAGGGTTTAAATACGCTTCCTTACCTATTATAAAGAAGAAACAACCGGCAAGCAAAGCATCACCGGCAACGAACTGAACTGTCTGCTGGACGATCCCGTCGACTCCATCTTATGGATAGGAACCCAGCGTGCCGGAATCAATGCATACAATTATGCCAACGATTCATTCATCACTTACAGACACAACGAAAACAACCCTGAAAGCCTGGTTACGGACGACATTACCAAAATCATTGCCGCCTCCGACGGTAACCTATGGATTTGCACCTATTGGAAAGGCGTGGACTATTTTGACAAGCAAACCGGGCAATTCACCCATTACAATACCGAAACCGTACCGGGTTTTGCAAGCAACCATATCTGGTCTGCCATAGACGGCGGTAACGGACTACTCTATATCGGGCATGTGGACCGGGGATTCAGTATACTTTCCATAAAAGACAAGACAGTCAAGAACTTCACACACGAGCCGCAAACCCCCAACAGCCTGCCCGGCAACGAAGTGACATGTGTCTACAAAGACAAAAGCGGAAACATATGGATAGGAACCGATAGAGGAGTGGTACTGTTTAACCCGGAAGCGGAAAGTTTCATCCCCTTCGACGACAAAACCAACTGCATATCGTACCGTGTATATGATATACGTCAACTGGATGACAACAGACTTTGGATAGCCATGGAATTCGGCGGCATTGCCGTAGTGGATTTGTCCCAACAGCTTTTCCGTTCGTCGGACCAGATTCATGCGCTTTCTATCCGGGAGGGAGACGATGAATACGGCTTGTCCAACTCCAGTATCCGTTGCCTGCTCCAAGATTCCTTCGGTAATGTATGGGCAGGTTCCTGGGGAGGCGGCATCAACTTCATAAAACGCGAGCCGTCACTCTTCAGCACTTATAAATATTCTCCTTTTCCATCCACCAACAACAGCCTGAACAGTAAAATAGCCTCCGGTGTCTGTATGGACAAAGCCGGTAACCTCTGGATAGGAACCGATGGAGGAGGAATCAACGTATTCAACAAGGGAAGACGAATAGCCATATACAATGCTGACAACAAGAAATTCAGAAGCAATACGGTGCAGGCAGCCTTGTGCGACTCGAAGGGAGGATTATGGTTCGGACTTTTTTA
>ERZ1106919.1623-NODE-1623-length-14115-cov-3.521195_pt1 | contig 14115 bp, 18 predicted proteins | sample MGYA00403654_ERZ1106919 | MGnify/ENA primary metagenome ERZ1106919 (study PRJEB35170, sample SAMEA104062450) | human gut metagenome | biome: human gut; feature: human-associated habitat; material: faeces | place: Denmark | collected 2012-10-08 ... | reverse complement strand
CCAGACCACATGTTTTTACCTGTACTATGCGGAATGGCTGACAATCCGTCAGATTGGGGGCCTGCTGAACGTAGATCACTCTACCATCTGCAGGACAATTAAGCGGGCCGTCGCACGGCTCAATGATGTTCTGGGCGGGGTCGTAGATATCCTCGACAACATCGAGGGCATGGACGACGTGCTGTTCGTCATCTATTGCGGTTTAAGCGAAAAAGACGATGAGCTGCCGCCTGCGATCCGCGACATTCTGCCGAGGAAATCACTCGGAGCACACCCTGGCCAGAGCAACAAGGAGCGGTGCCAGTCCGTAGTGCCGGAGTTCCAGATCCGTGGGAATCCTGGTACACGGCGCGGATCGGTAGAGTTGGATCAGCACGGCTATCTGTATCAAGAGCTGTATGAGCAGTACCGAAACGTCTCAGAACAGCGCGCCGGTAAATGGTCGCATCCTATTGCACGGTTGCTGGTGAAGGTGTTCCAGACTTTGTCGTGGCCGTTCAAATACTGGGGCCGAGGAGTGAAATAGCTGTGGTGCAGGAAAACGGCTTTCCCAGAAGGCTGCAGACGCTACGAGAAAAGCGGCGTCTGAGCCGGCGCACGTTGGCCGAGTTGTGCGGCCTGAGCGGAAATATGATTGGCATGTATGAGCGTGGGGAAAAGGCTCCATCTGTTGATGCTTTGGTTCGTCTGGCTGATTATTTTGGGGTGTCAACCGACTATCTTCTTGGCAGAAAAAATTTTTCAAGTGAACACCCACGGTGTGACTGAGGCTCAAAAACTGTGTTATGGTTTTATTGGGCCGATGTATGAGATCCATAGGATGCCTCCTTTCTAACCCGCCGACGCGCTGAGGCGGGCAGAGTATCAGCGCATCAGACATGAGGCCAGACCTTCGGGGAAAGGGTCTGGCCTTAATGCCTGTTAGGAGATGGTTAAATGCTGAAATCGTGTAAGTATTGCGGGCGAATCCATCCGAGAGGATACATCTGCCCTAAGAAGCCGAAGCGGGCGAAGCACCGCAACAGTAAGACGTCTGGGTTCCGCAAGACGCATACCTGGCAGAAAAAGCGGGAACAGATCGTACGGCGTGACTTCCATCTTTGCAGGGTTTGCAACGAGGGAAGCTACGGTGTCTTCGGAGTGCCAGGGCTGGACCAGGAGTTGTCGGTGCATCACATTGAACCGCTGGAGGAGAGATTCGACCTGCGGCTTGATGATGGGAACCTTCTGACCTGCTGCAGCAGACATCATCGCATGGCTGATGACGGGGACATCCCGAGAGACTACCTCCACGAGCTTGCGGAGGCATCCCCCCGGTGGGATTGAGGTCTCTCGGTGGATCCGTGTCAAGACCAACAGCGGCCCCCTGAACAGGATGAAGTTTAGAAATGGGAAATTGCCCGCGGGGCGAGAGGAGGGTGGAAAATGGCAAGACCGAGCAAGTCGGTTCGTGTGAAGACCGGCGCGATCGCCAGCGATGTCGAAGCAGTCCGGCAGGACGTGGAGGACAAACTGCGCGGCGAGAACGTTCCACCCGAGCCGCCGGCAGATCTGACGGATGGACAGCGCGAGATTTTTCAATTTATCGTGAGCGGTCTGGTGGCAAGCGACATCCTCGGCCAGCTTGACGTCTTCGTTCTGGAGAGCACGGCCGTGGCCATTGACCGCCTGCGCTATATCAACGGCCTGATCGACGCTGATCCGGGGCTCGTGATGCACACCGGCTTGCAGAATGCCCGGGCGAAATATCAGAGCGACCTGTGGCGAGGCTGTAATGAGCTGTGCCTCTCGCCCCAGGCCAGGGCCAAGATTGGCTCTCTGGCTGCGCAGAAACAGAAGAAGGAAAAGGACCCGCTGCTGGCGGCCCTGAGCGACGATGATTGACCAGAGCCGCGCCTATCAGTATGCCAAGTGGTGTACGCAGCGCGGAAACCGGAAGGTCGGCAAATATGTGAAGCTCCAGGCGAGGAAGTGGCTGAGGATCGCCGATGGCAGGCACAAGAATGCCTATGTCAGCGAAAAGGCGTACCGGAAGATCTGCAAGCTGCTGAAGCTGATGATCCACCCAGACCTGCATTGCTCCATGTACGATGGACTGGAGGATTACGCCTGGTTCCTCATTGCGGCCGTGTTCTGCACCCGCCGTCGGGAAGATGACCGGCGCTTCTATCAGACCGCCATTCTCGAAATCGCCCGTAAGAACTTCAAGACCTTCAACTCCGCAGTCATCTTCATTCTGGGGATGCTGACGGAGCCTCGCTTTTCCCGTTTCTTCTCCGTGGCGCCGGACTTCAAGCTGTCCTCGGAGCTGCGGTTGGCCGTGCGGAAGATCATCAAGGTCTCGCCGGCACTGACAAAGTATTTCAAGATCAACAGGGATATGATCACCTGTCTGATCAACGAGATAGAATATACGCCTCTGGCGTACTCCAATGACGGCATGGACGGCCGTCTGGCAAATATCTTCCTGGCCGATGAGGCCGGCGCGCTGGACAGCTACCCTGTAGAGGCCATGCGCTCCTCCCAGATCACGCTGGTCAATAAGCTGGGCATCATCATTTCTACCCAGTACCCCAACGACAACAACGTGATGATCGACGAGGTCGACATTGCGAAAAAGGTCCTGGATGGAGTGCTGGAGAAGGAAAATGTCTTCGCATTGCTCTACGAGCCGGACGATGCGCTCCGGAAGCGGTGGGAGACGGATGATCTGGTGATCTACCAGGCCAATCCCGTGGCCGTGAACAACAAAGAGGTCTTTGACTCCATCAAGGATCTCCGAACCATGGCCATTCTCTATGAGAACAAGCGGGAGAACTTCCTCTGCAAGCACTGCAACATCATGTATAAGGGCCTGGGCGTCGAGGGCTATATCGACGTGCAGAAGGTCAGGCGGTGCAGGGTGGCAGAGGATCTGGACTTCTGGCGCGGCCGCCGGGTGTGGGTGGGGCTCGACCTCTCCCAGTCAGACGATAACACGTCCGTGGCTATGGTGACGGAAGCGGACGGCATGATCCACGCCAAGGTGTGGGGCATCCTGCCGAAGGATCGCGTCGAGATCAAAACCAAGAAGGAAAATGTGGACTACCGGAAGCTGATCGCCGCCGGCAGCTGCTTTGCTGAGGGCGAGGAGGTCATCGACTACGGCTTTGTGGAACGCTGGATCCTCGGCCTTGAGGAGAAATACGGCGTCGAGGTCATGCAGGTGGGCTATGACCGCTACAATGCCATCTCCACCGTGCAGAAGCTGGAGGCGAACAGCATGGAATGCGTAGAGGTCAAGCAGCACTCCTCTGTGCTGCACCCACCCACCAAGCTGCTCCGTGAGGCAATCCTGAAGAAGGAATTTGCCTACGACGAGAACCGGCTGCTGGAAATCAACTTCCAGAATGCGCGGTGCACGGAGGACACGAACCTGAATAAATACGTGAACAAGAAGAGGTCTGCCGGCAAGGTGGATATGGTCGTTTCCACCATCATTGCCGTATATCTGATGCAGCAGGCCATGCTGGACAACAGCGAGCTGGACTGGGGCATCCAGGTAATTTGAGGCGAGGTGAGAACGATCGGACTCTTAGATTGGTTTAGAACAGAACACCGCTCACAGGAGCAGACGCTGGACGGTTCCCAGCTGGACACAGCTCTCCGTGCGGCGCTGGGCGGCAGCGCGGTGACGGTGCGGTCCGTTTTGAATATCCCTGCTGTAAGCGGCAGCGTCGGCTTTATCGCCGGCACGGTGGCCTCCCTGCCCATCAGGCTTTACCGGAATAAGAATGGGCAGTCCGAGGAGGTCACAGACGATTACCGTCTGCGGCTCCTGAATGAGGAAACCGGCGATCTGCTGGACGCCTTCCAATGGAAATGCACCCTCGTGCGAGACTATCTGCTCCCCGGCAACGGCTACACCTATGTGGACTGGGTCAGCAACCGCATTGACGGCCTGTATTATGTGGATCCGATGCAGGTCAGCGCAGAGATCGGCGCCGACCCCATCTTCAAGACAGCGCGTTTTTTTATCGGCGGCCGCAGCTATCGTGACTACGAGATTATGCGCATACTGCGGAACACCCGGGACGGCGTCACCGGCTCCGGCCTCGTGGCAGAGAGCCCAATCCAGCTGGAAACCATGCTGAACGCACTCAAGTATGAGAACCGCATGGTAAAGACCGGCGCAAAGAAGGGCTTCCTGAAGGTCGAAAAGGACAAAAAAGTCTCGCAGACGGTGCTGGATCAGCTCAGGAACAGCTGGCGGAAGATGTACGGGCCAGATTCGGAGGAAACCACGGTCATCCTGAATGACGGTGTGGACTTCAAGGATGCTGGCCAAACCGCCGTTGAGACCCAGCTCAACGAGAACAAGCAGACCAACGCCCACGAGATCTACCGTATTTTCAACATCGCTCCGACAATCTTGGAAGGGGATGCGACGGCAGAAGATCTGAAGAACACGGTACGGTTCGCCATTGCGCCGGTGGTGAAGGCGCTACAGCTGGCCATCAACCGCTTCTGTCTGCTGGAGGCTGAGAAGGGCGTTCTGGCCTTCGAGATCGACATGGATGCGCTGGACGGCACGGATATGCTCGCCCGGTATCAGGCCTACGAAGTGGCCATCCGGAACGGCTGGATGCAGCTGGATGAGGTCCGCTATGACGAGGGCCGCAACCCGCTGGGCCTGAAATTCATTCGCCTTGGTCTGGATACGGTCATTTACGATCCGGAATCCAGAATGATCTATACGCCCAACACCAAGGAATGGGCATCAATCGACCAGAAAGGAGGAGGTGAGCCGATTGCAGGTAGAGATCCGAGCGGATAAGAAAAGCATGACTGTTGGCGGCTATGTCAATGTGGTGGGCCGCGATTCCCGTGTGCTGCACGATAAAACGGGGCCGTATGTTGAACAGATCATGCCCGGGGCATTCAAGAAAGCTCTGGCCGCAGACAGCAAGGTAGAACTGCGCTTCAACCACAAGAAGATCCTCGACAGCGAAGACTTGGAGCTCCGGGAGGATAACATCGGGCTGAGGGCCCACGCTGTCGTAACTGACAGCGAGGTCATTGCCGCCGCCGAGCAGAAAGAACTGCGAGGCTGGTCTTTCGGTTTTGTGAAGCAGAAGGATCATTGGAAAACCGATGAAGAAGGTACCCGCCGCCGCTTCGTGGACGAACTGGAACTGAGGGAAGTCTCCATCCTGGATAAGACGCCGGCCTACATTGCCACCAGCATTGAGACCCGCGACGATGATGAGATCCTTGTCGAGTTCCGCGCCGATCAGCCGCTGGAGGACGGCGTGGATTACATCCGTCAGACCGAAAGCACCACAGAAACCAAAACCACTACCCTGACGCCTGGGGATGAGAGCGTTATGTTCTGCGCCCAGAAGACCGTAGAAATCTACAAAATGAGAAGGAGAATGTGATTATGCCTTTCAACCTGAAAAAGCTGACCGAACGCCGTGTCGAGCTGATGACTCAGCTGGAAAACATGGTGAAGAACTGCGAGACCGAAACCCGCGCCTTCAATGAGGAGGAGCAGACCCGGTACAACGAAATCCTGGCCGAGGTTCGTTCCATTGACACCACTCTGGACGCTGCTGACCAGGGCGCCGCTCTGCAGCAGATGGAACGCCGCGCCGCCGGCGGCCAGGAGGAGCCCCGTTCCCAGGAGGAGCTGGAAACCCGCGCCTTTGAGTGCTATATCCGCGGTATCGCCCCCGATGTGGAGACCCGTGCGGCAACCAACATGACCGTCGGGGACAATGGCGCAGTCATTCCTACCTCCATCGCCAACAAGATCATCGAGATGGTCAAGGAGATCTCTCCCCTGTACCACCTCTCTACCCATTACGACGTGGGCGGCACCCTGACCATTCCCAGCTATGACGAATCCACCCAGAAGATCACGATGGCTTACGCCACCGAGTTCACGGCGCTGACTTCCAGCTCTGGCAAGTTCACCAGCATCTCTCTGGGCGGTTTCCTGGCCGGTGCTCTGACCAAGATCTCCATGTCCCTGATCAACAACAGCAAGTTCGACATCGTGTCCTATGTCATCCGCAAGATGGCCGAGGCTGTGTCCGAGTGGCTTGAGAACGAGCTGATCAACGGTACGGACGGCAAGATCGAGGGCGTGTCCAAGGTCACTGCCGCCGTGACGGCCGCTGCTGCTACCGCCATTACCGCCGACGAACTGATCGACCTGCAGGAGAGCATCCCCGACAAGCTGCAGCCCGGCTGCATCTGGGTGATGAGCCGCGCGACCCGCACCGCCATCCGCAAGCTGAAGGATGGCGAGGGCAACTACCTGCTGAACAAGGACGCTACTGCCAAATGGGGCTACAGCCTGTTCGGCCACGATGTGTATGTCTCTCAGAGCATGCCGGACATGGCCGCGGGGAAGCGCGCGGTGCTGTACCTTGACCCCACCGGCCTTGCCGTGAAGGTTGCCGAAAACCCCAGCGTGCAGGTTCTGCGCGAAAAGTTCGCCGATGAGCACGCTGTGGGTGTGATCTGCTGGATGGAGGTTGACTCCAAGGTGGAGAACAAGCAGAAGATTGCCGCGCTGGATATGAAGGCAGCCGTGTCTCCCGGCGGTTAAGGAGGAAGCGGCCATGAAGGTAAAAGCAACTACGAATTTTGCCGGTGAGATCTGCATGGCGAGGGGTGATGTCCGCGACGTTCCGGAGAGCGTCGCGGCTCCCCTCTTGGAGTGCGGCTATCTGGAAGCTCTGGAGCCTGTTCAGACTTCAGGGCAGAAGGATGAGCACGATTCCGAGGCGGAAACCACGCAGGAGCCGGAAACGGAGACGAAGAAAACTAAGCGGGCCAAGGCCAAAACGGAGGGCTGATGTATGAGACCTTGTGATTTGATGGCTGTGGACATTGCTTTGTTCTCCAGAAAGATCCTCAACACGGCCGAGTTTGACGAGCTCTCTGTTCTGGAGCAACAGGAATGCGAGGATGCGCTCGCTGCTGCGAAAGCGGCAGCAGCCGCTTATACCGGACTCGACATCGAGGCCACAGAGCAGGAAGATCTCGCTTATGCGGTGAAGGTCCTGGCGGCAGAAATGATCGACAACCACCAGATCACAACGCAGTACACCGGCAAAAATCCGGTTGCCATGCAAATCATGGATCTGCACAGCACCAACCTGCTGCCCAGCGTAGAGGAGTGATCGGATGCAGGACCACCTTTCTTCCGCTCTGCGGGATAAAATCGAGATCCTGACGCTGATTCAGGATGATGAGACCGGTAATATGGCCTGGGCACCCAGCCGAAAGCGCTGGGGCTCAGTTGAGATCGACCGGCAGAGGAACCTTTTTTCCATCGCGGGCGTCGGTTCCCAGGGGGCGACGATCATAATCCGACCGGATCCGCTGCTGACGCTGCACCAGGCCATCCGATGGAACGGTGAGTTCCTGCATCTAACGTCTATCACGCTGGCTCCGGAACGGGACCGGCAGGAGATCAAAGCAGCCATCTGCCATCCGGTGACTCTGACGGCAAAGCCGCAGGCCCGGACCGGCAGGGACACGATGAATCGACCGACTGTGGTGCAGCAGGCAACATTCTCCTTCCCAGGAATCCTGACAGAACGGTATTTCAACAGCGAAGAGGACGAAGTCTTCCGCAGGAGCACTCTGGAACGTGTCCTCGTGGCCCCCAAAGCCGTTGTGCTGCGTGTCGGAGACCTTGTTCAGCTGGGAGATACCGCACCGTACACCGTCCTACAGCGCATGGATCTGGAATTCTACAAGAATGAATACGTGCTTGAACGCCGGGAGGATGTCTGATGCAGTCTCTGGAAATAGACGGTCTGAAGGAAGTCATCCAGACGCTGGAAACCACGCCGGAAGTCATCCGGCAGGCTCGGGCAGAGTTCTTTGATGAGGCTGGCGAGGTGCTGCTGGAAGCCGTTCAGCGGCACATCGGTGGTAGCGGCCGTGTTGCCGGCGTACAGGAGTCACACGTTGGTAGCGGGAAAGGCTATGTGGCCGTCCGGCCTATGGCAAAGACTAATCTGGATGGCTACGCAGCGGGTTATATTACCAATGCGCTGGAAAACGGCCATGCTGTAAGACCTGCCTCCGGAAAAGCCAAAAAGAAACGGCAATCCCGGGCAAAGGCGAACCGTGTCCAGGGTAAATATATGTACCGCAACACCGGCCAGCAGGAAGCGAAACGTGCCGCCGAAGAGGGTGCTCGTATCATCGAGGCCAAGATACTTGCCCACATGGAGGGAAGAAGCGTATGACCAAAACCGAGATCCTGGACGCCATCAATCTGCTGTTGGTGTCTAAATGGCCTGACCGCACGGTTTATGTGGACGTATGCCCATTAGACTTCAACCGCCCTTCCTTCTGGCTTACGGTGGAGAAATACGATCTGACTGACGGCAATCGCTTTCTGATCCGTCATGACCTGCAGATCTGCCTGACGCTTTATGATGAGCTGGACGAGCACTACGATGCGTCCTGGTATCGGCTTTCCCAGGAGACGGACGCAGTCACGGAGCTGCTCATTCGGGGCTGGATGGTAGGCCACCGGCATCTGAAGCCGCTTTTGAAGGTGCTGCCCCGGGACCCAGACCGGGCGTATGTGCAAATCAATCTGTCCTGGATGGACAACCGCCCCGGGCTCGATACCGGAGCATCCACCCCCGCCGCAGACGCTTATTCCGTCACGGTTCGGGGAGACATCAACTGAGAGGAGCGATACAATGGGACTTCCCGAACTTACTTTTTCTCTGAAAAAGGCTGCTGACAATGTGGCCACGCGCGTGTCCTCCGGCATCGTTGCCATGATTCTGCGTGATGCCAAGGCCAACGGCCTTCATACCATCAACCGCGAAAGCGACATCCCCAGCGAGCTGGGTGCTGCCAACATTGCCGCCATCAAGCGCGCGATGCTGGGCTACATTACCAAGCCGACCACGCTCTATGTTAGCGTGATCGGTGCAGATGCCGACATCAAAACTGGCTTTCAGGCTCTGGCCGTTCACAGTTACGATTATCTGGTCGGCCCCGTGGACATTGCCTCTGCTGACGCGACCGCTCTGGCCGCACAGGTCAAGGCGCAGCGGACAAAGCGCTATGTGGGCAAGGTGATCCTTCCTAACGTGGCCGCCGATGATGAAGGCGTGATCAACTTTGTTTCGAGCGGCATCAAGGTCGGCGAGGGGACATTCACGGCCGCCCAGTACGCCGGCCGCATCGCCAGCGTTCTGGCAGGCACGCCTGCTTATTGCAGCGCCACCTATGCGGCTCTGCCGGAGGTGACCGGTGTGGATACGTTGGCAGATCCCGACAGTGCTGTGGACGCCGGCAAACTGTTTCTGATCGACGATGGCCGACAGGTGAAGCTGAGCCGTGCGGTAACGAGTAAGACCACTCTGGCCGAGGATGATCCTGACATGCTGAAGAAGATTAAGCTCGTGGCTGCGCTGGATCTGATCCGCTATTATGCCATCACCACCGTTGAGGACGAATATCTGGGCAAGTGCGCCAACACCTATGACAACAAGTGCATCCTGCTGGTGGCCTTCTCTGACTTCTTCGCCTCTCTGGAGGCGCAAAACGTCATCCAGGAGGGCAGCTCCGGCGCTGAGCTGGACGCCGATGCGATCCGCACTTATCTGCTGGGGATCGCAGAAGAGGCCGGAGACACCGAGGAAATTGCTCGCATCAAAGCTCTGACCGACGAAGCCCTCCGCAAGGAGGATACCGGCAGCCACGTATTCCTCTATCTGTACGGCCATGTGCTGGATGCGATGGAGGACTTCCATATCACGCTGGAAGCACAGTAAGGAGGGAGAACGATGTCTGATATTCTGAATGCTGCGGAAGTACGCAGCGGTACCTGGGGTGAGCTCTGGCTGGACGGCGAGCAGGTTGCCGAGTGCTACGGCTGCCAGATCAAGGTCAACAAGACCAAGGATGACGTGACACGCTGCCGCACGCTGGTGGCCGGCAAGAAGATGACCGCCGTGTCCATCACCGGCACCATTCGCATCTATAACGCAACCAGCCGTCTGATCAAGCTGGAAGCGGAGGCCCTGAAGCAGGGCAAGGATCTGCGCCACACCATCATCAGCAACCTGGATGATCCTGACAATGCCGATAACCAGCGCATTGCCGTCAAGGGTGTTTCCTTCGATGACCTGACGCTGGCTGACTGGCAGGCCGCCCAGCTGGGCCAGATCGAAGCACCCTTCACCGCCGAGGATTATACCGTGATGGATTCCTGAAAAAGCGGCCTCGTCCTCAGAGATGAGGGCGGGGCCGTTCTCAATTATGGAGGTTACACTATGGCAACTGAGATGACAAAGACCGCCGCACAGCCTTCCGTGCTGGATCTGCTGCTGAGCGGCGATATCCCCAACGTGGAAAAGGAACTTCCCACCGCCGCCTACAAGATCGACCGACTGAGCGATCTTGCCGGGCACGATGTGGTGTTCAAGTTGAAGGCGCTGCCTTACGGTAAGGTGCACGACATTGAACGGTTTACCCAGGATACGGAGGTCCATATCCTGTTGGCTGGCTGCGTGGAGCCCAATCTGAAGGACGAGCGGCTGCTGGAGAAGTTCGGCGGCGCCACGCCGGCAGATGCGGTCAAGAAGATGCTGTTGGCCGGTGAGATCACCGATCTTGCCCAGGTCATCGAACGGTTGAGCGGATACCGCCGCCTGACCATCACCGAAGTAAAAAACGTCTGACGGACGGCAGCGACCCGGAATTAGGCTTGCTATACTACCTGTTTTCTGCTCACCATTGGGGCCTCGGAGATCTTCGGGCACTCTGGGAAGGCGGCACAGGTTGGCATGACCTGATCCTGGCGATGTCGTCCTATGAGGCAAATCAGCGCCGGCCACAGCCTGTTGGCAAGAAACAGCACACGGTGCGGTCTACGAAGCGGAAGAAAAAATAAAACCGCTTCCCGAAGGAAGCGGTATAAATTCGGTTTACAGCCAAGAAATCGCCCCTGCCAACATCAGGAGCAACGAGGGACACAGGCAACCCATGCACAACCAGAAGTTCCGATCCAGCTGGCGAGAGGGCCTGACGCCGTCGATATATTCAAATTTATGCTCGGAAAACCAGCGGATACCAAAAACGCACCCGGGGATAAAAAGAAGTAAACCAAACACGAGCATACAATTCACCTCGTTTTCATTATAGCAAAAGCCTCAAAAATGTCAAGAAAGGGGGAGGAAATATGCCTGAGACATCTATTGTTGTCAAGTCTACGGATCGTTATTCGGATGCGATCAAGAAAATGTCCAGCGTGACGAAGTCCTTCAGCAAGGACGTAGACAAGTTGGAGGATACGCTGTACGCGCTGAATAAAAATAAAATCACCATGAAGATGGATCTCAGCAAAGCCAAGTCAGAGCTGAAGGCTGCTGAGAAACAGTTCGATCTGACGCACTCGGCCGCAGATGGCCTGAAGCTGGAACTGGCGCAGGCCAACTACGACAACATGGTTCGCAATCTGAAAGCCGTGACCAGCGCGGCCAGGGAGACAGAAAAAGCCATCTCCAAGGCCGAAAACTCTGCAGACAACGGTGGCGGGGGCACGAGCTTCGGCAAAAGCGTGATCAATGCTCTCGCAGTCAGCGGCATAGGCGACGCCGCCAAGCAGATCCTGTCCCAGGGGGCAAATGCTATTGCAGGAAGTGCCCTCGGCGATGATGGGGGCTCCATGTTTTCCAGCGCGCTGTCTACGGCTGCGACAGGTGCTTCTGCCGGCTTCATGGTTGGTGGGCCGGCCGGAGCGGCGATCGGTGCAGCTATCGGAACAGGCGTTGGTCTGGTATCTGGTGGGATCCAGATTTTTGAAAAGCGCGACGATGCTTACAAAGACTGGTATGCAGGGCTGTACGAAAATGCTGGCGCAACTACCGATACAGGCCTTTCCTCCGGCAGCACGATCGCAGGCTCCCGTGAGCAGACGCAGATGGCTTTCGCCCAGAAGCTGGGTAGTGACGAGGCTGCAAACGCCTATCTGGACCGTGTCAAAGCCATGGCAACGTCCACCAACTATTCTTATGACGAGATCACAGGGTATTCCAAGCTTCTGCTGAATACCTACGACGCGGAGAAAACGCTGGGTGTGCTCCAGACGCTGTCGGATGCCTCTGCCGGCCTGAATCTGGGTTCCTCTGACGTCAAGATGTTCATCTCCGGCCTGAGCCGCATGCGAACCTCGGGAAAGGCAACGACGGAGTATCTGAATTACTTCTCCGAGCGCGGCGTAGACGTCTATCAGGCTCTGGCCAATTCCACGGGCAAGGATAAGTCAAATATCCCCGAGATGGTGACCAAGGGAAAGATCAGCGGCGCAGATGCCGCCGAGGCTATCCTGACATACATCAACGAGACCTATGGCGGCCTGTCGGATAAGCTGGCCACCAGCTATGACGCCTTGACGGATAACCTGAGCGACGTCCAGGCCGACATCGATTCGGCTATGGGCGAGGGCTACAACGAAGAGAGGTCAAAGAGCATAGCCGCCCAGATTGAGAGCTATGGCGGTGAGCTGGGTGATGCTCTTCAGGAGGCCAATAAGGCGATCGGCGCAGGCCGAGCCGCTTTGGAAAACCTTGCGGATCAATATACCGAGGAAGCTCTTTCAGCGGTGCTCACCGGCAAGGAAACCGCGCTGGATTGGAGCGACGGTAACGCAGAACGCCTTCAGGAGCTGGCCGGGCTGTACCAGCAGGCTATGGAAGACTATAACAACGGAAACACGCAGGCGGGCACGCTGGTGGAGACCTATTTGGAGGAAGCACGCGCCTTGGCTGAGGCACAGTATGATTCCAGCGAGGCAGTCCGCGCCCAGACCGATGCAGAAAACGACATGATTACTGCGATTCGGGAGAACACCGCAGCACTGGGTGGCTGGAAAGCGCAGTATGACCTGTCGCAGAATCTTACGAAGGGCCGTGCGGCAACATGGACGGCCACCACACAGACCACGGGCTCGTCTTCGGGTACAAATACGATGATTGCCAATGGCTACGGTTACGCCAATGTTGTCCCGCGCAATGCCATCGGCTACGCTGTGGGCATTGACTATGTACCCTATGACAATTTCCCTGCGCTGCTCCACCAGGGCGAGCAGGTGCTAACTGCCGAGGAGGCGCGAAGCGGGAATGGCGGCTCCGGCGGCGTGCAGATTATTATGAATGGCGTGACCATCCGGGAGGACGCCGACATTGACCGCGTGGCTGCGGCATTGCTCCAGAAGATGGAGCTGGCCGGAATGAGGGGGTGAGCCGGTGCAGATCTGTTTTATTCGTGACAGCGTCTCTCTGGTCATGCCGGTAACGCCGGACACCTACCAATGGACGGTGGGCAAACGCATCGAGACCATCAACATCAATGCGCTGGGGGACGTCTATCGCCCCGGCGGCATGACGCGATTCTCCGGCAACCTGGACTTCCTGCTCCCGGCGCAGGATTATCCGTGGATGGAGGCGGGCTCCCACGCAGAGCCGCAGTATTATCTGGACTACCTCAACGCCTGGGCTGCCGACGGGAAGGTCATCCGTATGGTGATCACCGGGACAGAGATCAACACCCTGATCTACATCGAGGACGTCACGCAGAGCGAGAAAGATGGTACTGGTGACCGCTATGTTACCGTGGCTATCCGTGAATACTGCGACCTGGAGGCAAAGGAAGTGGCCGCGGCTGGCGGCACCCAGAACAACGGCCGGGCAAACGACGCCTCCTCCTCCAGAAAAACGCAGTCATATACGATCGTCTCTGGAGACACCCTCTCGGTGATCTGCCGCCGGTATTACGGCAAATCTTCCGCAAAGTACTACAACGCTCTGGCCAAATATAACGGGATCAAAAATCCACATCTGATCTATCCCGGTGTGACGATACAGGTTCCGTCCGAGACGGTTTTGCTGGGGGGATCCGCATGATGATCTATCTGACCAAATCCAAGTCCGGTACCCGGGACATCACGGATATCCTGACGTATTGGACATGGTCGGGCGATAAGTCTACCATCAGCCGACAGCTGACCGGCGAGGTAGCTTACATCGAAAACAGCCAGCTTCCGGTACCGGAGATCGGTGACCTGGTCACGATGACCGACGG
>ERZ1106919.1621-NODE-1621-length-14126-cov-4.230829_pt1 | contig 14126 bp, 16 predicted proteins | sample MGYA00403654_ERZ1106919 | MGnify/ENA primary metagenome ERZ1106919 (study PRJEB35170, sample SAMEA104062450) | human gut metagenome | biome: human gut; feature: human-associated habitat; material: faeces | place: Denmark | collected 2012-10-08 ... | reverse complement strand
AAGATTGACAGCACCACCGGGGAGGGCATTTCCGGCGTTTCGTTCCTGCTTTATGACAGCAGCCACCGTCCCGTGGGCGAATACACCAGTGACCAGCGCGGCTATGTCTACATTGACAACCTGACCGAGAGCGGGCGTTATTATCTGCGGGAACTGGAAAACGAGGGCTATGTTGCCGATACGGAACTGAAAACCGTCTATGTCCACAGCGGTGAAACCACGGAAATCGAATGGGAAAATACCCCCATCACCGGTCAGATCCAGATCGTCAAGACCTCGGCGGACTACAACAGCGTAAACGGCTGGCCTGCCGGAACGCCTATCCCCAACACCGTATTCGAGATCTACAATGCCCGCACCAACCGTCTGGTGGATACCATTAAGACGGACAAAAACGGCTTGGCGGTGAGTAAGCCTCTGCCGCTGGCACGGTACAAGATCGTAGAATCCAAGGCGGCGGAATTTTACGGGCTGGATAAGACACCCATCGAGGTAGAAATTGAGTATGCCGGTCAGATCGTCAAGGCAAGCATGACCAACAAGAGCCTGTCTACCAACGTTTCCATCAAGAAAACCGGCTATGTGGAGGTCATGCCGGGGCAGCTTGTCCGCTACAACTTCACCGGCATCGCCAACAACTCTACCACGGCGCTGGAATCTTTTTATTGGAGAGACACTTTGCCTGTCAAGGCGGTTCGGCTCCAGACCATCTACACTGGCACGTGGAATACCCCTGGAAATTATAAGATCGTGTACCGCACAAATCTCAGCGGCGATACCTGGCGCACACTGGCGGATAACCTGAGCACATCCAAAAATTATGTGCTGGATGCTTCCCCCGCGGCGCTGGGACTTGCCGCCAACGAGTATGTGACGGAGTTTATGGCTGCGTTCGGCATCGTCCCCGCCAACTTCCGGCAGGTGGAAGCCCCTCGCGTGGACTGCAAGGCCCTTGCCAAGCTCACCGGCGGTACGCAGTTCGTCAACGCGTCGGACGCGGGCGGCGTCTACAACGGGCAGTGGATCATGGCGACCTCCCGCTGGGTCACCAGGGTCTATGCCCCCAGCAAGCCCCTGCCCCGCACCGGTTATTAAGCACTAACAACGGATGCCGCTCCGCAAGGGGCGGCGTCCCCGTTTTGTGAGGGAATATGATGAACTTTTTTGAACAGGAATTAAGAAAAATCGTAGGCAGTGCTTATCCGGATGCCACCTATATTGGCAGAGCCTGCTATGTGCGGCTGGGAGAGGAGAACCGGGCGAAGATTCAGTTTGTCACCGGCATCGTTTCCAATCAATATAACGCTCTGCAAATGACGATTTTAAACCGCAGCGAAGGAACTGTAGATACGCTGCGCGTCAGCTTAACGGATCTGTTAGGCAAGCAGGCAACGAAGAATCCCAATTTCCGAAACGGTGTGGAACCACACATCTGGGATGACAACGGAAACGTCAGCTGGTATGTCTATCAGCCAAGCAGCCGGGACTACCAGACGCTCACAAATGAGATATCGGAATATTTGGGCTTATTCCAGCAGCAGACACAAAGCTTTGCACAGCAGCTTGGGCAGAGAATGAGATGATAACAGCTTCTGCCGCTGCATGAGGATATTCAAAATAATAGGAGGTTGAGATTTTGAAACACAAAAAAATCATGATTTTGGCGTTAGCGCTCCTGCTCCTGACCGCGCTCTGCTGCACCTCCGCCCTTGCCGCGGGCGGCGATGTGGCAGGCGCTGTGGAGCAGACATGGAAGGAGGCCGCTACGCAGATTAAAAGCGTGGTGGAGAAGGTGGTGTTCCCAGCGCTGGATATGATCCTCGCCATCGCGTTCTTCGTAAAACTTGGCGGCGCTTATTTTGATTTTCGCCAGCGAGGTCAATTTGAATGGACCGGTCCCGCCATCCTCTTTGCCTGCCTCATCTTCACGCTGACGGCTCCGAAATACATTTGGAGCATCATCGGCATCTAAGTGGTGCAAGGGTAAAAATCAGTTGCTTATTTTCTGTGTGCTGGGTATAATGGAAATTAGGAAAGGAGGCGGCGCGAATGACAGAATCTGTGAAAAATGAGCTTTCTGATATCTGCCGGATCATTGACGCAACTGTGGATACAGAGAAGATCTATCTTTTCGGCTCATACGCCTATGGTACACCAACCGATGATAGTGACTACGATTTGTGCGTCATTATCCCGGAAAATTCCATGCGTCCGGCAGACGCGGTCAAGGCGATCCGCCGCGCGCTCTTTTCAGCGCAGTCCGTCCCCCTGGATGTAATTGTTTATCGCTCTAACGCATTCCATCAGAGAGCGGAACACGCTTCTCTGGAGCGGAAAATCGCAAGAGAGGGGGTCTTGCTGTATGAGCACCGGCTGGAGCAGCGAATGGCTTGACTTTGCCTATATGGATCTCAGCGCCGCGGAACATCTGCTGACGATGCGTCCGCTGCCTGTGGAAATTATTTGCTATCACTGTGAACAGGCTGCCGAAAAATTTCTAAAAGCCACGCTTGTTCAATTCGACAGAGAGCCGCCCAAAACGCACGACCTTATCCAGCTTTGTAAGCTGTGTTGCGAAGTAGACACGCGATTTGAGCAACTGGCAGACTCCTGTATTGAACTGACGCCATACGGCGTTCAAGTTCGCTATCCATCCAATTTAGAACTGGATGAATCCGACGCCGTCTGCGCGTTAAAGGAATGCAGACTCGTTCAGGGCTTTGTTTGCCAGAAACTTGGATATGAACCGGAAAGCAAAGATACCCAAAGCTTTGGACAGACAATGAAATAAGTAAAGACAGCAGTCAAGGCCGTCGCCCGAAAGGGCGGCGGCCTTGTCGCGTCTCCGGAGGTGAATGAACAATATTTATTTGGGATTTTGTCGCCGCGACAGTCCTGGATCAGCTCATGGACTGGGTCTATGGGCAGGCCATAGGCTTTCTCGGCAACTTCTTTGCCCTCATGGGCAATATGGGCGTGGAGCTGTTCGAGCTGGAATGGGTCAGCGCCATCATTCTCTTTTTCTCCCGCCTTGCGTGGGCGCTGTTTACCGTCAGCGTGGTGGTCTGCGCCTTTGAATGCGGTATCGAATACTCCACCGGCAGGGGTAATTTGCAGCAGTGCGGAATGAACATCATCAAGGGCTTTCTGGCGGTGAGCCTGTTCACCGTTGTCCCCGTCCGGCTCTATGCTTTATCTGTGTCGCTGCAAGGGATCTTTTCCGCGGGACTTACCGGCTACGGACGAAGCATCGGTGAGGTGGGACAGGACATCATAACGGAGCTCAGCGAGATCCAGACGCTCTCGGACGTGATAAACAGCTCTCACTTCGGTCTCGGCATCATCACCAGCCCCATTATGCTCCTTTTTTGCGTGATCCTCATGGGCTACGCGGTCATCAAGGTGTTTTTCGCCAACCTCAAACGCGGGGGCATTTTGCTGATTCAAATTGCCGTGGGCAGCCTTTATATGTTCAGCATCCCGCGCGGCTATCTGGACGGCTTTATGGGCTGGGTGCGGCAGGTCATCGGTTTGTGCCTGACCGCCTTCCTCCAGTCCACCATCCTCATTGCGGGACTCATGGTGTTCAAGGACCACGCGCTCATGGGCGTGGGGCTCATGCTCTCGGCAGGCGAAGTTCCCCGCATCGCCGGCAGCTTCGGCTTGGACACCACAACAAAGGCCAATATTACGAGCGCCGTGTATACGGCGCAGGCTGCCGTCAACACCACCCGAACCATCGCCGCGGCGATCAAATGAAAGGGTGATGATATGACCTGGTTAACACAAATCACCATGGGCAGCCTGTTCGACGGTATCGGCGGATTCCCTTTGGCTGCGGTCCGCAACGGCATCACGCCGGTATGGGCGTCGGAGATCGAAGCATTTCCCATTGAGGTGACAAAGCTGCGCTTTCCCGGCATGATCCATGTAGGCGACATCACTAAGCTGCGTGGCGCGGAGCTGCCGCCTGTGGACATCATCTGCGGGGGCAGCCCGTGTCAAGATCTCTCCGTTGCTGGCGCAAGGGCAGGTCTTGTCGGCGCGCGTTCTGGCCTCTTTATGGAGCAGATGCGCATTGTGCGTGAAATGCGGTTGGCAGAGAAAGCCCGTGGCCGGGAGAGCGTCAACATACGGCCGCGCTGGATGTGTTGGGAGAACGTGCCGGGGGCCTTTTCAAGCGGAAAACCGAAGTATGAGGACTTTCGGATCGTGCTGGAGGAGATCGTGCGGATCTGCTTTCCCAACGAGCTTATCCCAGGCCCCTATCCTTACGGATGGCCCGATGTCGGTGATCTCACGGCAGGCGATATGTTTTCTATTGCGTGGCGCTGTCTGGACGCGCAATTGTGTGGCGTCGCGCAGCGTCGCAAGCGCATTTTTCTCCTTGCTGACTTTGCCGGGCCGCTCGCGCCCCAGCTTTTATTTGATGTATTTGACGAAACGGAAAACAGTGAGAAGGAGGTCTCATAGATGTACCGATTCGATACGACCGGGCAGATGACGATGCTTGATTTAGACACGGCTGAAAGGGGCGGAGCACCGCCCAAGCGCAGACCGGGCAAGCCGGACTCCGAACTGGTTTCGATCCCGTATTTCCACTTGGATCTGCTGTCCTCTCCCGTGGATCTCTTTGGACAGCGCCATTGGGAGCTCCGATCTCCATGGCGGGAAGGCAAGCGCCCCCTCAATACCGGGGCCGCGCCCCGCCGCCCGATCCGCGTCTCACTGTCCGGCATACTGGAGGCGTACCCAGCCCTAAAATATTATCTATCGAAAACCGCCTGTCTGGGCATCCTGCGCCGCGCCTTTGAGCGCGGCAAGAAGCTGCCGAAGATGCTGGCGCGTGCGCTTAAGATCCAAGCGGGGCTCATGCGGCCGGACGGTCAGCTCACCAATATGCAGATGCAGACCTTCGTGACACAGCCAAATGGAGCCGGGGAGGGCTTTGACGGCTATAGCGGCGTCATGGCCTTTGCCGCCAACCAGCGGGACGAGGTGCGGGATCTGTGCGATGTGGCGGGTGCGCTGGGCGCACAGCCGGGGATGAAGCAGCAGACCTTTGTTGCCGGTTTTTCCGCCGGAGCAGGTGCAAAAGTGGGCGGCATTGGATACAACGAATCAGTTGCTCCAACCCTCAAGGGCAGCCCCGGCGGGAACTGTATGCCGTCTGTTTTATGCCTTAATGACCAGGGCGGCAGCGTGATGGAATGCAGCGAAAACGTGTCCGGAACCCTCCGAGCACAGGAGCATGGACACCAACCTCTTGTTTACGAAAATCACGGCATTGACAGCCGCTACACTGGCCCCCACAAGGTAGTGCCTACCATGTCTGCCCGTTATGGCACAGGTGGTAACAATATACCTCTGGTTGAGCAGAACGCGGGTGCCATCTGCATTGCCGGAAACATTGTAGACCGCCAGCCGGAGAACGGCGGCAACGGCCTTGGCTGTCAGGAGGATTTGGCGTACACTTTGACCGCCACAGACCGCCACGCGGTCGTAGAACTTTATCAAAAAACAGTTGGAGCATTATGCCGCGGAGATGAAAAAGGTATCGGTAATCAATACGTCAGTCAGGATAAGTGTATCATCAACGCATCCTGTTCTGAAACACATCACCTCATTCGCCGCCTGACACCTTTGGAATGTGAACGGCTTCAGGGCTTCCCGGACGGCTGGACAGACATCCCCGGCGCGTCGGATAGTGCAAGGTACAAAGCTTTGGGCAACAGTGTGGCGATACCCTGTGTGGAGTTTATTATGTCGCGGATCGCCGCGGCCATGCGGGCGGCATAGCCGCTTTGTTGGTATCGCCGCTGTTTCACGCCGCTTCTTCGTTGGCTTTGGTCATAGCTTTCACACTTGCTTTCGGGTATCTTAGCTTTACCATTAAAAAGATCGGAGGAACTGCTATGGCAGAAAAAACGCGCAACCTCTGCGCTGAAATTCCCTTGGAGCTGCATACCAAAGTACGGCAGCGACAGGCGGAATCCGGCGAGACACTGAGCCGGTACATGACCGCGCTCATCACCAAATTTTATGAAATGGAGGAAAATGTGAAGATGGACAAGGACAATGTGAGGACGGTGGCGTTTCAGGTGCCCACCGAGCTGTTTGAGCAGCTCAAGGCATACCTCAAGCGGAACGGCATCAAGCAGAACGCCTTCTTCCTGGACTGCATCCGGCAGGCACTGGCGGAGGACACCGGCGCCGCCGAAGAATAAGAAATACATCGTGCGAACCGCTGCTGAGATTCTCGGCAGCGGTTTTGCTCTGGAGGAACAAAATGTTTATTTACCCCGAAAACCTGAAAGCCAAGCCCATGCTGTGGCTCTGGCTGCTGCGGGACATCGCCGTGATCGGCATCGGCGCTTTGCTCTCTGTGCTGGCGCTGACCCAGGGCCTCGGCATGGGACTGCTGGTGGTCACGGTGCTGTATGCCTTCCTCACCATTCAGGTGGATGGCAGCAGCATTCTGGACTTCCTGCGCCGTGCCGCCTGTTTTCTCTTTCTGCGGCAGCAATACTATGAATGGAGGCTGGACCCATGAACCGAAAACAGAAAAAAGAACTGCGCCAGCGGCAATCCACCCGGCAGCTCATGGGCATCGTCCGCGTGACGCCTCACGGCATCGTGACAGACTCCGGAGAGCGGGTATTCTTCCTGATCCAGCCGGACAACCTCTCCGTCCTGTCCCCGGAGGTCATCCGGGGCCGCGTCCGCTCCCTCACCATGCTTCTCAGCACCCAGCCCTCGCTGGAGATTCTGGCTCTGGACTCCCGTGAGTCCTTCCAGCGAAATAAGGAGTATTACTTGCTGCGACTGGAGGAGGAAACGGAGCCTGCCGTGCGGGAACTGCTGGAGCGGGACATGGCCCATTTGGACGCCATTCAATTCTCATCCGCCTCCTCCCGCAAATTTGTACTGGTGCTCCCACTGGATGAAAAAGCCGGTGCGGACGAAAGCGCGCTGCGGCAGTTGGAGAAAGCCATCTGCGACCACGGGCTCCGCGTGCGTCTGGCGGAGGAGCAGGATGTGAAGCGCCTGCTGGCGATCTACTACCGGCAGGATCTCACCACGGAGGTATTCCGTGATTTCGATGGAGAGGAGTATGTACATGGCTAAAAAGAAACAGAAGAAGAAAAAGAAGATGCCGGAGCAGGCCCCGCGTCCGAAGGACTTTCTGGATATGATCGCGCCCGCGGCGGTGAAGTTCAACACCGACCACTTCATCCTTGGCAGCCGGTATCACACGGCGATGGCGCTGAAAAGCTACCCGCCCATGACGGATGAGCTGGCGCTGCTGCGGGGCCTTGGCGATATGGGCGGCGTCAATCTGCGCCTGACGGCAAGGCAGGTCACGCCTGCCGAGGAGGACGCCATCCTCCATGCCGCCACCAACAAAAGCCGCATGGAGCGGAGCAACACCAACGATTACAAGCAGAGCGTCACGGCGGAGGCCAACCTGCGGGATATGGCGGAGCTGCTGGCAAAGCAGCGGCAGGAAAAGGAGCCGCTCATCCACTGCGGCGTGTATCTGGACATTGCCGCCACGGATACGGAAAAGCTGCGCGCGGCGCGGGACACCGTATCCGCCCAACTGGTGCGCTCCCGCATGGGCGCCGATCCGCTGCTCCTGCGCCAGCGGGAGGGCTTTCTCTCCGCCAACCCCGCGGGCGGCAGCCAGCTTGCCAATTTTGCGGAGCGTGTCCTGCCTGCCAGAAGCGTTGCCAATCTGTACCCCATGAACTATTCCGGCAAAACCGATCCCAGGGGCTTCTTCATTGGCCGTGACCGCTTCGGCTCCAACATCATTGTGGACTTCGACCGCCGTGCCGCTGACAAGACCAACGCCAGCGCCCTCATCCTCGGCAACACCGGACAGGGCAAGAGTTATCTTCTGAAGCTCCTGCTCTGCAATGTGCGGGAGGCGGGCAAAAGCGTCATTTCATTGGACTCGGAACATGAGATGGAGGATGAGTGCCGCGCCCTGGGCGGCTGCTTTTTGGACTACTTAAGCGGGCAGTACCGCATCAACCTGCTGGAGCCCCGCTGCTGGGACGATGGCAGCGGGCCGGAAGACCCGGACGCGCCGGACGCTTTCCGGGGGACGCTGCTCTCCCAGCACATCTCCTTCCTGCGGGATGTGTTCCGCGTCTACAAGGGCTTTGACACGCCCCACATCGACACGCTGGAGCTGATGGTAGAGCGGCTCTATCAAAAGTGGAACATCACCGACCGCACGGACTTCGCCGGAATGCAGCCAACCGATTACCCCATCCTCTCCGACCTCTATGACGCCATTCAGGAAAGCTACGACCATTACGAGGCCGCAGACAGCCTCTACCCGCGGGAAATGCTGCGGGATCTGCTGCTGGGACTCCACTCCATGTGCCGCGGCGCAGACGCCCGGTTCTTCAATGGGCATACCAATATTGACCGCTCCAAATTCCTGGTATTCTGCGTTAAGGGATTAGATAACATGGCGGAAAATTTGCGGAACACGCTGCTGTTCAGCCTGCTGTCCTATATGTCGGATCAGCTTCTGACGCTGGGCAATTCCGTGGCGGCTATTGATGAACTGTACCTGTGGCTGTCCGATCCCACCGTCATCACCTACATCCGCAACGCCCTCAAGCGAGTACGAAAAAAGGAATCCGCCCTGTTCCTTGCCAGCCAGAACTTAGAGGACTTCACCCAGCCGGGAATACGGGAGCTGACACGCCCCCTCTTTTCCATCCCCGTCCATCAGTTCATCTTCAACGGCGGCAATGTGGATAAGAAGTTCTTCATGGATAACCTCCAACTGGAGGAGTCCGAATATGCCTTGATCCGGGACCCGCAGCGCGGCTCCTGCCTCTACAAGTGCGGCAACGAGCGGTATCTCTTGCAGGTGCAGGCCCCGGAGTACAAGCAGGCCATCTTCGGAACGGCAGGTGGACGGTAATGGCGGTACCCGTCGCGGCACTGGCGAAAATCGCCGCTGCCGCTCTCTCGGACGAGGACACCCAGAAAAGACTGGGCTGGATCGTGGCGGCGATCTGTTCACCGTTGATCCTGACGCTGGCGCTGATCTGCGCTCTGCTCTCCGGCAGTGCGGAGCATAACAACTCTGCCGTCCTGCTCTGTTTCCACGGCGGAACGATCCCAGACAAAACACCTGCCGAATATGTCGCCTACATTGAAGATATGCGCCGCAGCTTTACGCTGCTGGACAGCGCCATTGATGCCGTCAATGACACGACGGAGAACAGCGACAGCCTTGACGGTATCCGCGTCAAGGCTGTTTTCTATGCCATTTTCTTTGGGGAGGACACCCCCAGCCGCCGAGCGCACAGACAGTTCGTGGACTGCTTCGTGACCTACGAGGAACGCACCCGCACCGTCACCGCCGAGGATGGGACGGAAATCGATGAAAGCTACACCGTGGCGATTCCCGTTGCGGACATCGCCACCGTGTACGGTAATATTGAAAACACTCTTCACTTGGAAATATCTGCGGAGCAGAAGTCCAACGCCGACAGTATCTACAGCCTCGTCCGCTATGGCATAGCCGGTGGCTCCGAGGGCTGGATACCCGGCGCGGATGTGCCGTTTATTGGTGCGGACGGTTTCTGCTCCCCCATTGGCTCCGGCTGGGAGCGCCGTGTCACCTCTGAATTCGGAAACCGCGTCGATCCCATCACCGGGAAGCGCAAGGGGCACGGCGGCATGGACTTGGCCGTCCCTACCGGTACGCCCATCCGCGCGGCGCTGGGCGGGACGGTAACAGTCTCCAAGTACAACGCCGGCGGCTACGGCTATTATGTCATGATCGACCACGGCAATGGCCTTGCCACGCTGTACGGCCACTGCTCCAAGCTGCTGGCAAAGGCAGGCCAGACGGTGGAGGTGGGCGATATCATCGCCCTGTCCGGCAGCACCGGGCGCTCCACCGGGCCGCACCTCCACCTTGAGGTACGTGTCAACGGGGAGCGGGCGAATCCAAGGGCATATCTGCCAAAAGGCTGAAAGGAGAAAAACGATTATGAACATGGCTCGTTATGAGCAGGAAACCATTATCAGCTTCAACGAGGAGGAAAAGGCAGCCGGAATTTATACTCACAACAAGATACTGCGTCAGAAGCTGGAAGCGCTGGCGCGGGACAGACCGGAGGATTGCAGGCTCGTCAAAGTGTCCCGCAGCGGGCGGGCAGTTGACTACACCATCCCAAAATCATGGATAAGGATCGCACCAAACAGGGTGCTGTCTGATGCCGAGAAGATACAGCGGCGCAATGCCATAAAAAAGGCCAATTTTGCCCTTGATAATGCCGGACGTCCGCAGGATTGAAACTTCGTGCGACCGCCGGAGGGTAGTGATACCACCCACAACACAAAAACGCCAAAAAAGCATGGAGCACAGCGACATGGAGGCGCTGGGCTTCCAGCTCTGCGACTACTACGAGGAGGTTGAATAACAATCATGAAAAAGGAAACTGTGACAATCACATTCGAGAGCGAACAGCTTGCAGCTCTCGAATTTTCACTTAAAAAGAAGAACACCAGCGTGCAGGCGCAGTTGGAGGAGCTGCTCAAATGCCTTTATGAATCCGAGGTGCCGGAGCCGGTGCGGGAGTATCTGGACAGCCGCGCGGCGCCCGCTGCCCGTCCCCGCCGTCCGGCAAGACCGGCGAAGCCGCAGCCGCGGGAGGAGCCTCCCTCCGCGTTGGCGCAGCCCACTGACGAAAGGAATGGTGAGTGAGATGGCAGATCATGTAGACATCACGCTGTGGATCGACCGGCGATGGAAGGATGCCATTGAAAAGCATCTCAAGGATGAAACCTTGCGGGAGCATCTGGAGGATGTGCTGGATGAGCTGTGCAACCAACTCCCGGAGCGTGAGTACGAGCGCATCAGTGCCGAGATCTACGCGGAGGATGCCGCGGAGCGTGAAGCGAGGGAGGCTGCCCGTACCTACGCCGCCTACCATGTGACCGAGCGTGGACAGGAGTGGTACTTCAAGACCTCCCCCGGTGAGGAACTGCTGGATACCGCGGAAAAGCTGCGCGGCTATGTCACTGCAGAGAAAGGCACCGGGCCGGATCTGTTCATCAAGCTGTTCGCGGACGGGCGACCCATCACGGCGGAGGAGTACGACGCTCTCACCGCCCTTCGCATGGAGAACACCGGCAAGGTGCGCGGCGTGTTCGACGTCAACTTTGACAAGCGGGAGTTCTCCGCCGTTCACATCATGGACGGCTGGCAGACCTGGGCGATGCGGGATGTATCCGTGGCGGCGTACCATGCCACCCGGTCACAATTCGCGTCGAGCGATGATCAGTGGCGCAAGCTGCTGGAGCATCTGAGCGGCAAAGAGATCACCACGGCGGGACACCTCTCCGCGCGGATTTTTTCTTTCGGTGATGAGATCATCGAGATGGACGGCAAGCTCAATTTTTATGTGCGGACGGAGTTCGATGTGGACGCTGTCTTCGGCACCTTTGTCTGCACGGACAAAAACGATGACTGGCTCAACATCTACGCCAACTATGACATGGAGAAAAACCGCCCCTGCGACACATTGGAGCTGTGCCTCTGCAAAGGAGATAGCACCGAGGAGAGCTGGAGCTACCCGCTCAACGCCGCAGAGCAGGATGTCCTGCTGCGGAAGATGGATGCGTTTTGCATGGAACAGACCGGCATGAGCCTGCGCGAGTATACCCAACAGCTTCACGAGGAACAGGCACAGACTTCGGAGATGCAGATGTAACCGCCGTGTCCGCCCCTGTGAGCCGCTGTGTGCGGCTTTGGGGGCGAGGGTGGCATCCCTACACTCCGGACAGGCATCGGCGCTGTTTGCCCCCGCTTTCGCCCTGCCTATGGGGAACTGTGCTGGGAACCCGCCTGTTTGATAAAAGCACAGACCGGCTATAATTTGTCAAGCTGAAATCTCATTTGGGATGCAGGGCGTATAGGCCTTGTTGCCTCTCATGACAGCGTAAATGATGGAGACCATCTTCCTGCAGGCGTGGCCCACGGACGCCATGTAGGGCTTCCCTTCATCTCGTTTTTTCTGAAAATAAAGCTTCAGCGCCGGATCGTGAAGCACCGCCGATGAAGCCGCCAGCCAAATGGCGTGCCGCAAATAAGGCGAGCCTCGTTTGGACATACGGTTTCTGACGCCGTTGTATTCGCCGGACTGCCGCATGGTTGGATCGATCCCCGCGTAGGCGGCAAGCTTTGCCGCGGAGGAAAAACGGCTGATGTCTCCGATCTCGCTGAGGATGTACGCGCCAAGGGTCGGGCCGATGCCGGTGATGGTGGTGATCGGCGTATCCAGGGTGTCCATGATCTCGGCGATCTTGCGATCCATTTCCCTGACCTGTTGTTTTAAGAAATCGAGGTGCTTTGCGTAAAGCCGGATCATCGTGCTGAAAACATCGCCGGCCATGGCGAAGCCAAAGGAATTGCGCGCAAGCGCCTGAAGCTCCTGCGCTTTCGCCATGCGGAAGCGCTTGTGGCTGGAGACTTCGATGAGATGGCAGAGCTCCTCAAAAGGCATCTCGGATAATTCCTTTGGTGTAGGACAGGTTTGCAAAATTGCCATGGAAGTATCGCCAAACAGATTGGTAAAAGCAGTTTCATATTCAGGAAAGACCTGATCCAGCAGGGCAACGACCTTTCGCTTAACATCTGCCTGCATGGAAACGATGGCGTGCCGTCCACGGCACAGCTCCCGCAGCTCATAAATGTTTTCGGGATGCAGGGTAGACTCGGAGAAGTGTCCGAAACGGATCACCTCCGCGATCAGCAGGGCGTCCCGCGGATCTGTTTTGGCCTGACGGATGTAGAAGCTGCGGATGGAGTTGGTCTGCACCGGGTTGATGACCTGAACACGGAAGCCCTCCTTCTGAAGTCTGGTAAAAAGAGCGAGCCAGTAGTGTCCGGTGGCCTCCATTGCAAAGGAAACCTCGTCAAGCGGCAGCTTGGCCTTGGCGAGCATGGCCAGCAGCCGATTGTACCCGGAGCAGTTGTTGGTGAAGGAAAACGGCTTGATGATGACGGTGCCCTCGCCGTCAATCACCGCTGCCTCGTGCTTCCTCTTGGCGATGTCGATCCCAACGATGTACATAGTGCAGGCTCCTCTCATGTTCAAATTACGGACATTCCTCGTGCTGCTGAAGGTCACAACCTGTTGCGAGATTAGAAGAAAGCGATCCATCGCTTCGACATCCGGCTCATAAGTGACATCCCACAGGGCAGAGGTTCCAGTCTGTGCGCAGTAGACTTGGCTACAAAGATAGAAGCAGGAAATTCTCTGTCCGCATGAGGATATTATATCATCGCTCCCTCAAGGGGCGTTGATACCGGTTTTGAAGGTGTTTTGTGGGGAGATATCCCCGTTCGAAAATATAACAAGATAAAGGGCCGCAGTCGCAAGCGCCCGCAGCCCGCCCACAAAGCCCCGCAGTGCGGGGCTTTCCGAGGTTTTGAAACCGCAGTCTAAGGTGCACCTTGAGAGGCACTTTCGCAGTCTCGGGTGAACATGAGGGGCTGCAAATGCCCGTGACGGCGGACTTTTCAAGGTGGACGTTCCGCAGGCGGTTGAGGAATCCTCCGCTTTCAACCACCCGAAAAAGTGATTTCAAAGTAAGAGCAATTTGCGGCACAGATCGTGCATATTTTGCGCCGCTGTAGTCAAGGAACATCTTTCGGGATGTACCACTTCTCACCGCTGTCTACATTCAAATCGCCCGCCAGCGGCTGGCGCAGATGCGGCAGAAGCGCATCCCTCCCGGACACCAGCCGTATGGTCAAGAATTGGAACAGTAGCAGAGATTTTCAGTAAAGTCCGTTGATGCAAATAAAATAAGCCGGCCATCAAGCATGACGGTCAGCAAAGAAGATAGAGTATTCAATGCATTGTTATGTCAAAACCCTTTATCTGGAGTTCCTCCAGCTCCACAGCAGACACCCTGCGCTCCAGTTCGTCGATGACTTCACTCTGTCCAAGTTGGCTGACTGCTTCCATCTGGCGCAAAAGACGAATTGTTTCCTCCGTCTTCCGCAACTCCTCCGCAGACCATGGGCTGTTCCACAACTGCGTCAAAACCACGGATGGTGCAATAGAATCAAGTGT
>ERZ1106919.1614-NODE-1614-length-14176-cov-3.941930_pt1 | contig 14176 bp, 8 predicted proteins | sample MGYA00403654_ERZ1106919 | MGnify/ENA primary metagenome ERZ1106919 (study PRJEB35170, sample SAMEA104062450) | human gut metagenome | biome: human gut; feature: human-associated habitat; material: faeces | place: Denmark | collected 2012-10-08 ... | reverse complement strand
TTCTCCGGCTGCAGTTCTTTATATTTTTCTTCAAATTTTTTTGGATATTTTCCTTTATATCTGACACGCCGTTTGTGTGGTGTCTGATTTTCCTGATCCATAAAAGCCTCCCATATCTGCTTAGATTCTCCATTGATTTTCCCATCTGTCAAATTGAAAATCATATTGGTTCAAGCATATATGGAAGGCGTTCAAATGTCAATTCTTTCTTGAGTTTTCCAGATAAAACGCAGCATCATAGGTATACAATAAAGGCGTTTTGGTTGAAATGTTTCTCCGGGCAGATGTTTGCAGATGAGCCATCAAATCTTTCTGTATATAAAATACTCATTCTCCCCAATGTCTGATGCTCCTGCCTGCCCGGATACTCCTTTTCAACGTGCATAGTATGACAAATTGTGTGGTGTTTTGCATCGGCGGAATACTTGACACGGCATCCCGCTTTCAATAAAATGATTATATACCGTACATTGATGTACGATACAATCCCTTTTTAGCTAATTTATATAATTTTTACTTATTTTTCATGTAATTATACACAACTATGAGTGTAAAAAATTGCACCAGAATCCTACATGACAAATATACATGATTGCGCATCTTATGGATATCTAACAGGAGGTTTTATGACGCACGATAAAAAACGGCTGCTCTCGATCGGCGAGGCAGCCAAAGCGTTGGAAGTGACCCGGCGCATGATTTTAAATTCTGCCGGATCAGAGAGACGGTATCAATGGAAACCGTTACTATACAGCAGACACCGTCTCGCGCATCCGGAGCATCCGCATTCTGCAGAATCTCGGTCTGTCGCTGGATGATATCTATGCCTATTATCACGGCACGACGGATCTGGAGCCGCTGATCACTCGTCTGGAAGATCTGCGTGACGAGATCAGCCGGAATATTGAGAAATTAAAAGAACATTCAAAAGGGCACAATGACTTTGAAATCCGACAGATAGAACTTCCCGCCCAGACCGTTTACTGCCAGGATCTGCATTCAACAGAACTTGAAGACAAGAAAGAGCAATTACGTGGCGTCTTCATCAAGGCGATCCGCCAATATGGTTCTGACACCACCCAGCATATGTTTTTCACCGAATACAACCTTTCGAATCCGGGCGATTTTACCTGCTGCATCGCCGTCCCGCCGGAAAGCCGGGGTGAACATCTCGTCACCCTGCCCCGCCAAAGCGCTCTGTATCTTTTATCACGGTGCCTATGAAGGTCTTCCGGTAATTGTGAAGCATCTTTGTGCGTATGCAAACAAATATCAGATTCCATTAAAGGGCACCGCCCGCCACCTCTATCTGGAGGGACCGCCCCAGCACAAAAATCCTGAGAATTTTCTGACGCAGGTAGCGGTTCTGGTGGCGGATGATACCCTTTAAACAAAGCCCTGATCCGTATAATCCGTAAAACTCCGGTACTCCGTCAGAGCCTCCTGCGCCGCATATCCCGGCGTATTAACTGGAAATACGATCGGCTCCGAACGTGCCTATCTGTACCCAGAATCACTGCCTTACACTTCAATCGCCCCAAACCGGAACGAATACAGGTAACGCTCCGCCACCCTTTTTCCTGTCATCTGTTCTAGTGCGCGGGTATAGTAGCGCACCTGTGCCTCATAGCGGCGGATCAGAATGTCTGAATTTTCCACATAATCTGTCTTATAATCCACCAGAACCAGCTTGCCGTCCTCCTCAAAAAAGGCGTCGATGATACCCTGTATCAGAATCCGCTCATCCGAATCCCACTCGCCCATCTCGCGCGCCGGAATACCGATGACGAACTGTTTTTCCCGGTACAGTTTCCCGGCTGCTGCCGCTCTCTGCATGCGTTTTCCCAATGAACTGGCTGTCAGTTTTGCCAGATCTGAGCCGCGTACCAACGCCGCTGCCTCGGCATCCATCCGCCCCTCAGCCGCCAGCTTCGCCGGAAATGCATTTAACTCCTGTCTCGACATTGCCCGCTCAAACGGCAAAAACTGCAACACACGGTGGTACGCCGTACCGCGCGTCGCGCCGCCTTTTTCTTCCTGCTCTTTCTCCATAAACACTGGCAGCGTCGGCAGAAATACCATCTCCTCCTCTTCTTCCTCCATGCCCTTTTTCTTGAGTTCAGAAACGGACATCTTGGTGTTGAGACTCAGATCGTCCAGGTATGGGTACTGGAAATGGTAGTTGTTGCTGATGATCGATTCTATTTGCCTGATATTTTCGAGCCGATTTTGCGTGTTTGGATGATTCTCGTCATTCGACAAATGGCTGTCCTCCCCCGCCAGCCACCGCAGCCACTCTCTCGATAACGTCTGGCGTATCTGCGTGCCGATCTCACGGTCGATCTGGTCGGAAAGCGTTTCCATCTGATATGAAATCCACGGATTTTTTTCCGGAATACTCATCAAAATCCAATCCAGATACGAGGAAGCCAGCGTCAGAATCGTATACGGAATCGCCCCGTGTTCGGCTGCCACTGCGCTCCACTTCGCAATCCGATCCTCCAATTTCCGGGAGGACGCCGTCAGAATCAGTTTTTCCTTCGCACGCGTCAGCGCCACGTAAAGAACACGCAGTTCCTCGCCCAGCGCCTCCAGTTCCATCCGGCGTTTCATCACATTTTTCTTGAGCGTTGGTCCCTTGATGCGCTTCTCGCTGTCCAGATAGTCGGTTCCGATTCCCAGATCCGCGTCGATCAGAAGTTTCCCCCGCGTATCCTGCTTGTTAAAATTTTTTCCCATTCCAGCCACAAACACGATCGGAAATTCCAGTCCCTTGCTCTTGTGGATGCTCATGATCCGCACCACCGTTCCCTCGGAATCTGCCACCGGCGCTTCACCAAAATCTGTATTGTATTTTTTCAGCTTCTCAATATACCGGATGAAATGGAACACACCCCGGTAGCTCGTCGCCTCATAGGCTGCCGCTTTCTCCACCAGCATATCCAGGTTGCCGCGCCGTCCCGCCCCGCCCGGAAGCGCCGACACATAGCGGTAATAGCCCGTTTTGTCGTAAATCCGGTAGAGGAGCTCGTGCATCGGCAGGTAAACAGCTTCCTGGCGGAATGTATCCAGGAGAGTAAAGAGTTTTTGGAGTTTTCGGCGCAGGTTATTCTTTTGAATTAATTTATTTTTTTGAAAACGAAACGCATCCGCGATCGACGACTCGTCACTTTCGTCATTCGACTTCACCGGTCCATCCTCATTCATATACTCCACAACCGCCCGGTAAAGCCCTGCATCCCGCGACCGGTCAACGCCCGCCTTATGTTCCGCCACAATCCACGCCATCTCCTCATCAGAAATGCCGCCAAACGGCGATTTGAGCACCGACGCCAGGGGAATGTCCTGCATCGGATTGTCGATGACTGCCAAAAGATTCAGCACCGTCTCGACTTCCAGCGTATTAAAATATCCCGTCCGAGACTCTGCGACCGCCGGAATCCCCTGCGTCGCCAGCACCTCGATAAATTCTTCCGCCCATCCACTGACACTTCGAAGCAGAATCACAATATCCCCGTACTGCGCCCGACGGTAAGCGCCAAGCTCCTTATCCCAGATCGTGATCCCCCGTTCTTTATCCGTCATCTCACGGATCTTTCCGGCGATCATGCGCGCTTCCAGCTCTCTGGCGGTGTAATCGGCTGCCTCATCATCTAACTCTGGGGATTCCGTCTCTTTCTGCGGCTGCGCCGACAAATCCACCAGCAAAAGCTCCGTCTTTAACTCATCCAGGCCATCCCGCTCTTCAAAGGCCGCGCCCGGATGCAGTGCCGCATCTTCCGTATAGGATATATTTCCCAGCTTTTCCGTCATGATACGGTAAAAAATCGCATTGATCGATTCCAGTATGTGATCCCGGCTTCGAAAGTTCTGGTGAAGCTCGATCTTCTGGTGCGCGCTCTCCTCCGACGTGTATGTGCTGTATTTTTCCAGAAATAATTCCGGTCTCGCCAGGCGGAATTTATAGATACTCTGCTTGACATCGCCCACCATAAACACATTCGGGCGGTCAAAGCGTTCACCGCTGATGCACTGGATCAGCGTCTCCTGAACCAGGTTGCTGTCCTGGTACTCGTCCACCAGAATTTCGTCGTACTGCACGGCGAGCTCATCCGCGACTGTGCCTGGTACGCGCACTGTCCAGGCATTTTTCCCTTGCATCTGATCGGTTTCTTCTGCACTTGAAGTTTCCTCCGCCTCAGAACATTCTGCTTCCGGTTCTGTCAGAATCTCCAGCGCAAAATGTTCCAGATCATGAAAATCCACCACATTTTTCTCTTTCTTCTTCGCCCTAAACCGCCGTCCAAATTCCTGCGCCAGCTCCAAAAGTTCCAAAATCCGCTCTTTTCCAGCTTCCATATCCGTAAGCATCTGCTCCGGGGAGGCAAACAGGTACTCTCCTTTTAACTTTTCAACTGCTTTTTTGACCCGGCTGCGGCAGTCGGAAACAAGCGCCTTTTTCTCCGTATCGACCTCCCCGTTTTTGCCGCGGATCGCCGCCAGACGCGAAAACGTAAATTGTTCCAATGCCTCCGAGATCGTTTCAAACGAACCGGCTGCCCCACAGACTGCCTCCGCATGGCGCAGATCTTCCTCGATCATCGGCAGGTACGGCATCGGTCCCCCCGTCTCCTGGCAGATCTCCCACGCCTCCCGAAGCTGTATTTTCCACTCCTGCGCCTGCAATGCAATATCACGCAAAAGGAACTGCATCCACTCCGTCTGCTCCAGCTCTCCCTGTTCGGTCAAGAGCAGCTCCTCACGGCATTTTTCATACCACGCATCCGGCCACGGGTTACTCTGGGCAAAATTGTAGACCTGCATCACATATTCGGCAATTCCACCGTCCGCCTTGCCCGTCGCATACGCGTCCACAAACTCCTCATACCGTTTCCCGCCGTCGCGGTAATAATCTTCCAGCAGCCCATCCATCACATCAGCGCGCATCAGAAGCATTTCGCCCTCATCGCCGACCCGGAATGCCGGATCGATGTCCAGCCGGTCAAAATGTTCCCGCATGATATGCAGGCAGAAGCTGTCGATCGTCGTGATCTGGGCAAACTGAACCAGAACTGCCTGCTGCTGGAGATGTTCATTTTCCGGCTCCGATTCCAGTTTTTTCTCAATCGCCGCCTGGATCCGCTCCCGCATCTCCGCCGCTGCCGCCCGGGTAAAAGTCATGACAAGCAGGCGGTCTATGTCCTTCGGGTTCTCCCCCTCCGTGATCATCTGGATGATCCGCTCAACCAGCACCGCGGTCTTGCCGCTTCCGGCCGCTGCCGACACCAGGAGGCTTTTCTCCCGCCCCTCAATTACCTGCTTCTGTTCCCTGGTCCAATTTACTGCCATTTCTCGCCCTTTCCTTTTTCATGACTGGTTCATTCTTTCATTCCCACAGTCACAGCCAAACACAAATCTACCGTTCCGTTTCCTTATCCTTTTCTTCCATCTTCCCCCAGATCTCCTCCGGGCTCAGCTTATCAAAACGCCGGAACTGGTAGCCGTCCGTTTTCAAATCAAATCCGCACACACTGTGGTACGGGCAATAATCGCACGCCGTTTTCTGGCCGTTTTTGTACGGCGACGCCGCAATGTTTCCATCCAGAATCTCCCGCCCCATATGCTTCATTTTCCGGTTCACATACGCGCCCAGCACACGGAATTTTTCTTCCCCTGCCGCCTGCGAACGCCGCTCAACGATCGCCTCATTTTTAATCGAAACCGGCACAACATCCGAATCCACCGTCGCCTCCTCGCCCAGCCGGTTATCCAGATGTGCCAGTGCCTCCCGATCGCCGTTTACCAGCCCGTTCATCCGCAGTGCCTTCAAAATATCGGCATTCGTCTCCTCCTCCGACTCCACCGGCTTGCGCTCCACCATCGGATCCTCGATATGATAATAGAACAGCCCCGCTGGAACCACCGTTTTATCCGGGTATTCCCGCCCGATCTTCTCCATCGCCGCATCCATGTAGACAACCAGCTGCAGCTGCAAACCATAATAAATATCCGTCAGGTCAAATTTCGTTTTTCCCGTCTTGTAATCAATGATCTTAAGGTACAGCCGGTCGCCATCCTCGCAGAGATCGATTCGGTCAATCCGCCCGCGCAGATGGATCGCCTCCTCGCTTGAAAGCGGAATCCGCATCGCTCTCAGGTGATCCATCGGTGAAAAACTGACCTCAAACCCGGCTGGCTCAAAATCACCTTTTTTTAGCTGTTCCGTCAGCGCCCAGATCGTCCGATCCGTGATCCGGTATACCTTCCGTTCCAGATACTGGTTCCGGTACGAGCTTCCCAGAATCGCATTGCCGTATTCCTCCGTGACCGACGCCACACACTCCGCCACCATTTTCTGGCGGTCTTCCTCCGAAATGCCGGAAAACAGGCGATTTTCCTCTTTCATCCGCGTGAAATACATGTCGATCGCCGCATGGAACAGATTTCCGATATCCGACGGGGCAATCTCGTACATCTGCCGTTCCGACAATTCCAGCCCATACGAAAGAAAATGTGCATACGCACACGACGCATACAGCTCCATACGCGTCACACTGCCCCGCAGAATCGGACTATAGAGCGCCCGCGCCGCCGCCTTCCCGATGCCCGTATCCTGATAGGTATAAAATGCAGCATCCGAGAGCGCCTGCATTTCATCCCGGTACGATTCTGCCTGAATAAAGTATCGGTACAGCGATATAAACTGGTCATTTTCCCCGCTTTTTTCATCCTGCAGTCCCCGAAGCACCCAGCTCATGCCAAGCTCCGGCGACCAGAGCGCTTCCTTCTCTTCCTCCGGCTGTTCCAGACGTTTCTCCGGAAATAATTTAAGCAGCTGCAGCATCAGACTCGAAGGACGCATCGCTTTTCCCTCGGCAGAGGACGCCGCACACGACAGATAGAGATAGTCCGACGGCTTTGTCAGCGCCAGATAGAGATAAAATCGCTGCAAAAAGCTTTCCTCCCGCGCGGTCGGCGCCAATTCTACCTGCATTTCCCGCAGCGCCCGGCGATCCGCCTCCGAAAGGATCCCGCCGCGTCCCGAAACAGACGGCACTATCCCGTCATTGACTCCAGCAAAAAACAACACTTTTATATTGGAAAGACGGGTTCGCGTGATATCGCCGACCACTATCCGGTCCACGACCGCGGGGATCAGTCCTACCTTGATCTCCGCAAAACCGGCGTCCAGAATCTCTGCATACTCCCGCTGTCCCATGACCTCCTCGCCGAGAAGCGCCACAATCCGGTCAAACAGGTCCATCACCAGCCCATACACCTGCCCGTACTCCTTGGCAAGACTCATATCGCCCACTTCTTCAAACTGCTGCGCCATCGCCGCCAGCTTCTGCTCCATCTCAAATGCTTCGAGAAAATGGACCAGCGCCTCCGTCCGCTCGCGCACCGTTGCTTTGCGGTTGGAAAACACCTCCCGAAGCGGCAGAAATGGTGTGACAACCGCCTCACGGAACTGATTTAACTCATCCAGATTGATAAGCTCAGCCCCCCGGTACACGCGCTCCCATGTGCTGTTCCACCGCTTAAACCCGCGGATTCCAAGCGCAATCACATAATTTTCCGCCTGATAGATCACTTCCGGTGAAAGCCCCGCAAGCGGCATCACCAGCCCTGTTTTCAGGAATCGAAACACCGATTCATAGGAAAAGCCCGATTGCAGCACCTCCAGCGCCGCCCGGATTAGTTCCACCATCGGGTTACTTAAAATATTTTTCTTATAATCAATAAAACACGGGATCTGATTCTTCTCAAACTGCCTCAGAATCTCCCGCGAATATGTCTCCAAGTCGCCGGTAATCACCGCGATCTCCCGGTAACGGATGCCCTCCGATGCCACCAGACGCCGGATTTCTCCGCATAAGAAAGAGATTTCCGCCTGCGGGGTTGCTGCTTCAATTAGACGCAGGCTTTCCCGGCCGTGTTCAGCCGCAGCCCCGCTTTCGTTCCCGCTCCCAGAATGATACACCTTTCCTCTATATCGGAACAATTCATTTTCAATAAACCCCAGTTCCGGGCTGTCCTTAAATCTCCACATTGGTTTTTCTTTCAACAAAATATCCTCATCCCGGCTGCATCCGGCAGCTGCCGCACGGTCAATCAGACGGCAGACGGTATGACGGCTCATGTAAAAGAGCTTCTGCTGCACGCTCTCGCGGTACGGATTGTCCTCCGGATCCATCGTGACCGTCACGATCACCTTCCGGCAGCACCGGAATAAGAGTTCCAGAAGCTCATACTGGATCGGCGTAAAGCCCGTATAGCCATCCAGCGTCACAACGCTGTCGCGGATGAGCTGTGACTGCGGCAGCACCCGGCAGAGAAAGCTTAAAATTTCTTCTTTTACGATTACTTTTTCCTCGGTATACGCCTGGAATGCCCGGTATAAAACCTGCATATCCTGAAGCTTCTGGCGCAGCAGCGGGCTTTTCGTCTCCCCGATCAGCGTCTCCAGCTTTTCCTCCGTGATGCCGTACTGAAAAAACTCAGACAGCATCGATTTGATCTCGCTGATAAAGCCCGCCTTGTCCAGATGCCCTCCAAACAGGTGCAGATTTCCCCGGACGCCCGACGAAACGCGCCGCAGAACCATCGATTTTCCCATATCATCCAGCACCGCCAGATTTTCAATCGCTAGTTCCTCAAACACCCGGTATGCCAGACGCTCAAAACTGACAATATCGATATTCATCACGCCATGGTTCGGATGCAGCATCACGATCTCTTTCTGCGTCTGCATCGTAAACTGTTCCGGCACCAGAGCAAAAAAACGTCCGTCCGGCTCTTCCATCGACTGACGGATCAGATTTTCATACAATGTCCGTGTCTTTCCCGAACCGGAACCACCGATTATAAATTGCAATGACATAGTTTTCCCTCTGTCTTTCTGTCTATGTTTTCTGTCAGATACCAAAGCATTTCCGCCCGGATGCATCCCGGATTCCCATTTCTTCCCGGTATTTCGCCACGGTTCGCCGCGACAGCGTGATCCCCGCTTCCGCCAGTTTTTCTGACAACACGCGGTCACTGAACGGCTTTCTCGGATTTTCCGTTTTGATCAGATGGCGGATTGCCTCCCGCGGATCTTTGCCTGTTTCCATCCGATTCACCACTTCTGCCTGAACCGCCGTTTCTTCCTGATTCGCCGCCTCTTCCCGATCTGCCAGTCTTCCCTTATCCGTCATCCCGAATCCCCCCGCAGCCATGTGTCTTGAAAAGAAATATGACAGCGGAAAGATCCCCCAGCGGCATTGCAGATATTTTTCACGCACTGTCCGGCTCAGCGTCGGCTCGCTGACCCCCAGCGATTTAGCCGCCTGTTTCTGCGTCCACGGAGCCAGTTTTCCACTTCCTTTTGCAAAAAACTCCCCCTGTACGCATAAAATCTCTTCTGCCAGCCGCGACAATGTCTGATTGCGCTGCCCAATGCACTGGCAGACCCATTCAGCCTGTCGGATTTTCCCCTCGATGTAGTCCTTCGCCTCCGTCTCGGTATCTTTCTGCTTCATCAATGACAGATAATACGGATTGATGGCAATCTGCGGCAGTGTCTCATCGGAAAGCTGCATTTCAAATCCGTGTTCCGTCTGTGAGATAATTATATCTGGTACGATATATTTATCATAGCTCTCATCCCCATATCCGCTTCCCGGTTTGGGATTCAGCTCCCGGATCCGCGCTGCTGCCAGAAGCACTTCCTCCAGCTTGCAGGAGCATGCACGGGCAAGCTGCTTCATCTGGTTTTTTCCCAGCAGATCCAGATGGTTGGAAATGATGCGTGCCGCCAGAATTTCGGTTCGCATCGTTCCATTCTGAACAATATCAATCACCGCGCCGCCGTCCTCTGCCAGGTAAGACAGCTGCATCAACAGACACTCCTTCAGCGACCGTGCCCCGATCCCACACGGTTCCAGCCTGCCAAAATTTTTCCAGATCCGTTCTCCTTCTGTCTCCTCAATTCCCAGCCCAGCGCAGAGTTCTCCAAAATTCACGCTGAGATATCCGCTTGCATCCAGATTTTTGATCATATAGCGGAATATTTTTTCTTCTCTTTTCGTCAGATGCAGCATACACGCCTGTTCCAGAAGTGATTCCAAAAGCCCCTCCTGACTTCGTCCCGGCTCTAATCGCCCCGCCTCTTCTTCCTCATCCTGATAATAGGTCTGGTTCTGGCGGTCAAGGCTGGCAAGTTCTTCAAGTCTGCGGATTTTCTCGTTCAGCTCTCCATTTTCTTCCAGCCGTCCGTTCTCCGGCTCCCGCTCTTCCAGATCCACCACCGGATTTTCCAGCGCCATCTCTTCTATGTACTCTTTCAGTTCTATCTGCCCCATCTGAAGAATATTTGCGGATTGTATCATTTTCTGGGACAAGGTCTGTTTGAGCTTTAACTCCTGTTTCAGTTCCATCGTACCCCCCCCTGAAAAGATGTAAAACGCCCAGATGCCTCGCCGTTTCTGCCTGCGAAGTACCTGGGCGTCCTGTCTTTTGCCTGCCTAATTACTGATCCAGCTCATCCTCTCCGACCAGCTCATCATATTCCTGCTCGTCCAGAAGCTCGTCAAACGCATCTGCCACGATCTCATACTCATCGTCGTCCTCGATGTTTTCCAGGTTCGGCTGTCCGTTCTCATCCTCGCTGTAACGGTACAGATATACCTCGCCGTCCTCTGCCTCGATGTCATCCATCGGAAGAAGGGCAATATAATCCTTACCGCCTGCCGGGAAAATCGTCAGAACAACACACTCAATCTCTCTGCCGTCATCCAATGTCAGGGTCACGGTCATCTCCTCGCCATTGTCGATCTCTTCCTGCGTCATATTCTTATTATCTGCCATATTTTACCTCTTTCTTTTCTATGCCTTTTCTACGTCCCACAAGATCCGTTGGCGGAATCCTGTCTTGACTCCACTGTATCAGAGTATTCTGTAAAAATCAAGACTTGACTTCCTCATTGTCCTCTTCATCTGCCGCCTCGTTACTGTTCACGCATACGTGTACAGTAACGCCGCTTCATTCCGATACGCCCCCATCTATTCCTGCACCTCATCTGGCACCTGTACGCGCATTCCACGTGCAAATGCCCGGTTTAAGCGGATTGTGTGCCGTGCCAGCGGGTTAAACAGCATATAGATGCAGAATACCGCCTCGATAAATTCGATTGCCGCCGCCATCACCAGCATAAAAACCAGCGGAAATGGCAGCCACCAGCTCATCTGAAGCAGCGATACGCCGCCCCACACGATACTCGCCCCACGCCCGATCAGCATCAACACCGTAAGCACCGGGCTCTCCCGCAGCATAAGCATATACCAGCCATAAAAAATAAACGGTCCCAAAAGCGTCATGACCGCATTTGTTTTCTCCATTCCATAGACAAATGTCATAATCAGATAAAACAGGCAGTACAGGACACGCACCCCCGTCAGAATCCGTACCATCCAGTGCAATGCCTCATTCTGCTCCCCGTAACCCGGAAGTGTTTTTTCCATCTGTTTTCCCCACATTGCCCATTCCCGCTGCACTGTAGCGTACTCCGGACGATGCTTTCTCTTTATAAATCCCATTCAGAGTCCCCTCTCTAATATTCAATTCCCCGCCGCGCCAGGATTTTCCGGTCAAACGGATGCTTGATTTTTTCCATCTCTGTCACGTAATCAGCCCGCAAAAGCAGCTCCTTCGGCGGTTTCCGCCCCGTCATCACAACTTCCAGATCCGCTGGTCTGTGATCCAGAAAATCCACTATATCCGCCAGCTCCAAAAGTCCCGAAGAAAGAGAAGCGCAGACCTCGTCCAGCACCAGCAGAACATCGCAGGTTTCACAGAAGTTATTCTCCTCCGGTGCTTTCGAACCGTTCTCTTCTGCTTCCCCACACCGCTTCACTGCCTCACGACACGCTGTCTCAAACATACTTTTATAATAATCCGCTGCCTCCTGCTTCACCTCATCGGTCATTTTCCACGTGAATCCAAATGTTTTTTCACAGGGAATCAACGTCACCTCCGGGAGCCGCTTTAAAATCTCCACCTCCCCAGACTGGTCCGTTTTTAAAAAGCGGGCAGCAACTACCTGTTTTCCCGTTCCTGCCGCCCGGACCGCCAAACCGATCGCCGCCGTCGTCTTTCCTTTTCCGTCGCCGCAGTACAGATGTACACATCCCATATATTTTTCCTTTTCTTCCTTTTTATCTCGCTTTTCAGCGCACCAATATCAACTATCTTATCATATCAAACTGCCAACCACAATATTTGCCCGATTGAAAATTTACATTGAAATATTTCCCCATATACGCAATCTGGCGGTCTGATCCCAAAGACCAGAACCGCCAGAAAGCCAAACTCAATGATTCAATTTTACCAAACTTCTAACTTCAAACTTCTAATTTTCCTATTTGAATGCAGCAACCAGCTCTTCCGCATCCTTATAACCCTGTTTTTTCAGTTCCCCGATATACCACTCGGTTACTGGTTCTACAACCGCCTTGAAGGAATCGATATCCAGATCCTCATACGGGATGACCTCGACACCATTCTTGGACTGCCATCTGGAGAGGATCTCGTCGTCGCCTGCGCGGTTGATCTCGCGCTCGTACTGAACAGCAAGTTTGCCGCACTCATCGACTACTTCCTGCTGCTCCGGTGTCAGGCTGTCGTAAATATCCTGGTTGATGCAGAAGAACAGGCAGTCATAGTTTGCATTCCACATGGAAACGTATTTCTGTACTTCCTGTACGCTTGCCGCATCAATCGCCGGAAGCGGATTCTCCTGACCGTCTACCGTACCCTGCTGCAATGCCGTGTAAGTCTCGGACCAGTTCATGTTGGTCGCATCTGCGCCCCACAGCTCGTAGCACTTCATCAGAAGATTTGAACCAGCCACACGCACTTTCAGGTTCTTCATATCTTCCACGGAATGAACCGGGCGCACGCCGTTAGTGAGCTGACGGAAACCATTCTCCGCCATACCCATGCAGTGCAGACCATAGGAAGAAAGAATCTCATCCATCTTCTGGCCAGCCTCGCCGTCCAGCTTCGCGTCGGCGTCCTCCACGGAATCAAACAGATACGGCAGCGATACCACGTTGAAACGCGGGTCAAATGCCGAATAAATCAGGTTGCTGTGCATCGAAATCTGCACCGGATCGCCGTTCATCAGTGCCTGAATGCCCTCAGACTGGTTTCCACCGGTCAGCTGATCGGCTGCGTAAACATCTACTTTGACCTTGCCGCCCGTTGCCTGATCCATAAGCTCGCCAAACTTGCGGCCTGCCTGTGCCCAGGTACTGGTTTCTGTCGTGGAACACGTAAAGTTCCATGTCATTTCCGGCCAGTTCAGGTCACTATGATCTTCTACCTGATAAGCAGAAGAATTTTCAATGCCCGCCGTCTTAACTGCACTAGCCGCATTTTCAGTAAAGGTGTTTACCAGATCCTCTGCATCATCAAAGCCCTGGTTTTTCAGTTCTCCGATAAACCATTCCGTTACCGGCTCAGCTGCTTTCTTAAAGGATTCGATGTCGAGATCCTCATATTTCAGCACTTCAACACCGTTCTTAGTCTGCCAACGATCCAGAATCTCCTCATCGCCTGCACGGTTGATCTCACGCTCGTAAGCAACCGCCTTACGGCCTGCCTCATCAACAACTGCCTGCTGCTCCGGCGTCAGGCTGTCATACAGCTTCTGGTTGATGCAGAAGAACAGACAGTCATAGTTTGCGTTCCACAAGGAAACATATTTCTGTACTTCCTGTACACTCGCCGCATCAATCGCCGGAAGCGGGTTCTCCTGCCCGTCTACCGTGCCCTGCTGCAGCGCCGTATACGTCTCGGACCAGTTCATATTGGTCGCATCAGCGCCCCACAGCTCATAGCACTTCATCAGAAGGTTCGAACCAGCCACACGCAGTTTCAGGTTCTTCATATCTTCCACGGAATGAACCGGATGTTCGCTGTTGGTCAGCTGACGGAAACCATTCTCCGCCATACCCATACAATGCAGGCCATAGCTTTCCAGGATCTCAACCAGCTTGTCGCCCGCCGGACCATCTAAGACTGTATCCGCTGTCTCAACTGAATCAAACAGATACGGCAGTGATACAACATTGAACCGCGGGTCAAATGCCGAATAAATCAGGTTGCTGTGCATCGAAATCTGCACCGGAT
>ERZ1106919.1612-NODE-1612-length-14182-cov-3.322645_pt1 | contig 14182 bp, 11 predicted proteins | sample MGYA00403654_ERZ1106919 | MGnify/ENA primary metagenome ERZ1106919 (study PRJEB35170, sample SAMEA104062450) | human gut metagenome | biome: human gut; feature: human-associated habitat; material: faeces | place: Denmark | collected 2012-10-08 ... | reverse complement strand
TGCAGGATCGCGTAAGCGTCCGACTGGACTGCCAGCTGGTAACGCTCCACATGGACAATAGAGGTTCCGTAGGAGGCATCGGTCATGGCCGCAATGAGACGGCTGTTCCAGTAAAAATTATCGGTGGAAACCTCTTTTGTGGTATTGGAAAGATACTCCGGAGTTCCGGAAACACGCGCATAAAACGGCACCAGCACATTGAATGCGTTGGAGGCAAAAGCCAGCCACTGGATTACAGCCGCATCCTCCGGCTGATCCGGACGCATCTGGATCAGGGTCATGACGTCATTGCGGTTGATGCCGATGGAACGATAGGCTCCACACATAGTTTTATCCCCATACGAAGCATAAGGATCATAGGGTGTTCCCTGATAATGGGAAGACAGCACGTATTTTACGTCCTCCACCGTGATCTTCTTCTCAGGCACCATGCACCAGGGCAGATCATCGGAAAACGGTGTGTACTCTGCATTCGGGCCATCCCAGACCTTTGTACGGGGATTCAGGGTCCGCAGCATGTACCAGGCTCTTGCGGTATTGTATACATGGTCGGAATCGTCATGGCTTCCAAAGGCATCTCTGGCGGAAAAACTGCCGCCCTGTGACAGATCCAGGTGGTTCTTTTCAATAAATTCTTTCAGATCCGCGGAACACATATGCTCCTTTTGCTCCGTCAGCGCATCTTCCAGATCAAAGGTATCGATACCAAGCTGGTTTGGCATCACGACATAAACCTCATCCGGCACTCTTCTTGCCATCCAGTGATGTCCTCCGATGGTTTCCAGCCACCAGATCTCGTCTTTATCCTGAAAAGCGATTCCGTTCATCTCATATGTCCCGTATTGCTCCAGCAGGCTGCCAAGACGTAAAACGCCCTCTCTGGCGCTTCTGATATAAGGAAGCACCAGACAAACCAGATCCTCTTCCCCGATTCCTCCGGCAATCTCTTCCTTTCCATCCGCTGCAGGCTGATAAACGACCAACGGATCCGCTCCCAGCACCCGCGGATTCGAGGTGATCGTCTCAGTAGCAGTCATCGCAACATGTGCCTCATTGACGCCGCTGGCAGCCCAGATACCTTTTCCCTCCACCGCATTCGGCATCGCTGTATAGCGCATCGGATTCTCCGGCAGTTCGATGGTCACATGAGAGAGCACGGAATGATAGGTTTTCGGCTGCTGCTCCGGAGAAACCACTGCAAACTTCTTCGCTGTAAAATGTCCGGCGCCGGAATCATCGTTTCTCGCGATCATCGTTGATCCGTCATAGGTCGCTTTTTTCCCGACCAGTATTGTTGTACACCCCATATCTGACCTCCTATTTTTCTAATGCTTCTACGATTTTTGCATACCCCATGCCGTGGGAAGCCTTGATCAGTACCGAATCCCCAGGATGCAGAAGTCCAGGCAATGCTGCAAGCAGTGCGTCGGTATCTGTGAAATGTTCCGCTTGAGAAATTCCAGCCTCCTTCGCTGCTCGGTACATCTCTTCCGAAAGGCTTCCTGCACAATACAGGCAGTCTATGCCTTGTTCTGCGGCATATGCGCCAACCTGCCCGTGCATCTCCCTTTCCTTCTCTCCAAGCTCAAACATATCACCGAGCACCGCAACTTTGCGTCCTTCTGCCAGACTTAACAGATCCAGCGCAGCCTTGGTCGAAACCGGGTTTGCATTGTAGCAGTCGTCGATCAGCACCAGATCCCCCGCCTGCACAACACGGCTTCTGCCGCTTACTGCCTGCACGGCAGCGATTCCGGCTGCGATCTGCTCTGTCGTCAGTCCGAGCTGTAAACCAACTGCAGTCGCCGCCAGCGCATTTAACACCATATGCGCGCCCGGCAGCGGAATCTGTACGTCAAACGCAGCGTCCGGCGTGTGGATTGTCGCTGTACTGCCCAGCAGTCCACGGCTTGCGATGGTGTCTGCGTAAATATCGTTTTCGGGAGAAAGTCCAAAGTGAACCGGCCTTTTGCCGTGTACTTCCCCAATTGTCATGAGCTTGTCATCGTCTCCGTTGACACAGACCGTCCCTTCAGGATTCATAAAGTCAAAAATCTCGGATTTTGCCTTCAAAATACCGTCCCGGCTTCCGAGGAATTCCAGATGGCATTGACCGATATTTGTCATCACGCAAATATCCGGCTTTACCATCTCGCTTAAACGGTGCATCTCCCCGAAATGATTGATGCCCATCTCCACAACGGCAGCCTCCGTATCCTCCGGCATGGCAAGCAGTGTCAACGGCACGCCGATTTCGTTGTTGAAATTGCCCTGCGTCTTGTGTGTCTTGTATTTCTGTGCAAGCACTGACGCGACAAATTCTTTTGTACTGGTCTTGCCGACGCTTCCGGTGATCCCAACGATCGGAATTGGCATCTGCTCTCTGTAAAACGCAGCGATCTGCCGAAGCGCAGCCAGACTGTCCTCCACACGGATGCAGGGACCCGGCAGTTCTTCCGGTTCTTCTTCACACACAACTGCAATCGCGCCCTTGTCAAAAACTTCCCGGATAAACTGATGACCATCCACCCGTTCTCCGCGGATTGCCACAAAAATATCGCCCGGTTCCACTTTGCGGGAATCGATTACGATTCCTGCCGCTTCTTTGCCGGAATAGCCGCGGATTACAGCCATTCCCGCCGCCGGACAGGTTCCGGTATGCTTTCCCGCCGGCACAGCCAGATGCCCCTTACAGGCTCTTGCTATATTCCATATCGTCATGTTTTTCATATCACTTTTGGTCTCCATTTTACAGTTGAAAAGCTACATCCTTTTCAATCCTCAAACGCCATATCCAGAATCTTCTGACAAAGCTCGTCATAGCTGATGCCGACCGCCGCAGCTTCCTGGGGAATCAGGGAGGTGGGAGTCATGCCGGGGAGCGTATTCGCCTCCAGACAGTAGGCGTTTCCGGCCTCATCCATCATAAAATCCATCCGGGCATATTTATGCAGGCGCAGGGCATCGAATACACGCTCTGAAATCTTCTGGATCTTTCTGGTGCTCTCTTCGCCGATCGGCGCGGGGCAAATCTCAATGGTGCTGCCCGCCTGATATTTGTTTTTGTAATCGTAAAATCCTTCCTTCGGCGCGATTTCCACGATCGGAAGCGCTTTGCCGTCCAGCACGCAGCAGGTTAACTCCCTGCCCTTGATATATTCTTCTACAACGACCTCGTCTCCATATAAAAACGCGTCATCGAGTGCTGCCTGATAGTCCTCTTCTTTCTGCACGATGGAAACGCCGATGCTCGAACCACCGGAGCTTACCTTTACCACGCAGGGAAACTTCGGCTGCTGGCCTTCTCCCGGCTCCTGACCTTTTTTCAGGCGGAAGCCTGCTGGGGTCGGAATCCCGTTTTGCATAAACAGTTCTTTTGCAAGGCACTTATCCATCGCCAGCGCGCCGCTGACAAAGTCTGTGCCGGTGTAGCGGATTCCCAGCAGATCAAATGCCGCCTGCACCTTTCCACCTTCTCCGTCTGCACCGTGCAGTCCTAAAAAGACAACGTCCGCCATCTGACAGATCTTGATCACGTTTGGTCCAAAGTAACATTTGCCGCCGTCCTTCCGCAGTGCCTTTACCGCACTGATATCGGGATTGATCTCATGAATCGCTTCGATTCCTGCAGAAAAATCCTCATCACTTTCAAAAATATGATCAATGTCGTCCCGTTCCATTCCAAGAAAAACGTCCAGCAGGACAGCCTGATGTCCCAGTCTCTTCATCGCCTGATAAATCATCTTGCCGGAAATCAGGGATACGTCACGTTCCGTGCTGATTCCGCCTGCTAATACTACAACCTTCATGTCTTTCTCCTCTTCTACTGTTTTCCAAAATTACTTCATGCCATAGTATACGCTCAATCCACTGCTCCGTAAAGGAAAATCAGCAGTCAGTTTGCCTAAAATACCGATATGTTTTACCGTATTATCCAGTTAAAGCGCTGAAATATTAATTTTTTGTAAAATTTTTTCGCACCTTTCTGCAAATAGGTGTATAATACAGACACGTTACAAAGACAGATGTCTTTCTACAAAAGACATTTCTTCCAGGAAAGGCATTTTTCTTTTGAAAAGGAGGAACTATTATGAAAAAAACCATGAGTGTTTTACTGGCAGCCGCCATGTGCAGCGCTATGCTTGCAGGCTGCGGCTCTACTGCAGCTGACACTGCAGCAGACGCTTCCGCTGAAACCACTGCTGCCGCTGCTACCGAAGCAGCAGATTCTTCTGCTTCTGCAGAAGGCGTAAATGTATTTAAAATCGGCGGTACCGCTCCCCTGACCGGCGCGGCAGCAATCTACGGCAACGCTGTAAAGAACGGCGCACAGATCGCCGTTGACGAGATCAACGAAGCAGGCGGTTCCGTACAGTTCGAACTCAAATATGAGGACGACGAGAACGACCCGGAAAAAGCAGTTTCCGCTTACAACGCATTAAAGGACTGGGGCATGCAGATTTCCCTGGCTTCCGTTACCACAAAGCCCTGTGAAGCAACCAGTACAGAGCACTTTGCTGACCGTATCTTTGGTCTGACTCCTTCCGCTTCCTCTACCGCTATTACAGAGGGCAAGGACAATGTATTCCAGATGTGTTTTGCTGACCCCAACCAGGGTCTTGCATCCGCTGATTATATTGCAGATCAGAAGCTCGGCACAAAAGTCGCTGTCATCTACAGAAATGACGATGTATACTCCAGCGGCATCTACGAGAAATTCAAAACAGAAGCAGATGTAAAGGGTCTGGAAATCGTTTCCGCAACCACCTTTACCGATGCAAGCTCCAATGATTTCTCCGTACAGCTGACCGAAGCAAAGAATGCAGGTGCTGACCTGCTCTTCCTTCCTATCTATTATCAGCCCGCTTCCCTGATCTTAAAGCAGGCAAAGGATATGGGCTATGAACCCACCTTCTTTGGCGTAGACGGTATGGATGGTATCCTGACCCTGGAAGGTTTTGACACCTCTCTGGCAGAAGGCGTTATGCTGCTGACTCCCTTCAACGCTGATGCGACAGATGAAAAGACCCAGAGCTTTGTAACCAAATACCAGGAACTCTACGGCGATGTTCCGAACCAGTTCGCAGCAGATGCTTATGACTGTGTATATGCTTATAAAGCAGCTCTGGAGGCATCCGGCGCTACCGCAGATATGTCTGCAGAGGAGCTTTGCGACAAGATGATCGAAGCCTTCCCGACTCTGTCCTATGACGGTTTAACCGGTACAGGCATCACCTGGGATTCCACCGGTGCCGTATCCAAGACTCCTAAGGGTATGGTGATCAAAAACGGCGCTTACGTCGGCATGGAGTAATACTTACCCTTTAATTTTGATTTTATCAATGCGCAAGGGAGCACCGTTATCGTTTTTGATACGGCGCTCCCTTGCGTCATACAGAGAAATGAGGTAGCTTATGACCTTTTTATCACACCTGATCAACGGCATCAGTCTTGGAAGCGTATACGCGATCATCGCACTGGGATACACAATGGTATACGGTATCGCCAAGATGCTGAACTTTGCCCACGGAGACGTCATCATGGTGGGCGCATATATTTCCTTCTGTACCACCAGTTATCTCGGACTTTCTCCGCTGGTATCTGTCCTTTTTTCCATCATCGTCTGCACGGTTCTCGGCATCGTTGTAGAACGTCTGGCATACAAGCCCCTGCGTCAGGCTCCTTCCCTCGCAGTTTTGATCACTGCCATCGGCGTTTCCTATTTTCTGCAGAATGCCGCCCTGCTGATCTGGGGCTCCAGCCCGAAAACCTTTTCTTCCGTAACCGGAAACTGGACCTTAAAGCTTTTTGACGGACAGCTGATCGTTTCCAGCGTCACGATCGTTACGATCCTTGCCTGCATCCTGATCATGATCTGTCTGACTCTTTTCACCAACAAGACAAAAATGGGAACGGCGATGCGCGCAGTTTCTGAAGACAAGGCTGCTGCAGGTCTGATGGGTATCAATGTCAATACAACCATTTCCCTGACCTTTGCCATCGGCTCCGGTCTGGCGGCCATCGCAGGTGTATTGCTCTGCTCCGCCTATCCGACCCTGATGCCCACCACAGGCTCCATGCCCGGCATCAAGGCATTTACTGCAGCTGTATTTGGCGGCATCGGCTCCATTCCCGGCGCAATGATCGGCGGTATCCTGCTCGGCATTATTGAAATCTTTTCCAAAGCGTACATTTCCACACAGCTGTCCGATGCGATCGTATTTGCGGTTCTGATCGTGGTCCTGATCGTAAAGCCGGATGGTCTGCTGGGCAAACACGTCAGCGAGAAAGTATGAGGTAGCAGCATGAACAAACTCAAACCTATTCTGTCAGCCAGAAAAGACTGCACAATTTCCTATACGATCGTCATTCTCGCCTTTATCCTGATCCAGACCATGATCGCAACCGGAAACATCACCTCTTCCTTAAAGGGACAGCTGGTTCCGATCTGTGCCTACATCATCATGGCGATCTCCTTAAATCTTACCGTCGGCATTTTAGGCGAGCTTTCTTTAGGGCATGCCGGCTTTATGTCGGTCGGCGCTTTTACCGGCATCGTGGTTTCCACCTCCCTTGCCGCTGCGATTCCGAACGGCCCTCTGCGCCTTGCCATTTCCATGATCGTCGGCGGCCTTTTTGCCGGAATTGCAGGACTCATCGTCGGCATACCCGTACTTCGTTTAAAGGGTGACTATCTTGCCATCGTTACCCTTGCATTCGGTGAAATTATCAAGAATATTATCAACGTGCTCTATATCGGTCTGGATGAAAAAGGACTGCATTTCAGCCTTCTGGAACAGCATTTTACCCTTGCTGAGGGCGGTTCCATGATCATCAACGGCCCCATGGGTGTCGGAGGTGTCCAGAAGCTTTCCACCTTTTCTTCCGGCGTTGTCCTGATCCTGATCACGCTGTTTTTAGTCCTGAACCTGATTCACAGCCGTACCGGCCGTGCCATCATGGATGTCCGCGACAACAAGATTGCCGCAGAGAGCATCGGACTTTCTGTAACCCGCTATAAGCTGCTGGCATTCGTGATCTCCGCCGTTTTTGCAGGTATGGCAGGCACCCTTTACGCCATGAATTTCTCTACCGTCACCGCATCCAAATTCGACTTTAATACCTCGATCCTCATTCTGGTATTCGTCGTTCTGGGCGGTCTTGGAAATATCTGGGGCTCGATCATCGCCGCTGCACTTTTAACCGTGCTTCCTGAGCTTCTGCGCTCCATGAACGACTACCGGATGCTCATCTATGCGATCCTGCTGATCGTTATGATGATCTTCAACAATTCCGGCGCAAAGAAGCGTCTGACGGAATATTTCAGCGCACAGAAGGAAAAACGGACTGCGAAAAAGGCAGCTGGAAAGGGGGTAAACTGATATGGCAACTCTCGAAGTAACCGGACTCGGTATTTCCTTCGGCGGTCTGCGGGCCGTTGATGATCTTACCATGTCCATCGAAAAAGGCGGCCTGGTGGGCCTGATCGGACCCAACGGTGCCGGCAAAACCACCGTATTCAACATGCTGACCGGCGTTTACCGCCCCACAGACGGCGGCATTCGCTTAAACGGTGAAAATCTGATCGGCAAAAAGCCTTACGAAATCAACCGCATGGGCGTTGCCCGCACCTTCCAGAACATCCGACTGTTCCCGCAGCAGAGTGTTCTGGACAACGTTATGACCGGCTTAAACAATCAGGTGCAGTATTCCCTTGCAGAAAGCCTTTTACATGTGGGAAGCTACCACAAAAAAGAAAAAGAAATGACCGAGCGTTCCATGGAGATCCTGCGAGTCTTCGGGCTGGAGGATTCTGCTCAGACGCTGGCATCCAACCTGCCCTATGGCAAACAGCGTAAACTGGAAATTGCCCGTGCGCTTGCAACCAAACCGGAGCTTCTGCTTCTGGATGAGCCTGCCGCCGGCATGAACCCCAACGAAACCGGGGAGCTGATGGATACGATCCGTCTGGTGCGCAAGGAGTATCAGGTCACCATCCTTTTGATCGAGCATGACATGAAGCTGGTACAGGGTATCTGTGAATACCTCTATGTCCTGAATTTCGGTCGTCTGCTGGCAGAAGGCACTCCTGATAAGGTTTTAAACGATCCTGCCGTTATCAAGGCATATCTGGGCGATTAAAGGAGGCTTCTTTCATGGCAATGCTCACTGTAGAAAATATCAATGTATATTACGGCGTGATCCACGCCCTTAAAGACATCTCCTTTCAGGTAAACGAAGGCGAGATCGTCGCACTGATCGGCGCAAACGGTGCCGGCAAAACCACCACCCTGCAGACTGTCAGCGGCATGCTGAGCGCAAAGTCCGGTTCGATCCGATTTCAGGATCAGGAGATTTCCAGAATGCCGGAGCACAAAATCGTGAAGCAGGGAATTTCCCACGTCCCCGAAGGACGCCGGATGTTCTCCAATCTGACGGTTTTGGAAAACCTGAAAATGGGCGCTTACACCAGAAAAGACAAGCAGGAAATCAACAATTCCCTGGAAATGGTTTATGAGCGGTTTCCCCGCTTAAAGGAGCGTACCCGCCAGCTGGCAGGAACTCTTTCCGGCGGTGAACAGCAGATGCTTGCAATGGGACGCGCGCTGATGGCAAATCCCCGCATCCTGCTGTTGGACGAGCCCTCCATGGGTCTGTCCCCGCTTCTGGTTTCTGAAATTTTTGATATCATTCAGGAGATCAACAAACAGGGCGTTACCATCCTTTTGGTAGAACAGAACGCAAAAAAAGCGCTTTCCATCGCAAACCGCGCCTATGTCCTCGAAACAGGACGCATCGTAAAGGAAGATGATGCACAGGCTCTTTTACATGATGAAGCGATCAAGAAAGCTTATCTCGGCGAATAAGGGGGAAACAATTATGTCAAACACAGTAATTACCATCGCCCGTCAGTACGGCAGCGGCGGACGTACCGTCGGCAAAATGCTGGCAAAGCGTCTGGACATTCCCTGCTACGACAGGGAGATTATTTCGCTCGCTTCTGAAGAAAGCGGCATTCATCCCACTCTGTTCCAGGATGAGAAAAAAAAGCACGGCTCTCTGCGTGCGTTCCTTACCGGCGGCTTCAAAAATGCCTCCCCGCTTTCCCCGGAAAGCGCAGGTTTTACAAAGGATGACAACCTTTTTCGCTATCAGGCAAAAATCATCCGCCAGCTCGCAGAGGAAAGCTCCTGCGTTATCATCGGACGCTGCGCCGACCATATCCTTGCAGATGTTCCAGGCGTTGTCCGTGTCTTTGTCCACGCGCCCGAAGATTTTTGTCTGCAGGAAGCAATGAAGGTCAACAGTCTTTCTGTCTCTGACGTTCAGAAGCTCATCGCTCAGACCGACGAATACCGTGCCCACTACTACAAGTATTACACCGGCCAGGAATGGAAAAACGCCCAGAATTACGACCTGTCTCTGGACAGCTCCCGTCTCGGCTTTGATGGCACAGTAGAGGCGATACTTTCCTATATCGAAGTACGTAAAAAGTTCGACAAAACTATGTAATACAATTCCCGGCAGTCAGGCTCCTTTTTGGAACCGGACTACCGGGAATTTTTATCCCAGATAATCCAGCGGATTGACCGCTTCCCCGTCCTTTGTCAGTTTAAAATAAACATTGGAGCCCTCTACCGAGTAATATTTTGTCGGCTCCGCCACATGTCCGATCACCGCGCCGGTTTCCACATAGTCTCCCTCTTCCACAGTCACTTCCTGCAGCTGTCCATAGGTCAGCTCGTATCCACCTCCAAGACGCATCACAACAGTCTGTCCAGTCTGCGCATCCTCATACACAGATTCCACAATTCCATCTGCTGCGCATGCCACGCCTGTTCCTTCTGCTGCGCTGATTACAATCGACGGATTATATTTGTACTGCTGCAGCGTCGGAAAATAAATTGTCTTGTCCATGCTGTAATTTAACAGAACGTTGCCTGCAATCGGCCATGCCAGCTTACTGCTTTCTCCAAAGGACAGCTGGCTCTCCTGCACTGCAATATTCGCAGACGCTGCAAGCGCCTCGTCCTGATTGTCGGCTGCATCCTGACTCGCGGTTGTTCCGTTCGCTTTTTTGTCAGCGTCTGCCGCATTCGCCTGACCGCCGCCGGATGCCAGTTCGCTCGAACTTCCGTCGCTGTTGTACGCTTCGTTTCGATACTCTGCATAGCCGATGTTGCGATTTTGGGGCTCCTCCGTCGGTTGACTTCCCGTTTCCTGTTCTCCAGCTGCTCCTGCGCCCGATTCCCCGCCTGTTTTTGCAGGTGCACTCAGATCTTTATCCTTCTGCGCATAATAGGGGTCATAATCCAGCTCTCCACTGTCTTTATCGCTGCCGGTCACATTCTGCGCAGACTGATTCTGTGCCTGCGCCACAGGACTTTGCGTCTCCTTCTCCAATTTGGAGAAATCTACAATATGCTGCTCTTCCTCCTGGCTTTTCTGATGATTGCGGTACACAGAAATGCCCGTCACTGTCATCGCCGCCAGTACCAGAACGACCGAAGCTGTCATGATCGCTTTTTCTCTGCGGTATGCGCTGTTTTTTCCGCCTGTTCTTTTTCTTCTCATCACGCTCATCCTTTCCTGTTTCCTGTGTTCAGGCTTAGTTTGAGCGCAATTCAACCGTTTTATTCCGATTTTTTCAAAAGTCCCGGGAAAAACAGCTCCAAAATTTCTTCCGCAGAAGCTCCCTGCTTCGCAAGCGCATTGGCATAATATTGATCCAATCCGATCCCATGCCCGATTCCCTTTGTCGTAATCACCATTTTTCCGCCCTGCTCTTCCAGGAAAAAACACGACGACGGAAGATCAAACAGCTGCCGAAACCGTTCTCCCTCTATGGATGACCGTCCCGCGGACATTTAATACGTATCCGGCGCTGTCCCGCGTCAGTACAAGCTTTGGGGCATCCTTTTCCACTGATACGCCTTCTGCCTCCAGCATCCCGAAAAACCGCTCTGTTTTCATGCTCTTTTCCTGTAAAAAATCTTCTGCAGCCTCATCTACCGGACAGGCGATGCTTTTGCACCAGTCCGACTCCTGTCCGAAAAGCTCTGTCCCGCTCCTTGTCCGCCCTGCGCTCAGGCGAAAAAAAGGCGCGCTGACAGCCGCTCCCTGCCATTCGAGAACATAGCCCGAAGAAGCGCGCACCGCCTCCCTGCAGCGCTCCTCCAACACGTCTGCCTGCTCGCCCCACAGACGCTTGCGCTGCGCCTTATCCAGGTACGAAAAACCGCTATTACTGTCGATAATCCGCGGCTCAACGGCGCTCACACTACTTTGAGAGATGCTCTCCTGCGCTGCTCCGATCGTGCCATTCTCCAACACGGTCTCCTCCAGATGCCCTCCCGCGACGCAGCTGCTGCGCAGAATCACCGCCTGGGCTTTGAGCGCTTCCGGTTCATATTCTGCAGGAATCACCGCCGCCAGCGCGCCGATCAGAAACGCTTCCTCCGTCATCGTTCGGACGTCGCTTCCACTTTGCATCCGGACTGTCCTGCCGGATACGGGCACAATGGTTTCCACCGTTTTTTCCTGCCCTGCCCGCACTACACTGCTGCAGGTATACGGCAGCAGAAAGAAAAAAAGAAGAACCGCAAAAAAGTCCTTTTGACGGCTCTTTCCTACGGTTCTGTTTGCTCTTTTTTCCATTGCTTCCTGCATCATGAGCCCTCCGCTGCTGCCGGTATTTTCCTATACGGCAGTCTATGCAAAGACGCACGCTTCTATGCAGAAAGCTTCCCGCGTATTATTTTTCCACGCGGTTATAGTTAATCAGACATCCTTTCAGGATGATCTGGCGCTCTTCATCGGTCAGCTCACCGAGGGTTACGGTAAACGGCTTCAAGCCGTTTGCATCTACCACATATCCTGTAATTTCTGCAGCCTTTTCCTCTACCGCCTTGCGGATGCCGGGGAAGAAGAGGTAATCATGGTTGGTAAACGGAAGATCTCCGTCCGGAATGACGAACGGAAGCATGCCCCAGTTGATCAGATTGGAACGATACCGTTTGGTCGCATATTCATTTGCAATATTTGCCCAACCGCCCAGCACCTTCTGGCAGCTTGCAGCCTGCTCTCTCGCAGAACCATCTCCGGGCTTTACTGCGAAAATCGTGGAACCGAACCCGATGTTGTCGTTTGCAGCCTGCGGGAACTGCACATGGATTTCATCCATAATTTCTGCCAGCTCCGGTTTTACAGCCACTGGATCCTTGCCATCCATCAAAGCTTCCTGCGCCTTGTGGATTTCCTTTGCCAGTCCGACATAGGCAGGATCCTTGCGGGACAGGGTAAACTCTGCCAGTCCAAGAGGATTGGAGCGGTAAGAGCTTGTCTCTCCGGACGGAATCAGCTCGTCTGTCGTCGTAACCGGATCGTGAATCTCGGAAACGACCTGCAGCACCAGATTTTCCGGAAGCGCGCACATCGTCGGCCAGTCCTTGATATTAGGACCGAAATGGATTTCCACAGAGGGATCTGCCACACCATGGGAATCAAATACGCGATTCTGATAAATCTTCGAATCAAAATGATACTGATATTTGCCGATGGGTCCGTCGAATTCAGTCGCCGCTGTCAGGCGTCCCTGATTTGCCGCAGTCGCCGCAATCGAACGGGCATCCATCAGAGCTACCGAAGCGATCTGGCCGTTCTGCAGCTTGGAGCCTTCACGGTTCGGGAAGTTTCTTGTAGAATGACGGATCGAGAACGCATTGTTTGCAGGCGTATCGCCAGCGCCGAAGCAAGGACCGCAGAACGCAGTCTTCATAACAGCTCCCGTTTCCAGAATCGTCGCCGCACAGCCATTTTTAATCAGTTCCATATAAATCGGCATGGACGCCGGATACACACTCAATGTAAACTCCTGATTTCCGATATAGCTGCCCTTTAAAATGTCCGCGGCCGCACAGATATTTTCAAAGCCGCCGCCTGCGCAGCCTGCAATGATTCCCTGATCCACATAAAATCTGCCGTCGCGCACTTTATCCTTCAAGCTGTAAGGTACCGCATTATCCAGACTGACTGCAGCCTTTTTCTCTACATCTGCAAGGATATCCGTCAGGTTCGCATTCAGCTCTTCAATCGTATAGGTATTGCTCGGATGGAACGGCATTGCGATCATCGGCTTTACCTTTGATAAATCAACCTCAATCAGGCCATCATAGTATGCCGTCTGTCCGGGTGCCAGCTCTTTATACTCTGCCTCTCTTCCGTGAATCTCGTAAAATTCGCGAATCTGGTCATCTGTCTGCCAGATGGAAGAAAGACATGTTGTCTCTGTCGTCATAACGTCGATGCCGATTCTGAAATCCGCACTTAAATTTGCAACGCCGGGGCCAACGAACTCCATCACTTTATTTTTTACATAACCGTTTGCAAAAACAGCGCCGATAATCGCCAGAGCAACGTCCTGCGGACCAACGCCTTTTTCCGGCTTGCCGGTCAGATAAACGCCGACAACCTCCGGCATACGGATATCATAGGTCTGGTTCAACAGCTGCTTTACCAGCTCCGGACCGCCCTCGCCCATCGCCATCGTTCCCAGCGCACCATAGCGGGTGTGGGAATCAGAGCCGAGGATCATCTTGCCGCCGCCTGCGAGCATTTCTCTTGCAAACTGGTGGATAACCGCCTGATGAGGAGGTACATAAACGCCGCCGTATTTTTTTGCACAAGTCAATCCGAATAAATGATCGTCCTCATTGATCGTTCCGCCGACCGCACACAGGGAGTTGTGGCAGTTGGTCAGAACATAAGGAATCGGGAACTTCGTCAACCCCGATGCACGCGCGGTCTGAATAATTCCGACAAAGGTAATATCATGGCTTGTCAGCTTATCAAATTTAATTTTCAGCTTTTCCATGTTGCCGGAAGTATTGTGATTCTCTAAAATTCCGTACGCAATGGTCTGCTTCTTTGCTTCTTCTTTGGATACTGTCCGTCCGGTCTTTGCCGCAAGCGCTGCCTGCGCCTTGGGACCGTCCGCTATGATTTCAGCGCCGTTTACCAGCCAGGCGCCGCCGTTTGCCAATGTAACCATAGGAACCTCCTTTTTCACTTTGCTATACTAAAGTAGTATAACGAAAAAAGGCTGCACTTGCAAGCCTTTTATGTTTCCAGTTCACTCGTACCTTTTTGTAAGCAGATTTCATGCTCGCATGAAAATCTGCTT
>ERZ1106919.1604-NODE-1604-length-14245-cov-3.539605_pt1 | contig 14245 bp, 9 predicted proteins | sample MGYA00403654_ERZ1106919 | MGnify/ENA primary metagenome ERZ1106919 (study PRJEB35170, sample SAMEA104062450) | human gut metagenome | biome: human gut; feature: human-associated habitat; material: faeces | place: Denmark | collected 2012-10-08 ... | reverse complement strand
GATTCAATCTCGAAAACGGCATTGCCCAGTTGACAAAACTATAGGAACACCCCCCTGGCGCCAAATGCCTCGACCGCGAAGCTGTCCAATTCCAGATGGTCGGCATCGGTCCAGGCTCAACAGCCTCTGAGACGTCCGACTCGTAGTACGTGACCTTGTCTATAAACAGGCTTTCCGCACTCACAGCATAAGAAGGCCCGTGCAACAAAACACAAAGGTAGGCCAGAGCAACAAGCAGGATGCAACGGCGATGATGGTCCAACAAGACAACAGGCATGAGCTTGCCGATCTACACGGCAAGCCAATAAACAGGATTGGGAAATGCCTGGTGGCAGTACTCATCAGTGTATCGAGATCAAATCCTCGCTCAGACTCATAACAGATAGAAATCCCTGCAACAGCGGGAAAAGTCGACGTAAATCGTTTAAGCATGCGGCAAGCGGAGAGAGTGTATGAGCGCCGGCAGAAGACATCAAAATGCTCCAGCTCAGCCTATCAATAATGCCAGTCCATACAGCACCGCAAAGGCGAATAACTACAAGCCAAAAGGCCAGTAATCAATATGGCTGGAGAAAGTCGGTAAGGTAGTTTCACTAACTTATCTTGACAATATCAAACGCGTTTACCGAAAAATCGCCAAAAAAATGCCCCAATGTTTCGCTTGCATCAGAGGCGGTTGGGGCTTCATTGATAGAATAGTCTTACTTGCCAATTCGGAACTATGGCTAGGCTGTTTCACCATGAATAATACATCTGAATCCCAAAAGCCCTATATAGTATTAAACATAAAGCCGTCTCGCGGTGCGGCCGGCTATCTCAAGAATAAAATAGAAGCCGCCATCGATGCCGGCTTCTATAATTTCAAGGTCGGGCTAGAGGCTGATGAAAACGGTCTGTATCCCAATCGTGTACTTCCCATAGTTGCAACTCTATCATCCTATTCGACCGACCACGGATGTACTTTCTTTCCCTCCAAAACGACCTGTAAGGGGACATATGCCGACGCAGTAGGACTACTAAAGCCCTACGGAGACCCTAACGGTATCGATTCGGCATCATTCCTTGATAAAGTCTGGCGCTTCGACAGAAATACGCATTTTGATGTGGTTAGTGGGATTATCGACTCGCTTCGCAAGACTACGGTGCTTGCGCCCGGCCTTCTCCATGGAATCGAATACGGATTAAACGAGATATCAGATAACGTGCTTGTTCATTCGACAAAAATACAAAGCGAGCATGTTGAAGGCTACGTGATGGCACAAGTTCATCGTCAATCTAACAAAGTCGCAATCGCAGTCTATGATGACGGAATTGGCATTCCCAATTCACTTAGGCGTGGCGGTGTAGCCTTTGCTGACACAAAGGAGGCTATACAACTTGCTCTCAGCAAGGGCGTAACAGATGGAAATGGCGCAGGCAACGGATTGTGGCTTCTTGACAGTATTGTCGACGCAGCATCTGGTTCTCTCGATATTCAGTCTGACGGCATTGGCTATAGAAAGGTTCACAAATACAACGGGGCAGACGCTACGATCGCATTCAGAAATGTCAACACCCCGGTAGGCGGAAGCACGTTAGTAGATTTTCAAGTCTCGACAAACTCATCAATATCCATGTCAGACATTTTTGAGGGAAACTCGCCAGTCAATCTTTGGAAAGAATCCCATGAAATCGACCCCTCGGGCAGAAGCCTCCGACTTCGTCTGGCTGACGAATCATCCGGATTTGGAAGCAGATACGACGCTGCGAAAATGCGCTGTTTAGCATTAAACATGGCTAGCGATGCAGATGATAAGGTCTATTTGGACTTTGCGGACGTGCCGTTCATCAGCTTATCGTTTGCAGATGAGTTTATAAATAAATTGATGCGCAAGGTAGGCCTAGTCACTTTCATTTAAAAATACGCTATTGTGAATCTGTGCGAATCTTGCGCCGAAGCAATTGATTACATCACTAGAAACTGAGGTTCGACGCGTAACAGCAGACTAGAAGCTGAAGGCCTTTAAGCAAACAATCTCTTATGCAAGAGTATCATGGAAGATATTTCGAGCCCTGGCACTATGCAGGCTGAGAACATTAACACATTTATGCAGGAGCAGCGTTATGAGTAAAACTCTTCTAGTGGGTGCCGGGGCGGAATGTATCGAGCCTTTTGGGCTTCTTGCTGGAAAAGAATTCACATTCGACACTTGTTACTATCAGAATGAGGCATTGTATGAAGCCTTGGAAGAATTCTATCGAGGGCGACTTTCGAAAAGTGCAAATCGGGATACAGGAACTCCCTCCTCGTATCAAAATCTGTTTCTCTACTCGTCCAAAAACGTGGCGTTTCGCAAGCTGTCCAACTATATCGTCAGCGCCTCTATGGATACATTTTTAGGCTCGCAGCTGAGTGAGCATATTGTTAAGAGCCAGGATGACGATGAAGAGAATCAGCTTGATCCGTATGGGCGGGATCTTCTATTTGACATGCTGATCAAGAGAGATAAGGACGCCGGCTATGTGAGCGCTTTGAAGGAAGTGGCACTCAAGGTGATTCCGGACGATGCGTATTATGGAACTATAGAGACGTATTTCTCAAGCCTTATTAATCCTGCAAGAAGGAACAAATCGCTCTGGCGTTTGATCAATTATTATTGGAGTGCTTTCTTTTCCGTTGCTGAACCGCTGATTCGCAAGGCATTTGAAGACGATAGGCTATTTAAGCAGCAGGGCCTATATAAGTTCACATTGAATAATATCAATTCCGTTATTGAAACGATAACAGCGCAGAATCAGTTTACTCTCCAAGAAGTCCAAGATACTTACTACGCAAGGTTACGCGGAAGATTTGATAACGTGTTGACGACGAATTACACGGGGCTGTCGGAAATTCTGTTTCCTGATTCGGCCGGAAAGTCATGTGTGTACTTATCAGGGACTCTCTGGTTGTTCGAATCGCTTGGGTCTCTCACTTCAAGAGATGTGCTTAATGAGCCCATAACCTCGGATGAATTTGTCTTTCCATTTCTTATGACACAAGTACCGATAAAGCCAATTGTCGACACGACTCAGCTGAGATCCTTTTCCAAGGCTATTGAGGTACTTGACAACACGGCTCTTCTCGTAGTTTTGGGCTATTCATTTTGCGAAAGCGATTCTCATATTTCGGCTATGGTGCGAGATTTCATGCAGCGTTCGAATAGTCGCCTTATCTACCTCGACCACAGCAGAAATGAAACACCCAGCACCATCAAGAAAAAGCTAAGGCTTGATCCTGAGGGTAGTTATAATATCGAGATTCTGGGCACTAGTGACAACGACATAAACCGTCTGATCGATATTTTACAATAACGGCTAGGCGGATGAATAATCCTAGAAATCCTTCTATTGCAAATCTAGTCAAATCGTTTACCACAACTGTCATCGATGCAGCGACCAATCCCAATGAAATTGTTCATCTTAATTGGAATGATTGGAGGTATCAATATGGCTGGAATCGTTAAGATAATGATGGCTAGTTAAGCGAGGGGTGCACCGCCGCCTCGATTTAGAACCGTTCGAGAATCTCCTCGGCATTCTCTCGCAGATAGATATCTAGGTCCGGGACGGCAAACTGCACGTAACCCCTCTGCGGCGCCTGAATAACCTCTCTTTGTAGCAATTTGGTCCTAATAGAGCTGATCTCATTGGTCTTTTTGCTCATGCGCTTAGCAACCTCGGCTGATTTGGACTGTTGTTTATCCTCGCACATGGCCAAAAGGTATTTGATATCGTTGAGCCCATAGAGAGCGCTACCTCCACCTGGTTGATAGGCGCCAGGTCTTCGGGGAGGGCGCGGCGCAAGAACGTAAGCGCCTTGCCGTTAATAAGATCCATAACACCGGCGCGTAAACCGGCAAATGCAAGTGCAATATCTACTTATATCGGATAATATCGAGTAATGTAAGCCTGTATAAACTTATCGCGGAAGTATCGAGCTTTCGTAATTTGTCTTAGTAGGTAGTCCAACGTTGCTTTCTTCCAAGCTCATAGCGAAAGAAAGTTAAGTACTTCCTAAAAACCATTGCCTTCGACCGAGAAATACTCGCTCTCGGAGGATAGGTTCGGTCCGAGCCACGGATCGCCCGTCAAGAAGAACTCCGGCCAGCGCTGTATGAACAGTGCTTGCTCACGTTTCCAGCGGCGCAGCTTTTCCTCGTTGGCCTCTTCCCTGCCGCGCGAGGTGAACTCGTAGTGGTATAGCTCGGCATAGGGTGTAGAGATGGTACGGTAACCCGCCTCCCACACACGCAGGCAAAAGTCCGCGTCGTTAAAGCCGACGGCGAATTCCTCGTTATAGCCACCAACTTGCTCAAATACGTCGCGTCGCACCATCTGGCAGGCACCCGTTACGGCGCTAAAATTGCCCGGGCGCACAGCGCGGGCAAGATAGCCCTCGCGCTTTGCCGAGAAGTCCTGGTTGGCATGGGCAAGTGCGCCACGCACGCCAACCAAAATGCCGGCATGCTGCACCAGATGATCGGCAAAGTAGAGTTTGGCGCCCACCACGCCCGCATCGGGACGCTGCAGATAGCCCATCATCTCTTCTATAAAGTCCGGGCTTATGACCTCGGTATCGTTGTTCAGCAGCAGCAGGTAGTCGCCCTTGGCGTACTTCACACCAAAATTGATGATCTGGGAGTAATTAAACTCGCCCGCCCAATACACAACGCGCGCGATGCCCTTGCCTTCGGATGCCGCAGCCACGCGCTCCGGCAGGGTTTCGTAATACGCAAACGTCTCCGGGGCTTCGCTGTTGTTCTCCACCAAGACGATCTCGTAGTTGGCATACGTGGCCTTCTGGGCGATCGACATCACACAGGCATCGAGCGTCTCAACGTGATCCTTGGTGGGAATCACAATGCTCACCAGCGGCGCAGGCTCCGGCAGCGCATAGCGCATGCGGTAGACAAACGGCGTCTCGGCCTCCTCGACCGTTCCGCAAATGCCCAGCGCGTTAAAGTGGCGCTGAAGCGCAAGGCGCCCGGCCTCGATGGCATACGGCTTGCTGTCGGCAGAACCGTCGGCGGTGGAACCCGGATGCACGCGCCAGTGATACAGCACGTGTGCAACATGCTCAAACCGCGCGCCCGCCGCAAGGCAGCGAAGCGTCAGGTCGTAGTCCTGGGCGCCCGCAACATCTTCCGGAGACATGCCAATGCGATCGATAAGCGCCTTCTCCACCATCAGGAAATGCGTCACGCAGTTATGGCTATAGAGCAGATCGACGTTGAGCTGCGTCTTAAAGACAGGCTGACCCCACTCCCCCGTTTTCTGGAACATGTCCTCGTCGCAGAATAGGACCTGGGGACGCACGCCCTCGGCCGCCTTATTCAGCGCGGAAACATACTGGAATAACGCGTCCGGTTCCAGAATGTCGTCATGGTCCAAGAACGCGATGTAGTCTCCAGCCGCCTGCTGAATACCAGCGTTGGTGTTGAGCACAATGCCGCCGTTGCCAGGCAGCTCAATACGACGGACCCGCTCGTCATTAGCGGCAGCCGCAAGATTGGCCACCGCATCCCATTCGGGCGAGGCGTCCATAAGCAACAATTCCCAGTTGTCATAGCTCTGGGCTAGCACCGAGTCCAGCAGCTCGCGCAGGTAGACCCGATCAGTCTTATAGCACGGCACCACAATGCTCACGAGCGGTCGGTAAGCAAAAGCCGCCAAGGCAACGTGCTGGCACGCCAGGTCGCCCGGCTTCGCGCGATGCTGCTCAAACCAACGTCGATAGGCCGCGTCATCCGCACGCGCATCCTTCATGCGATTCCAGCTGTCGTCGACCATGCCGTTGTACAGACGACCATCCATGGCGCAAAATCCACTCTGGATTAGGCCCGTGGCATCAGCCGCAATCGCGACAAAATCGCGTATATCCTGAGGCATCTCAACGCTCAGATACGTTTTATTGACGCAACATCCGTTTTGCTGGAGAACATCGACCTGTGACTCAAACATATGCACGGTGGCATCAATCGTATTCATATGCGTATCGAAGATCTGGAGCTCGGGGACGCACTGAGGATCTCCCGCCCACTTGACCTCATAGCGCCAGACGGCGCCCTCATCTGCCGGTAAATAACGAACGGCATCGATTTCGTAGCGACCGCAGCACTCGCCGCGCTGAGCATCGCGAACGAGCGCGCACATCGCAGGCTTTGCTTTGTAGTTAATCTTAGATTCCAACTTGGCAATACGACTATCAAGGCGAATAGAGCCCAACCTTTTGTCGCCGGACGTAAATGAGATATCAATTGTAGAGCCGTCCATAAACGGAAGCACCAAGACGAGGAGCTCGCACTCATAATCGGCAACGGAGGGACAAAGCGCAAGCACGCGGCCATGATCGACCGGCAGTGTCAAAGACGGCACGCAAGCGCCATTAGTCGTCGCATGAGCAAAAGTCTGGGAACCCTCCTGCTCAATAAGCCCCGCAATATCCTGGCCGACAAAACGAAGCAGCACAAAAAGGCGGCCCTGGCTGCGGCAAAGCGCCAAACGCTTGATACTCATCTACACTTCTCGCTTTCCCAGGGCGTTCGCAGCCATGCGCTTGTACGCGCCCAGGCGTCCAAACCTCAAGACGTCGTAATCGAACATGAGCTTTTTGCATGCACGGGCATTAGGGGCCTTGCCGGTAAGTGCCGCGCGCACCATGGCGGCAACAGAAGGATCGCATTGCGCAAGCGCAGCATCACTGCCCACGGCAGAACCGTCAAGCGCCGCGGCAACGGCAGCAAGCACCTTGCCGCAGCCCGAACCCAGCAGCCTGAGTGCATCGTACAGCACCAGATCGCACAGGAAGTACGCCAGGTCATCGGCATGCTGGGCATCGAGTCCATCACGGCGCCAATCGGCCAGCACCGCTGAGTAGATCTTCACGTGTTCCAGTAAACGCGTCTCATCGTCATAGCGCATGGTGTCCATAAGCGAGCCCTTGCGTGCCACGCGATAGTCGTACAGCTTGTTCGAGATAAGCGAAGTCTTGCGCGAACGGCCATAGACGGCAAAATCGAAGACCTGGTCCTCGCCATACTTAACGGTTTCGTCGAACACGATCCCGTTGCCCAGCAAAAACTCACGCTTGCAGGCGGTGCGCCATGCAAAGGGGCGAGATGCTTCCTTAAACAGCAGGTCGGAGCTATAGCCCTCAAACGAAACGTCGCGTGGGCTCAGCACATAGTTAAGCCACGGATACCCCGCCTCCAACGGATACGGGTTCGCACCAAAGGTCAGAACGTCGCAATCCTCACGCTCAAAGGCATCAACGATTACGCGGCACGCATCAGGCGTAAACCGGTCGTCGGAATCCAAAAACGCAACGACAGGCGCCGTGGACGCGGCAATGCCCGCATTGCGTGCGCTCGAAAGACCACCGTTGGGCTTATCGACCAGCGTAAAGCGTGCGTCCTTTTCGCAATAGGCGGCGGCGATATCGCGCGAACCATCCGGCGAGCCATCGTTAACCAGCACGCCTTCCCAATCGGGCATATCCTGCGCGAGTAGGGAGTCCAGACACCATGCCAGACACTCCTCCACCTTGTAGATGGGAACGACGACGGAAATCTTAGGGGTAGCCATGGTCACGCGCTCCTACTGTGCCGTCGGCACGTCATCGGGATGCGGGTTATCGCCATAGGCGCGCTGATACGTCAGCACGCGCCAGACCAGCGGCAGGCCGCCGATCTTAAAGTAGTGCTTAAACGTATTGAGCTTGCCCGGCTTCTTAAAATCAAAGCGCGAATCGATATAGGCGCGGGGCGATTTGACCATCAAACGCAAGTCGGTCTCGCCGCGCGGATCGAAGAGCGACAGGTCAAAGCGGCCTGCATCCCAATCGGCCTTGAGCTCGGGAGATGCCTTCTCCCAAAACTGCTCGCGCAACTCATCGACCAGACGGTCATCATTCCAGCGATACGTATCGACCTTCATGCGCATTAAAATGCCCTGAAGCCGAGCCTTAAGCTCGGGGCGTTCATCCAAAAAGCGCTGCATCTCGGCATATTCGTCGCACACGCAAAATACCTTGTTAGGCGAGTTAACAGAACTCTTCTCGTTGTCTTGGCGATAGCACAAAATGGGTTCCGCAATAAACGCAGCACGCTCGGCGCATGCCCAGACCTTAAAGTTAAAACCCGCATCCTGATACGAGGCACCCGGCGTAGGAAGGAACCGAATCTGATTGTCGTTGAGGAACTCGCGCCGATAGATAGCCGACCAAATGGAAGGTTTGCGGTAGAAGATGCCCGGGCGATCGACGGGGCGATACGCGGCGCCCGTCATATGCTCGTCGATGATCCCAAACAGCTCACGGCGCTCGCTGGGCGCAGACCAGTACAGGTAAAAGTCGCCCTTAACGACATCGGCATGCTCGGCGTCGGCCTTGGTAACCAGCTTTTGAAGCGAATCCTCGAACATAAAGTCATCGGACTCCAAAATGCCCACGTACTCGCCATGCGCCATCTCCAGGCCACGGTTCATCGAGTCGCCGTAGCCGCTGTTGGCCTTGTCGATCATCTTAACGCGCGCATCGCGCTCCATGTACTCGCGGATGATATCCGGCGAGCTATCGGTAGAGCCGTCGTTGATGCAAATGATCTCAATGTCCTTGAGCGTCTGCGCAACGGCAGAATCGAGGCACTCGCGCAGGTAGCGCTCAACATTGCAGATGGGAACAAGCAGCGAAACTTTAGGGGTATCAGAGTTCTGCAAGAGAACCTCCTGTTGAATAGCGTGTAACAGGGTTATTTTAGCAGCGAAGCAACGGCGCGCGGCAGCGCCCAGAATTAGATAAAGCGCTCCAGGCAGGCCTTGAGACCGCGGGTCGAAAGATAGAACAGAGTGGCGTCTACCATCGAAAGGCCCGAGGTCGCCGCAACGAGCTTATGGGCAACACGACAAACGGCGCCCTTAGCAGGCATATCCGCCCACTCTGTTCCCAAAAACGTCGTGAGATCCATATTGACGCGACCGGCCACGCGCCGGAAACCATCGACATCCAAGCGTGCCAAATCAAACACGATAAGGTCCAAGAACCAGGTGATCAGCTCGCCGGGACACAGGTCCAAAAGGCCGTAGACCGCCCAGTCCTCCAAAACTTCCTCGAGCATCCTCATGTGGGCGTCAAGCTTTTTGGCGCGTGCCTCGGCACTGTTGAACTCGTGCGTCGCCGATTCGCTCTCCATCACGTAATGGTAGAACTTGTCCGGCATGACGACGGTCTTGCGGGCAAGCGCATAAGCCGCAAATTGGAAGACGACGTCCTCGCCCAAAGCCAAACTGGGGGCGAAGCGAATGCCTTCGCGATTGAGCAGCTCGCACGAAAAAGCCGCACGGCAGGCATAGGGCTGCGCATTCGAATGGAACAGCAGTTGGGGATCACGGGCGCCGAAGGTACCGGCTTTGGGGCTCATGAGTTGCTGGACGCGTTTGGGGGCAGCGTCGGCAGGTTCACAGACGCCGCCAAAAACGGCGGCCTCGGCATCTGCAGACTCCATGGCATGCAGCACGCGCTCGACCGTCTGGGCATCAATGTAATCGTCAGCGTCCACAAAGAAGACGGTCTCGCCCTCGGCGGCATCGATACCGGCATTTCGAGCGCACGAGACGCCCGCGTTTTCCTGGTCAATCACCAGTACGCGATCGTCGGCCTGCGCGATCCGGTGCAACACGTTCAACGAATCATCAGTCGAACCGTCATTGACGCAAACAACCTGAATCGAGCGCTCGGACTGGGCCAACAGCGAATCGACGCATCGCTGAATGGAGCGCGCAGAGTTGTAAACGGGGACGACAATCGTAGCTTTAGGACACGAGGCCTCTCCCATGCCGACCTACCCCCTCAGCGATTCGATGAGGAAGGCGGCGACCACGCCCGGGCCTCCAACCGAGGCGTAATACTTAGCACGCCCCAAGGCACCATCCGTCGCAAAACTCGGATGCTCGTCAACCCAGCCCTCAGGATCTTTGAGGATGGCAGCGAGATTCGCGCGTTTCCACGGCTTGAGGTCGTCAAGCGAAAACTCCCCCGCGTCCAAGGCCGCCTGAAATTCCTTGGCCATCTGCACCAGGAACTCCTTATAGAACTTGGGCGCCAGGCGCACGTAGTTCCACATGTACGAATCGTACTTAATGAGCTGATTGAACTTGAGCATGCGCGCGACGTCATCACTTGCGTGATCACGGGCATAATCCTCTCGAATCCAACGCTCAATCTCGGCATACTCGGTATTGACGCAAAAGACCTTAGCCGAAGAATTGACCGAGGAATTCTCGTTGTCCTGGCGATACGACAACACGGCATCATGCAGGTAAACAGCCTTATCGGCGCACGCGATCACCTTAAAGGCGAATGACGTGTCCTGAAAGGATGCCCCCGGAGTCGGCAGGAACTTAATGCCGTTGCGCTCAAGAAAATCACGACGGTACACGGCCGACCAAATCGACGGCTTTTGCTTAAAGAACTGCGTCGTATCGCTCGGGTGTACCGACTTGCCGCAGTCCTTGGCTTTAAACATCTCGTGCAGCGAACGGCGCTCCTCGGGCTTAGACCAGTAGAAATCAAAGTTCGCCTTCGCAAAGTCGGCATTATTGCTTTCGGCGGTCGAGACAAGCTTTTCGAGCGCATCGGGCGCCATAAAGTCATCGGACTCCAGAATGCCCACGTACTTGCCGCGAGCCATCTCGAGCCCGCGGTTCATCGAGTCGCCGTAGCCGCTGTTGGCCTTGTCGATCATCTTGACGCGCGCGTCGCGCTGCATATACTCGCGGATAATCGCCGGCGAGTTGTCGGTCGACCCGTCGTTAATGCAGATGATCTCAATATCCTTGAGCGTCTGCGCCAGGGCGGAATCGAGACACTCGCGCAGGTAGCGCTGAACATTGTAAATGGGAATAAGCAGCGACAGAACAGGGCTGCCAGAGGCGTTAGTAGACAAATGTGCTCCTTAGGAAATACCTGTCGTTTCATGGTATCAAAGGGTCAGCGCGCCAGCGGGCGTTTATATAATCTATGGAGCCTCTTGCGGGCAAAGCAGCCCCACATCATGCGGCGGGCCCATGGCAGGTTCCTGCGTTTTATTCAAAGCTTGCCGCTAAGGTGCGCCGAGCCTTTACAATAGGACAGTCCCAAGGACGTATTCGATAGCTTCCGTGCAGCGCTCGCCCGCCGCGCGTGAAAGGATATATTGCCCCATGCCTTCAACCCTCCCCGCCCCCATCGATAAGCTCGCCATCGTCGTCGTTACATACAAACGCCAGGAACTCCTGGCCAATTTGTTCGACTCCATGACCGAGCTCACGGCAACGCCCTGGCGCATCGTGATTGTCGATAACGAGAATTCACGCGAGACCGAGGCCATGTGCACCGCATTCAACGAGCGCCTGGCCAACCTGTGGGGCATCGACACCGAGCAACCTGACGCGCAGGGCGGCACCGACCGCGTTATCTACGCGCCGCAGGTTGAAAACGGTGGCGGCGCGGGCGGATTTTCCGCCGGCACCAAATGCGCCTATGACCTGGGCGCCCAGTGGTTCTGGGTGATGGACGACGACGTGCTCGTCATCCCCGAAGGCATCGAGCGTCTTGCCAAGTGGACCGACCGCTACGATGTCATCCAGGGTTCGCGCCTGGACTTTGACGGCGGCGCTTTCTTTTGGCAGTACCAGCTCATCCTTTCGCTCGGCATTCCCAACCCTGTCGCCAAGTGGGACCTGGGACCCGAGGGCTACCGCGCCATGAACCAGCTGTGCTTTGAGGGCGGCCTGTTCTCGCGCCGCGTGGTCGACAAGATCGGCCTACCCGATGCGCGCTTCTTTATCTACGGCGACGATGCCTGCTACGGCTATGTAGCCAGCCAACACTTCCCCGCCGCCGTTGTTGCCGACGTGGTGCTCAAGCGCGCCCGCGCCGTCTCTAACTGGGACATTGCTGGCAAACGCCAGCTCAACTCCACGAGCGACACCAACCGTTACTACATCATGCGCAACCGCGGTTATCTGGCCCGATACATGCAGATCTACGGCGACTACCACCCTATGCTGTTCCGTCTGGGCAACGCCGCGACCTTCTGCAAGGAATTCATTCGCCTGGCCGCGGTCGACAAGTGCTTTAAGACCGGCATTCCGGCGCTGCGCCGAGGTATGAAGGACGCCCGCAAGATCATCAAGGATCCCAACTGGAAGCCCATGCCGCCCCTGAAGGACGCGGAGTAACGGAAGCCGGAAACACCTCGGCGCTTAAAGCAGCTGGCACACCGTAGCCACATGCTGCCCATCAAAACCGAACCCCCAGCGCATGCGACCCACGCCGGGGCGCGGTACACGGATTTCGTCGATGCCGCCGCGCTCTATGTCGAGTAGCGACTGCACGGCCAGCAATTCCAGGCCCAGCGCATCCACATCGGGGTCATACATCAAGTTAATCGTTATCAGCGGGCGCTCGTCCAGCATGCCAATCGTGTCTGCTATGTCGAACACAGCACCCGTAGGGAAAACCTGGATGTCCCAGCGACCCGCGCCACACTTTCGCCTCGAGGCAGGATTGGCATAGCCCGGCAAGCCAAAGCAGAGCCCCTGCAAGAGCAGATGATATGGCAGCGGCGTATCTAGGTCGGTCTCACCGATTCCCGCATCACCCAGGATGCGGCTTAGCGCCCGCCTCACCGCATCCTCATCCCCACGGCACAGCCCGTCGCGAAACGCATCGACGTCTCGAATGTCTTCGGCAGCGCACTCAAACCACTCAACAATCACTAGACGCAAGGCCTGTCGAAGCTCGTTATTGGGCAATCGCAAAGCACGGAGGCGATCGCCATGTTCTGGCTCCTCAGTCATATCCGTCGTGAGAAAACCGGACAGATACAGCGCTGTCCACATGCCATCGTCAGGCGAGACATCTGGCTCTGCAGTGCCCAAACAAAGCGGGACCTCAGCGCACCCATGGGCCTCGAGCAAATCAAACAAGACCGAAAGGCGGTCGAGATTCCACCCGGCAACTACCCTACTCAGGCAATCCGCATACCCATACAGATCGGCGCGCACAGGCGCCGTGCAACCTCGGTCCAGAAACCCGTTCACACGCGCTGGACTCGAGCAATAGACCCTACCAAACCGATATCCCTCGAGCCATTCACGCGCATCATCCAGGTATCCCTCGCGCCCAGCATGATTCAACAGAGCCTGGACCTCGGCGTCCGAAAAACCGAAACATCGGTCACACCACGCCGACAGCGGCGTCGTCAGACAATACGAGCAGCCGCGCGAAGAAAGCGCCGCTTCAGCAGGGCCGGGACACTCCCCCATCAGACACGTCAGCCGCAACGAATCGCGCGCAGTGGCAATGGCGTCGAACAGCACGCGATCGAATAGCCCTGCCGGATCGGCGCCGGAAGCGACCCTCGCGCTCGCACGGCCCAACCACGCCACGTCGTACCCATCAACGAGCAATACAACCTGCTCATCGCAGGCCATCTCCAGCAGCTCAATGAGCACGCCAAGTACCGAGGCGACCTCGTCCTCGCCCGCCGCGCCACGCGCAACACGTTCGATGTGACGCACCTTGTCTCGAGCTAAATCCGGAGCCTCCAAAAGCGCCAGCAGGCGGGCGCACTCGCCCGAAAGGGCATCGCGCACGACGCCGGCAACAGCGGCGCCACGCCTCGCAGCGCCAGAAAAGTCCAGCGATATCACCGGATAGCAAGCGTACTCATCCCGATAACGTCCGCCGTCCGCATCCCAAATCTGAGCATCGGCAAACGAGCTCCGACCGGCGCGACCGACCGCAGGACGCTCCAGAAAAGCCCTGAGCATCGACAAGTTCATGCTCTTGCCAAAACCCTCGGGTCGACAGCACACCACAACGGACGCGTCGCAGTCCAACACATCGGCAATAAACATGGTCTTGTCGACCAGCATGAAGCAACCAAGAGCTTCCGCATAGTCGTGCATGCCAATGGGCAAAATCGCATCGTCATCACAGCCAATCAAACGCACGCCAAAGCCGGCAGCACAACCATTATTTGCCTGTTCAGACACCAAAACGTTCCCCCTAAATCGCAACACGATGCCAATTGTAATGACCGCCTCGCGCGTACCGATGTCGCCGCGCGAACATATCGGGCAACGGTAGCAACAAGAGGTGTGAGGGGGCACAACTAATCGTTGCACAAATCAGAACCACCCTTAAAAAGGGTGGTTTGCTCTTAGGGTATAACCCACGGGC
>ERZ1106919.1603-NODE-1603-length-14247-cov-2.582934_pt1 | contig 14247 bp, 10 predicted proteins | sample MGYA00403654_ERZ1106919 | MGnify/ENA primary metagenome ERZ1106919 (study PRJEB35170, sample SAMEA104062450) | human gut metagenome | biome: human gut; feature: human-associated habitat; material: faeces | place: Denmark | collected 2012-10-08 ... | reverse complement strand
ACGGCAAGATAACCTGCGTTATATCCTCGAAAGAGGGTGCTTATGCTCTTGAGAGGGCGAAAAATGCAGGTATCGGCACTGTCGTTATTCCGAGAAAGGAATATGCTGACAGTAAGAGTTACAGCGAGGCTATTCTGGCTGAGCTTAACAGACAAGGTGCTGACCTTGTGGTGCTGGCCGGATTTATGGTCATTCTTGACGAATGCGTCACAAAGGCTTATCCTTACAGGATAATAAACGTTCACCCTGCACTGATACCGTCATTCTGCGGCGAGGGCTTTTACGGACTTAGAGTTCACGAAAAGGCTTTGGAATACGGCGTTAAGGTATCGGGTGCGACTATACATTTTGTAAACGAAAAGGCTGACGCTGGTGCTATTATTTTGCAGGGTGCTGTAGATGTTGCAAATGACGAAACGCCTGAGAGTTTACAGAAGAAGATAATGGAAAACGTTGAATGGAAGCTTTTGCCTAAGGCGGTTTCGCTGTTCTGCGAGGACAGGATAAGCATTAAGGACGGCAAGGCTTACGTTGACCTTAAAGACTGAGAAAAATTATGGAGGACAAGATATGAAGACCCTTAATATTTATGACGAGCTTAAAAGCAACTCATATCCGGGCAGAGGAATAGTTATAGGCAAGTCTGCTGACGGAAAGAGTGCGGTAACGGCTTATTTTATCATGGGCAGAAGTGTTAATTCCAGAAACAGAGTTTTCACGGAAACTGAGGACGGCATCAAGACAGAAGCTGCTGACCCTAGCAAGCTTTCTGACCCACACCTTATTATATACTCCCCTGTTCGTGTGCTTGGAAACAAGACTATCGTTACAAACGGCGATCAGACGGACACTATTTACGAGCTTATGGACAAGCAGCAGACTTTTGAGCAATCTCTGAGGACGAGAGAGTATGAGGACGACGCTCCAAACTACACTCCTCGTATTTCAGGTATCATGCACGTTGAGAACGGCGCATATAATTATGCTATGAGCATACTCAAGTCCGCTGACGGCAACCCTGACTGCTGCGAGAGATTTACTTACACATACACAAACCCTCTTGACGGCGTGGGCCATTTTATCCACACTTACATGGGTGACGGCAATCCTCTGCCAAGCTTTGAGGGCGAGCCTAAGAAGGTAGAGATACCAAACGATATCGAAGAATTCACGGGCAAGCTTTGGGAGGCACTCAACGAGGACAACAAGGTATCGCTGTTTGTTAGATACATCGATATCGCAAGCGGCAAGGCTGTTTCTAAGGTTATAAATAAGTACAGCAAGTAATATCCCTAAAGCGAAGCAGGAGTATAGAAAAAATGGAGTTAGTTGCATTAAAATGTCCCAAATGCGGCGGCGAGCTTGAAGTTCACGAGGGGCAGAAAAAGACGTTCTGCAAATACTGCGGGTCACAGATACTTCTTGATGACGGAAACAGGATAATAAACGTCATTGACGAGGCTAGGCTCAAAGAGATAAAGCTCAACAAAGAGGTATCGGACTTTGACAAGAAGCTTCGTGACGAGGAAGCGAGCGGCAGATACAAAAACGCTTCCCAGAAGCAGGGGTGGATAATCGTTTGCATTGTTTTGCACGTTGTATTCACGCTTGTGTTCAGCGGTGCGGTCATGTATAAGTCAGTGCTGGCAATAATCGCTTCCATATGCTTATGGGTGGCACTGCCTGTGATAATGGCGCTTATTAAGCCGAGGAACGCTGGGGGCATGGGCAGGATAAAAACTGCGGTGCTTTTCTACATCACGTTCACTGCGATATTCTTCGGAGTGGGCAAGCTTTACTTACGTTTCATCAAATAGTCAGGGGGGGAGCAAGTTGGAACTTATCGCACTTCAGTGCAAAAACTGCGGCGGTGAAATAACGATAGAGGACGACAAAAAGATCGTCTACTGCCCTTACTGCGGCACTCAGAACTACATTGACGACGGCACTAGGACGGTCAAGATAGTTGATGAGGCGAAGCTTGAAGAAGTAAGGCTCAGGCAGGAGGAATTTCTAAAGAGAAAGGCTTCGGAGGAAGAACTCAACGGCATAAGGGACAGGAAGATAAAACAGCGCAGGATATGGCGAGTATTCATGGCGCTGGCGCACATTCTTATTGTGATACCTATTTTTCTGCTTATGAAGAATATGGACGACACGCCGAGCATAAATCTTATACTCGGTATGCTTGGATATCTGCTAATCATGCCCATAATAATGGGTGTGACAAGACCTAGTATCCCCTCGAAAAAGTGGGACGTTAAAGAGAAAAGCAAGGGCAGGCTCATACTGCTTTTCTATATCTCATTCGCTGCGGTGCTGCTTGTGGCAGTAATGGCAGGAGTGGCAATATTTGCAATGGATTAAGGCTTATTCATATAAACAGGAGGTAAAAATTATGGCAAATGAAATGCTTTTGAAATACGGCTGCAACCCTAATCAAAAGCCTGCCCGTATCTTCATAAAAGAAGGCGAACTCCCCATCGAAGTATTGAATGGACGTCCCGGTTATATCAATCTATTGGATGCATTCAACAGTTGGCAACTAGTGAAAGAACTGAAAGAAGCTACCGGACTGCCGGCTGCCGCTTCTTTTAAACATGTCAGCCCTGCAGGTGCTGCTGTTGCGGTAGAAATGAGCGACACGCTGAAGAAGATTTATTTTGTCGATGACATGAAACTATCTCCATTGGCTACAGCATACGCCCGTGCACGTGGAGCAGACCGTATGTCGTCTTACGGAGACTTTATCGCATTGTCCGACACTTGTGACGAAGAAACAGCACGCATCATCAACCGTGAAGTATCCGACGGCGTCATTGCTCCTGACTATACTCCCGAAGCACTGGAGATTCTAAAGAATAAAAGAAAAGGAACCTATAATGTAATAAAGATAGATCCTGCATACCGCCCGGCTCCTATCGAACATAAAGATGTATTCGGAGTAACTTTCGAACAAGGAAGAAACGAATTGAAGATCGATGAAAGTCTTTTGAAAGAGATGCCTACGCAGAACAAGGAAATCCCGGCTGATGCAAAACGCGACTTAATCATTGCCTTAATCACTTTAAAATATACACAATCCAATTCTGTATGTTATGCCAAAGACGGACAGGCAATCGGTATTGGCGCAGGCCAACAGTCACGTATTCACTGTACGCGCCTGGCAGGAAATAAAGCAGATATCTGGTATTTACGCCAACACCCGAAAGTGATGAACTTGCCATGGATTGAAAAAATCCGTCGTGCAGACCGTGACAATACGATTGACGTTTACATTTCGGAAGATTATGACGACGTACTGGCAGACGGTATCTGGCAACAGTTCTTCACTGAAAAGCCTGAAATACTGACACGCGAAGAAAAACGGGCATGGTTGGATACGATGACAGGCGTAGCTTTAGGATCAGATGCATTCTTCCCATTCGGAGATAATATAGAACGCGCACACAAGAGTGGCGTCAGCTATATTGCACAACCGGGCGGATCAGTACGTGACGATCATGTGATTGGAACTTGCGACAAATACAATATGGCAATGGCATTTACAGGCATCCGCTTGTTCCACCATTAAAAAGATCGACCATTTTTTATTCCATATATCCCCATTTATAATGAGAAGGAGACAAATCTTCCATTATAAATGGGGATTTCCTATTTCTTTAAGACCCTCTATCTTTGCAGCGTTACATTTAAAAACGAATCAAAGATGAATAAAATTGGTGTATTTTATGGTTCCACAACAGGAACAACAGAAGACCTTGCCCGTCGAATTGCAGAGAAATTAGATGTACCATCGGCAGATGTATTTGATGTATCCAAGCTAACAGAGGCATTAGTCAATGAATATGATGTATTGGTGCTCGGCTCTTCCACATGGGGAGCAGGCGAACTTCAAGATGACTGGTACGATGGAGTAAAAGTTTTAAAGAAGTGTGATTTATCCCACAAATCTGTAGCCCTGTTCGGTTGCGGCGACTCTGACTCGTATAGCGACACATTCTGTGACGCAATAGGTATTCTTTATGAAGATCTGAAAGATACCCACTGCAAATTCTGTGGAGCAACAGATACTGCAGGCTATACCTTCGATTCTTCCATTGCCGTCGTAGACGGTAAGTTTGTAGGTCTTCCACTTGACGAAGTCAACGAAGATAGCAAAACAGACGAACGTATCAGCGCATGGGCCGAACAAGTGAAACAAGAAATTAGCTAATTTTACCTTAACATAAAAAGAATACTTTGCATCATGGCAACTGAAAGAATCATCCCCGGCGAAATCCGAATTTTTCTTAATCATATTTATGAGTTTAAGAAAGGCGTACGCAACATGGTACTTTACACAATGAGTAAAGAGCACGAAGAATTTGCCATCCGCCGATTGAAAAATCAAAAGATCAGTTATATGATACAGGAAGTAGGTACCAATAAAATCAACCTGTTTTTTGGAAAGGCAGAATGTATGGAAGCCATGCGGCACATCATCATCCGTCCTTTAAACCAACTGACTGCTGAAGAAGATTTTATTTTAGGAGCCATGCTGGGATATGACCTTTGCCAGCAATGCAAACGATATTGCAGTAAAAAAGAAGGTATAAAGATGGCAGTTTAAGCGATAACCTTAGCATAAGTTTAGCTTTGTTTGTATGTAGTTTGTCTGAGTTGAATCGTTTCTGAAAAGGTAGTTTCCTGATGGTAGATATACTCAAGGAAACTGGTTGTAGAAGAAACGATTCGCTCAATTACAAACAAAATCGGTGACACTATGAAATAATAAAGACAACTCTACACACTAACAACAGACAAAGGTGTATATCAGTAAAAATTATCATACTGAAATACACCTTTGTCTGTTTTATTTTATCTACTACTATATTTTTTTTACTCTTTAGATTAAAATTACCTACATATACTGAATTTAAGAAACAACTATGCCTAATATTAGGTATTGCCACATTTTTTAACCTAATCTAACTTTGCAGCCGATAAAATTATTAAAAAGATGAGAAAAATAACAGCAATCGTTATTCTTAGTCTCCTACCTTCTCTTACAATTCCAGCACAGGAGACAAAAGAAATTTCCAAAAGTAGTAATTCTTCTTCTACAGAAGAATATACAAAATTCCGTTTTGGAGGATACGGTGAAATGGTCGCTAATTTTAAAGATTATGGCATCAACCGTTTCTATGGAGGAAACGATGGTAATCCAAAGAAAAACAGGAATACCATTTCAATTCCCCGTTTCGTTTTAGCTTTTGATTATAAGTTCAATTCCAAATGGATACTCGGTGCAGAGATTGAGTTCGAATCTGGTGGAACAGGTACAGCTTTCGAATTAGAAAACACCGAAAACGGTGAATACGAAACAGAAGTTGAAAAAGGAGGTGAAGTAGCTATCGAACAATTTCACATCACACGTTTAATTCACCGCTCCCTCAATGTACGTGCCGGACATATTATTGTTCCGGTAGGATTGACTAACGCACACCATGAACCGATCAATTTCTTCGGAACTTCACGCCCGGAAGGTGAAACAAGCCTTTTGCCTTCTACCTGGCATGAAAATGGTCTGGAAATCTTTGGTTCTTTCGGAAAAGGGTATGCAAGCTTCGATTACCAAGCTATGGTGGTAGCAGGCCTGAACCCTAATGGATTCGATCGTAACACATGGGTAGGTAGTGGCAAACAGGGAATCTTTGAGGAAGACAACTTCACTTCTCCCGCGTATGTATTTCGTTTAGATTATAAAGGAGTTCCCGGTTTACGTGTAGGTGCATCATTTTATTATTGTGCAGATGCAGGAGCCAACTCTGATAAAGAACAGACTTATGCAAACTATGGAAAAATTCCGATAAGAATCTTCACCGCAGATGCACAGTATCGCAATAAATATGTAACGGCACGCGGTAATATCTTATATGGAAATTTAGGAAATTCATTAGGAGTAAGTCAGGCAAATGTCAAATTATCCAATAAATCGCCTTACAGCCGTCTGGCTCCGGTAGCGAAGAATGCCGTAAGTTATGCAGCAGAAGCCGGCATTAATATCCGCTCGGTCTTCGGAGGCAATAAAAAGATTCCGGTAATCTATCCATTTGCCCGCTATGAATACTACAACCCACAAGAGAAAGGGGAAAAAGGGCAAACGATGGAAAAACGTTGCCAAGTAAGTATGTGGACAGCGGGATTAAATTGGTACGCTTTGCCAAACTTAGTGATAAAAGCAGACTATGCAACCCGCCAGATTGGTACAAATAAAGTTTTTGGCGTATCAAAGTCATACAACAGTGAAAACGAATTTTCTATTGGAATTGCCTATATAGGATGGTTTATTAAGAAATAACAAATAATCAATTATTTAATTTTTATATGATGAAAACAAAATTCTTTTATGTCGCAGCCCTAATATTGGGATTAGCATTCACAACAACTTCTTGCAGCAGTGATGATGACAACCCAACAGTAGATCCTGCCAATATTGATTACACTCCTGAAAACGCATCAAGCTGGCATAACTACATGAGAAATGTAGCAGCACTTCTAAAAACAGATGCAACCAATCTCTACAACGCATGGAATTCAAGCTATAAAGGAGGTGAAAGCTATGCTTCCCTGTTCAAGGCTCATAGTGGCTCTCCTTACGCAAGCGCCTTGAGCTGTGTGGAAGAAATCGTGGATAAATGCGCGGAAATTGCCAATGAAGTCGGTACTGCCAAAATTGGTGACCCATACAACTTGTATAAAGCCGGAAATACTGAAGAAGCATTATATGCTGTGGAATCCTGGTACAGCTGGCATTCTCGTGATGACTATACCAATAACATTTATTCCATCCGGAATGCATATTACGGTTCTTTAGACGGTAATATAAATGCTAATTCTTTATCTACTGTTATCGCCGGTGCTAATTCATCATTAGATACCAAGATAAAGAATGCTATCCAAAAAGCGGCAAAAGCCATTCAGGATATTCCGCAACCTTTCCGTAATCATATTCCCAGTAACGAAACGGTAGCAGCTATGGATGCTTGTGCAGAGCTGGAAAGTATACTGAAGAATGACTTAAAATCCTATATTGCAAATAATAGCAACAATATCAATACGGACGCAGTACTTAATCCTGTAGTAACACAATATGTAGATGCAGTAGTAGTGCCTACCTACAAAAGTTTGAAAGAAAAAAATGACGCTCTCTACAATGCAGTAATAGTCCTTGCAGACAATCCGTCAAATAGTGCTTTTGAAACAGCTTGTGATGCTTGGATCACTGCCCGTGAACCATGGGAAAAGAGCGAAGCTTTCTTATTCGGTCCGGTAGACGAAATGGGACTTGATCCTAACATGGACAGCTGGCCTTTGGATCAGAATGCTATTGTACAAATACTGAATTCTCAAAGTTGGAGTGATCTCGAATGGAGTGAAGGTGATGATGAAGCTGCTGTCGAATCGGCACAAAATGTACGCGGTTTCCACACATTGGAATTCCTTCTCTACAAAAACGGTGAACCACGTAAAGTACAATAAAGCTTTATCTTAGCTAAGATATTATTGAGAAGTAAAGGTTGGAATTCAATGATCCACCTTTACTTCTTTGGTATGTTTAAAACATATTATTGAAACAAAGTCAATAAACAATGAATCACTTTCTAAAATATTCATTCTCTTTCTTTTGCCTGTTGGCATGCTCTGCCTGTGATGATGACGGAATTGACATATTGGATATCGAGATTCCGGAGGGCTATGCTCTATCAGCCGGAACATCAACTATTTTCTTGAATTCGTCTGTTGCTTATGACACGCCTGCAGATTGGATAACAGGAGCATACGATGTACGTTTCACCCGAGGTGACAGACTATATGACGATGTACGTACAAGTAACAACGGTCATGGCGGCGGACTTGGTCCCGTTTATGCCGGTTATTCGTGCGGCAGTTGCCACCGGAATGCGGGACGTACCAAACCCTCTTTATGGACAGAGGGTGGATCGGGCAGCTATGGATTCTCTTCCATGCTAGTCTACATATCCCGTAAAAACGGAGCTTTCTTTCAAGATTATGGACGTGTGCTTCATGACCAGGCAATCTATGGAGTGCAACCGGAAGGCAAACTGTCTGTGGAATACACTTACGAGACATTTTCTTTCCCTGATGGAGAAGCCTACACACTTTGCAAACCCAATTATACTATATCTGAATGGTATGCCGAAGAAATCAAACCGGAAGATTTGTTTTGTACCGTACGTATTCCATTACGCCATGTAGGCATGGGGCAAATGATGGCACTAGATCCTGTTGAAATTGAAGCACTTGCAGCAAAAAGTAATTATCCCGAATATGGAATCAGCGGACGATGTAATTACATCACCGAACGCGGAGTGAGAAGTCTGGGATTGTCCGGCAACAAAGCTCAACATGCCGATTTAACTGTAGAATTGGGATTCTCCAGTGATATGGGCGTTACCAACAGCCGCTATCCGGAAGAAATCTGTGAAGGACAAATACAAGTAAACCAAGGTAGCATGATGGGGCTTTCTTACGACCAACTGGATGTCAGCACAGAAGAGATGGAAAACGTAGATCTCTATATGCAAAGTCTTGGTGTTCCCGCCCGGCGTAATGTAAACGATCCGCAAGTAATCAAAGGGGAACAGAACTTCTATAAAGCCAAATGTCATCTCTGTCATGTGACCACTTTACACACTAAGACACGTGGTAGTGTTTTATTAAATAATACTCAACTCCCGTGGTTAGGCGGTCAAACGATTCACCCTTATTCTGATTATCTATTACATGATATGGGTTCTGAAATTATGGGAGTCGGACTGAACGACAACTATATAAGCGGGCTGGCACGTGGAAACGAATGGCGTACTACCCCTCTTTGGGGAATCGGCTTACAAGAAAAGGTCAACGGACATACTTATTTCTTGCATGACGGACGTGCCCGCAATCTGACAGAAGCCATCATGTGGCATGGCGGAGAAGGAGAAGCATCAAAGAACTTATTTAAGAATATGAGTAAGGAAGACCGGGATGCGCTGATTGCATTTTTAAATTCACTTTAAACTAAAAGTAGTATATATAAAGTAATTATGAAGAGATTTATAATCATTGCCATGCTGACTGCCATAATGCCTTTGGCCGCTATGGCACAACATGAAGAAGATACAGAAAATGGTGTAGTATCATTAGCTGGAAGAGAAGGATTCACTATCGAAACCAAGAAAGGAGATTTTGTATTCAAACCCTATTTGCTCGTACAGACCAGTGCAAACCTCAATTGGTACGACGATGAAGGACTGGATAAAGCATACAATCAAGATAACATAGCCAACTCCGGATTTTCAGTTCCTTACGCCGTACTCGGATTCACCGGAAAGGCTTTCGATAAAGTATCTTTCAACCTTTCCATAAATGCGGCAGCCAGTGGAGGCGCATTACTTCAACAAGCCTGGTTTGATGTTCAACTGAAAAAGCAGTTTGCCATCCGGGTCGGTAAATTCAAAACTCCGTTTTCACATGCCTACCTGACAACACTGGGAGAAACATTGTTACCTAGTTTGCCAGTATCACTGACTGCTCCCGTTATCCTCCCCTATTCTTTGAATGCGGTAACACCCAATATTGGCACCGGATTCGATTTAGGTGTAGAGATTCACGGTTTGGTAGCTGATAAATTCGGGTATGAAATCGGTTTATTCAACGGTACGGGTGCAGCGGTAAATACAGCAACAAAAACATTTAGTGATGACTGGCACATTCCGTCTTTACTGTACGCCGGACGTTTCACCTATATGCCTAAAGGAGTGATGCCCGCTACACAGGGAAATCCGAACAGGCTGAATGAAGACAAAATCATGTTTGGTATTTCTACCTCTATCAATGTAGAAAGTGAAAATGAAAGTACCAATGATTATCGTGCCGGATTGGAGTTTGCAATGCTAAAGAACAAACTTTACCTGGGTGCTGAAGTCTATTATATGAATGTTGGCTTCACAAAAAGACAAAAGATTTCCGAGTCATATAATTACCTGGGCGGCTATGTACAAGGTGGTTACTTCGTTGCCCCCCGTCTGCAAGCAGCTGCACGCTATGATTTCTTCAACCGTAACGGAATGGACACCAATGGTTTTCTAAATATGCCAGCCGTGGGTATGAACTATTTTTTCAAGAACTGTAATCTGAAGTTACAAGCGATGTACCAGTATATTGCCCGTAAAGGTCATGATACCCAACTTGATCGGGATAACGACGATTTAGGTTTGGCAGTACATTCGGCCAGTATTCTACTCCAGTATACATTCTAAATAGCACAAGAAAGGATTTGTTTATGAAAAAATATATTCTTTTCGGAGGTTATCTACTGTTATTGGCATACATCACATCATGCGATGACGGACGTATTTACGAAAAGACAGAGACCCTATCAGAAGAAGGACGCACGCTGAAGATGAGCGGTAAGATCAATGGTATCAGTAAATGGCCCGATGGTTATAGTGTTGTAGTGGCAGGCTTCAGTGATGAGAGCGAGTATGCCGTTGTCACCAAAACAATTCCGGCGGTCGAAGATGATGAGATCCAGGTTACGATGACAGGAGTCAGTGATAAAGTAACCACTATTGAATTGTGCGTTATTAATAAATTGAGAAAACGAGTTATCAGTTTTCAGTCAATGGACGACCTTACAGCAGTTGACGACACCATCCTTATGGATGTGGGAACTGTAAATGTAGGTATGTACCATGGTATTCAAGAAAAAGTATTTAATACGACATGCGCACACTGTCATGGTGGAGGTAGTTCGGCAGCAGCCAACCTGTATCTGACAGAAGGCAAAAGTTACGAGGCACTGGTCAACCGCCCGTCGAAGAAAGTAGATGGCATGTTACTCGTCAAGCCGGGCAGTGCGCAAGAAAGCGTATTGCACACATTATTGAATACCACTATTAGTTCAACCTGGGGATACGATCACTCAAAAGAAATAGTATCATCTCCAATTTTGACCCTTATTGACGACTGGATCAATAACGGTGCGCAAGAATAAATAGTTATTTACCCAACTGATATGAACAACAAAAAACAACAGAATATTCAGTCTGAAAAGACGCTAACAGAGATTTTTAAATATAATGCAGGAGGAGAAGCTTCAGAGTATCATATTATCATTCATTCTACTAAACCGGAAGATACATACGAAGAACAGCTGAATGCAGTATTAAACACCTACGATTATTTACTTACCCAAGAATTGAAAGGAGCAGTTGCCATCCTCAAACGTTATTTCCTTAGTGACGCTGCCAATCAGGCAGATACACTACTGGCATTGACAACCGAAGGTTCGGACTGCGCACTTTCCATTGTGGAACAGCCCCCGCTGGACGGAACAAAAATAGCCTTATGGGTTTACCTGTTGACAGATGTACAGACACAAGTCTTACATAACGGGCTTTTTGAGGTGAAACACAGTGCCTATCGCCACTTCTGGGGCGGTAGTGCATTCAATCGTGCCGCCAATTCGGAATACCAGACCCGTCTATTATTGAACGACTATGTGATGCAGCTCCTGGAACAAGGTTGTAAACTGGCAGACAATTGTATCCGTACATGGTTTTTCGTGCAAAATGTAGATGTGAATTATGCCGGAGTAGTGAAAGCACGTAATGAAGTTTTCGTCACCCAAAACCTGACAGAAAAAACACATTATATTTCCAGCACAGGCATCGACGGCCGGCATGCCGACCCGAAAGTACTGGTACAAATGGATACTTACGCTGTAGCAGGAATGCAACCGGAACAGATTCATTTCCTCTATGCTCCTACCCATCTGAACCCAACTTATGAATATGGAGTAAGCTTTGAACGTGGCACGTATGTAGATTATGGCGACCGCCGACAGGTATTTATTTCAGGAACGGCAAGTATCAACAACAAAGGCGATGTGGTATATCCCGGCAACATCCGCAAACAGACAGAACGAATGTGGGAGAATGTGGAAACCCTGTTGAAAGAAGCGGACTGCACATTTGAAGATTTGGGACAAATGATTGTATATCTGCGTGACATAGCCGACTATACAGTTGTTAAAGCAATGTATGACAAACGTTTCCCACATACTCCTAAAGTATTTGTTCATGCTCCGGTATGCCGTCCCGGATGGTTGATTGAGATGGAATGTATGGGAGTGAAAGAATGTAAGAATAAGGAATACGCTCCATTTTAATATCATAAAAGATTATACAGTTGAAAAGGTTACTTATTATCTTATATATCTGTCTGGTGGGACTACTCGCTGTGACTACTTTCGTAGAACAAGCGTATGGGACAGATTTTGTAGAAAGAAATATATATCATACATGCTGGTTTTGTTGTTTGTGGGGAACAATTGCCACCATTGCACTTGTTGCTCTCATCCGACGCGCTTTATGGCGACGGTTCCCCATATTGTTGTTTCATGGCTCTCTCCTCGTTATCTTGGTGGGGGCCATGATTACGTTTATCGGAAGCAAAAAAGGATACGTACACTTGCTTCCGGGGGCAACGATAGACAGTTTCCTGGAATCGGAAAGCGGCAGAAAAGCTGATCTGCCATTCACAATACAACTAGATAGTTTCCGTATAGCATACTATCCCGGAACAGAAGCACCGGCAGACTACATCAGCTATATCACCTACTCTCTTCCCGGACAGAAAAATGTTCTATTACACGAACAGATTTCAATGAATCGTATATTTACATCACAAGGTTTCCGTTTCTATCAGTCATCTTTCGATGATGACGGAAAAGGGAGCTGGCTGACTGTCAATTATGATCCATGGGGAACAGGAGTGACTTATGCAGGATATATCCTGCTCGGTCTCTCCATGATTTGGCTACTATTTTCCCGCAGTAGTGATTTCCGACGCCTGCTAAACCACCCGCTACTTAAAAAAGGAGGTGTATTTATACTGTTTATTTTCTGCCTTGCAGGTAACATGCAAGCACAAAAAAAACTCCTTCCTGCATTGAAACAAACACAAGCGGACAGTTTAGCACAGGAACAGGTTATTTATCACGACCGGGTAGTACCTTTCAACACATTAGCCCGTGATTTCATTCAGAAACTGACAGGAGAAGCTTCATATAAAGGATTGACACCTGAACAAGTGATAGGTGGCTGGTTACTTTATCCGGAAGTGTGGAGAAATGAGCCATTGATATACATCAAAAATACAGAATTACAGCATTTATTAAACTTACAAACACCTTATGCTCGATTAACTGATTTATTTGACGGTTCTGTTTACCGTCTCCGTGAACATTGGCAACGTGAACAAGGACAACAAAACAAACTCGCCAAAGCAATCCAGGAAACAGATGAAAAAGTAGGCCTGATCCTGATGTTGGAAAAAGGAACATTCATCCATCCATTACCCACTGATGGCAGCGTGCAACCTCTCTCCGAACTGGAAGTGAAAGCAGAATTACTCTACAACCGGATTCCGTTCAGCAAGATTCTTTTTATGATAAATCTGTCATTGGGAGTGTTGTCTTTCCTGCTTCTACTTCATAACAGCCTGCAAAGAAATATCCTCTCGCCCAAAGCCAAAACGATTTCCCGCACAGCAGGAACTTTCTTTTCTGTTGCACTCTATCTTGCTTTCATATTCCATTTAGCAGGATATTGCCTGCGCTGGTACATCGGCGGTCGTATTCCACTTAGCAACGGTTACGAAACCATGCAGTTTATGGCTCTTTGTATTCTTTTGATAGCCTGTCTGCTCCATCGAAGATTTTCATTTATACTTCCATTCGGATTCCTCCTCTCCGGCTTTGCTTTGTTGGTTTCCTATCTGGGACAAATGAATCCCCAGATAACCCCATTAATGCCGGTGCTCGTCTCTCCATGGCTAAGTATTCATGTTTCATTGATTATGATGTCTTATGCCCTATTGGCATTCATCATGCTAAACGGAATACTGGCATTATGCCTCCGGAAAAAAGAATCGGAAAACAATGTCTCCGGAAACGACGCTATACAAGACAACCGGATAGAACAGTTGACGCTAGTCAGCCGCTTGCTGCTCTACCCTGCCACCTTCTTTTTAGGAGCAGGCATCTTTCTGGGAGCAGTTTGGGCAAACGTTTCCTGGGGACGATACTGGGCGTGGGACCCGAAAGAAGTATGGGCACTGATTACTTTTCTGGTATATGGAGTAGCCTTCCATTCACAAAGTCTGCGCATTTTCCGCAAGCCTCTATTCTTCCAT
>ERZ1106919.1601-NODE-1601-length-14254-cov-4.006550_pt1 | contig 14254 bp, 14 predicted proteins | sample MGYA00403654_ERZ1106919 | MGnify/ENA primary metagenome ERZ1106919 (study PRJEB35170, sample SAMEA104062450) | human gut metagenome | biome: human gut; feature: human-associated habitat; material: faeces | place: Denmark | collected 2012-10-08 ... | reverse complement strand
ATTTAAGCTGTCACGAAAACAGATTTCCTATTGCCGAAAATATTGACACACTCTTTTTATCCGATTTAATCTTTTCGCCTGCAACAATGTTGCATTTATAAAGCAGCTTTCCGCCGAGTGTGTATTCAATTCTGCCGACCGATTCGTTCTTTTCAATCGGAGCATACAAAAAGCTGTCTATGAAGATTTTTTTCTTGATTTTATCGCAGTCCTCACGCTTTAAAACGATTGTGTTGTTCTTCTCACCTGTAACCGTTACGCTGTCCTTATCACCGCCCACGCACGGAATATCGGCACAAAAGTCAGCGTCCTTGCAGTCAACTCCCCTGTACTTTTCAAAAGCGTAATCATAAAGAGAAATATGGTCATTCCAATCGTTACGGTCATTCAGAGTGACGCACACAAGCGTTACACCGTCTTTTTTTGCAGAGGAAACAAGGCACCGCCCTGCCGCCGTTGTATAGCCTGTTTTTCCGCCTGTACAGTAGGGATAAAGCGACAAAAGCCTGTTATGATTTGCATATGCGGTTTTCTTTGATTTCGGTTCAAGGAATTCAACGGTCACGCTCTTCTTAGCCGTAAGATTTGCAAAATCGTCATTTTCAAGTGCATATGACATAAGCAGAGCCATATCCTTTGCACTTGAGTAATGGTTGTCATCGTCAAGTCCGCTCGGCGTTACAAAATTGGTATTCGTCATACCGATTTGCTTTGCCTTTTCATTCATTCGTTGTGAAAACTTTTCGGGACTGCCCGAAATCGTATATGCCGCCGCATTCGCCGCATCATTACCCGACGCCATCATCATTCCTGACGCAAGGTCCGAAAGTCGAACTTTTTCGCCGATTTTAAGATACATCGAACTGCCCTCGGCAACCATTTCCTGTTTGAAGGTTACTTCGCTGTTACAAGAAGCCGCCTCCTCAAGCGTTATGAGAGATGTCATAATCTTTGTGGTGCTCGCAGGCTTCATTCTTTCATCTGCATTTTTTGAACAGATAACCGTGTTGTTATCGGGACAATAAAGAACAAATGCCTGTGCAGAAGTTGTGGGAGGAGTATCCTCCGCAGTTTTTGCGCCCATAAGCACAAACGGCATAACAAAGCACACCGCAAGCGAGATTATTTTTTTCATAAGGACACCCCCTGCATAAATCTATGCCGAGGGGTGTTGCAATATTACGAATCAGCCGTCAATGTCGTCCTGTGTGATTTCGGAAAAATCGTCTGCGGATTCGCTCTTATCCTTTTTGAAAACTCCCTTTACTTTTTTAAGAACATCGGGAATCATATTAACGAGCTTGTCAGCTGTACCTTCTTCCCTGTCAACGGAAACAAGCCTTACATCGCCCTGATAAACGGTAAGAAATGCAACAGGCTGAATTGTCACACCTGCACCGCTGCCGCCGCCAAAGCAGTCTTTGTTTTCCTTTTTGGTAGGCAGATCCGAACCGCCTGCCGCAAAGCCGTAGCTTACCTTTGAAACAGGAATGATAAGTGTGCCGTCAGGCGAAGTTATAGGCTCGCCGATAATAGTATTGACATCAATCATTTCCTTGATTTTTTCCATTGTGGTATCCATTAAACTGCCGATAGGATGTTCCATAGCCATTCTCCTTTTTCAACAATATTTATATCAATCATTTTTAACTTCTGCAAGAAGTTTAATCCCCTTGATTCCGTGCTTAACGGCAAGACCGATAAGTCGGAATGCGAAAATTCTTGCGGCAAAGTCAAAGTTAATTTCAGTTTCTGCTTTTTCCGAAAAATTCGGATTTATGTCAACTCCGTAGCCTTTGCATTTTACGACACGGACAATTGTGCCTACTGCCGGATAAATAACGGCACAGTATTTGCCGTATTTTATAGCCGTGTCAGCCGCATCGTCACCTGCAACGCTGATACTCAGCGACAATTTTTTAACCAGTATGTGGCTGAAAAAATCCTGTAATGCAGATACTGCAAGCTCTGCAACTTTTTTTATCAGGTTCAAAAGCCACTCAATACCGTATTTTTTTATAAGGCTCGGCTTTTTTTCTGTTGCTTTTTTAGGTTGTTCGGTTTTCTGAGTTTGTTTTTTTGCTTTTTTCTTCTTCTTTTCCTTTTTGGGTTTTGCCGGCACAAGTTGAAGCTTTACAAATCCGATATACACGGCACACCAAAACTTCTCTTTATATGATGCACGCAAAGTAATCGGAATAAACATCACAAGCGCAATAAACAGCACAATTCCGAGTAGGATATATAGCCAAAGCAAAGGGAATTCCCCCTAAATTTTACTGCCTGTCAACAGGCTGATCGGCAAACAAATCAATCTGCTCATTGCCGTTTTCAGTCTTTTCCTGTTCTTCACCGTTTTCTTCGGACTCCTTGTCCTCATCACTCTCGGGGAGCGGAGGAAGTTCGTCAAGACTTGAAATGTTAAAGCAACGCAAAAAGTTTTCGGTTGTGCCGTAAAGCAACGGCCTGCCCGGTAGCTCAAGTCTGCCCTTTTCTTCAACAAGTCCCTTTGTTGTCAAGCTGCCGATTACACCACTGCAGTCAACACCACGCACCTGCTCGACAAAAGCCTTTGTAACAGGCTGATTGTACGCAACAACTGCAAGAACCTCAAGAGCCGCCTGTGAAAGCGGAGTGTTTCTTCTCAAATCCATAACGGTACGAATCTGCGGAGCAAATTCCTTTTTTGAAACCATCTGACAGGAATTGTCAAGCAATATTATAGTTATGCCCCGTCCTGACGCCTCATAATCATCAATCAGTGCAGAAATATGCTCTTTAACCTTTTTTTCGGAAATTTCAAGTGCCTGCGCTATTCGGGAAAATTCAACCGACGCACCGTTTGCGAACAAAATCGCCTCAATCGCACCACGAATATTTTCAACAGCCATTACTGCACCTCCTCATTTTCATTGTTTTCGCCCTCGTCAACCTGCGGCAAAGGCATTGCGTTTTTATCCTCAATCATATGAACAACGGCATTTTCACCGCTGCCCTCAATTCTGATACGCTTGCCCTTTACCAGCTCCAGCGTTGCAAGAAATGTTGCCACAAGGTCGCTTTTGCCCTCGCACACCTCAAAAATTTCGTGATATTCAAGCCTTTTGCCGTGCCATAGCCTTCTCATAAGATGGATAATCTTACTGTTTACCGACACGATTTTATGCGACACAATACCCGAAAATGCGTCTTTTGACGGCGGAAGCTTACGCTTGCCTCGTCCGACTGCGCTGACATATGCCTTTGCGATATCCTCACTCGGATGAATACGGTTATATGTCAGGTCAAATTCAACAGGAGATGCCTCTCTGTAAAAGCTGTCAAAGTCATAAATATCGCCGAGTTTAGCCGCCATTTCACGGCAAACGGCATATTCAAGAAGCTGTCCCGAAAGTTCTTTCTTGAGTTCTTCAGCCTCTTCCTCATATTTTGGCAGGAGCATTACAGACTTGATATAAACAAGCCTTGACGCCATTGTCAGAAATTCCGATGCGATATCCATCTGATTTTCCTGCATCATATTAATCTGCTCCATGTACTGGTCGAGCAATTCGGAAATGCTGATGTCATAAATATCTATTTTGTTTTTAGAAATCAGCGTCAGCAAAAGGTCAAGAGGACCTTCAAATGCCGACAGCTTATATTGAAGTTGTTGTGTTTCCATAAATAAGTTTCAGTTATGATTTGATGTTACGAATGATTTTGAAATCAACCGACAAACGGCATATACGGCAGGCTTGCAAGCCAGCTGATGAAGTCAAGAATCTGATTGCTGAGCCAGTTAATCGGAGTGTTGAGAATTCCCACATACAAGAGAACAAAAAGACCGATAAAAAAGTACATCTGATATCTGTAAAAGAATTCAACAGCCTTGTCGGGCAAAAATACAAAGAGAACCTTTGAACCGTCAAGAGGCGGAATCGGGATAAGGTTGAACACAGCAAGTCCGACATTGCACGAAATATAGAAACTTAAAAACTGAACAATGTAATCACCGATTGTTGAAAGCGGAAAAGCACCCGTAAAAAGGATAATCGGATAATAAATGAGAAGTCCGACAAAAGCCGCAACGATATTTGCAATCGGACCCATAATTGCGGTGATTGCCATACCGACCTTTGGATTTTTAAAATTCCTCGGATCAATCGGAACAGGCTTTGCCCAACCGAATCCGAACAAAAGCATACACAAAGCACCAATAGGATCAATGTGGCTGAGCGGATTAATTGAAAGTCTGCCTCTGCCCTTTACCGCCTTATCACCGAGAAGTGACGCAGTAAAAGCGTGCGCCCATTCATGGAACGGGAGAATTAAAAATATAATAACGAGTACAGCCAATATTTCGGCAATTACCGAGCCGAAATCAAGGTTGCCGTTTCTGATGCCGTTAAGTAGTAATGAGAGCATAAGAGCCTCCTGAAATCTGAATTTTTAGGTAACAATCGTGTAACTATATTTATTCCTAATTATATAATATATCGTCAAAAATTACAAGAGCAAAAAACAAGTTAAGAAATTTTCAAAAAACACTTGCATTTTCTCTCATTTTCTGTTATTATAACAAAGTTAGAAATAGAATTAGTTTTCTTTAAGGAGGTGCAGACGCATGGCAAAATGTGAATTCTGCGGTAAGGATGTAAAGTTCGGTATTAAGGTATCTCACTCACACAGAAGATCAAACAGAACATGGAAGCCCAACGTACAGCGTGTTAAGGCTATTGTTGACGGTTCACCAAAGCGTGTATATGCTTGCACCCGTTGTTTGCGTTCAGGTAAGGTTACCAGAGCTAACTGATTTTACAGATTACGAAACAGCTCCACTATTTACGGTGGAGCTGTTTTTTTGTATTTTTATCAAAATTTTAAACCTCAATCACAGCACAGAAAGAGGGCTGGCCTTTGTTTGGTCAGCCCTCTTAATTATTAGTCTTTATCAGCCGTTAAAGGATTTCTTCCTTCTTACGAAGAACGAACATTACACAAGTTGAGCCGATGAGAAGTGTAAGAATTACAACAGCCAGAGGAGCTTCACCTGTCTGGACAACGCCGTCATTGCCGCCGCTGTTATCAGATGTATCCGGAGTGTCGGATGTTGAATTGATTTTCTTTGTTACAGGCTGTGTTACAGATGTTGCATCCTGTGAAGTTACAGTAGCAATTGTATCCTTAGTTGATTCCTGCGTTTCCTCTGTAGCCTTAGTAGCCTCAGTAGATGACTCTGCGGTTGAAGGCTCGGCTGTTGTCGGTTCTGCATAGGTTGAAGGAGTAAGCTCAGTTGAAAGATTATTACTTGCTGCCACAGCAACAGAACCTTTCTTAACTACTTCTTTATCAACAAGAATAACTTCTTTTGAACCATCAGTCATTTCTGTGTCCGGATTTACTTCCGAAACACGAAGCACCTCAACAACAAGGTCAACCGTCGTCGAAACCGGTGCAACCTTTGAAATGTCTTTAACATCAAAAACAACTGTTGCAAAAAGCGTCTTTTCGCTAAAGTCATAGAGACCGAGATTACTTGCACCGAATCTTACATAACCAACGCCTTCCGACTTATTCTTGAAATTGACATATACACCTCTGCCGTCCATTGTCGGGCAAACCGACTTAGCAGTATTCACATCAGCAACCGAAAGGATTGAAGGGTCATAAGAAATGTGCCACTGCGTGTCGAGCACATTCTTTGGAGACTGCATATTATATGTAACCGTTACCTGATTTGTAACTGCATTATACTTTGCACTTGCCATTGGGAAGTAATTAGATGTTGCATTTACTGTAAGAGCAAGCGAAGATTCAGCAGATGATGTTGTACCCTCTGTTGCAGCAGCACCATCAGTTGCAGACTCGGTTGTTTCCGATTCTGTTACAACCTCTGTTGTTGATTCGGCTGTTGTTTCCTCACCCGATGGATTGTACTCTGTCGGGAACACACCGTCTTTGCCGTAATAATCACCGGCCTTGAGGTCTTCCTTTTTAGGAGCATTGCCGTATTCACCGTTACCGTAGTAGTAGAACCACTCACCGGCAAAAATCAATTCATCCTTATCGTTCTCGGAAGTAAATTCAGGATTGATAATATAAATCATATTATCAAAGCTTTCAACACCGTTGGGATAATAATCAGACTCGCCTTTTTCATAACCTTTAAAATTAATATCGGTTGTTCGATAAGCAAGTTTATATTCAGGATTTGTAGGATCGTCTGTACCTTTAAGAGCGTTGTTCCAGATTACTTTATCAACATCGGTCGGTACATCAGAACAGTAAACATTTTTGATATCAGCATTGCGAGCTGAATAACCCGGCCACGCTGAAGGAGTATCCGAACCGTTTTCCCAATAAACACCTGCATCAGATGTATATTTGTTTTCCCAGTCATCAGGCTTGCAGAAATATATATGGTAGGTTTCAGTGCCCTCAGAAGGCACATAACTGCCTTCATCGTCCGTATCGGCAGAAACGCTTATTGCAGCAACCACTATCATTGCCGCTGTGAGCATAACAGCCAATAAAAGACTGATAACTTTTTTGGACATTTGTATTTCCTCCTTATGAATTTCCGACACCATACTTGCATCTGTATGATTATTATAGTATAAAACGCAGTAAAAATCAAGTGTTACAGGGAATTTTGAGCCTTAATCTCAATGTAATAACAACCAAATTTTTGTGTTAAATTCCACCAAATTTGCATTTTACGGAATTTTGGCATATTTTCAACCGTAATTTCCGCTTATTCAGTCATACATAAGAGAACAAATAATAAACAGTAATGCAAAAATGCCCTCCAAAGCGGAGGGCATCAAATAATTATGTATAATTATTTAAGATTATTCAAATCTCTTGCGTGTGTAAAGAACTGCACCGCCTGCAACGAGGAGAACTGCGAGAACTGCAGCTGCTGTTGTAGCACCTGTCTGAACTGCGCTGTTGTCTGTGCTATTTGCTGTGTCAGCAGTTGAAACTGCGTTTGCAGAAGATGTTGGGTTCTGACCTGCAGTGGGAACTGTGTTCTTTGTAGGATCTGTCTTGTTGTCACCTGACGGAGCTGTTGTTGCAGCCTGATCAGGAGTAGCAGGTTTTGCATTCTTGTCTACTGTCTGAACAAGACCTGCTTCCTTAGCCATATCATAGTTAGGAAGTGAACCGTACTCGTACTTGCCTGTTTCTTCGTTAAGACCATAGTAGAAGTAGAACTCACCGGCATATGTTTCCTTACCTGTTACGCTTACAGAAGTGTTGGTAGGGTCTATAACATAAATCATGTTGGTGAGGTACATTGAGATACCCCAGTCAGGATCCTCAAAGAAGTTGTCAGCAAATTTACCGAGGAATGTCTTGTCATCACCGTCAAATGCTTCCTGAGCCTTTGCCCAGAATTCGCCGTCAAGCAAACTGTCATAATATTCATTGTCGCCTTCCGAATAGTACTGACAAGAAACATCGGCAGTCTGCTTAGCAGCCTTAAACTGATCCTCAGTAAACTCGTAAGTTACTTTACCTGTTGCGGCATCTTCTGTCCTTTGACCGCCGTTAAGGTAGTTGTTGAAATCAAGATTAGGAACATCTGTAGGAAGGTCAAGATAGAAGATGTTATTTTCAGCATTTTCAACCTGCATCTTATAACCCGGCCAAGCAGGACCTACTGACGTACCGTCAAGAGAGCCGCATGGATCTGAACCGTTCCACCAGTATGCACCTGCATCATGAGCATTGTACTTTTCACTCTTCCATGACTCAGGCATAAGGAAGTAAACTTTGTGTGTTTCTTTTACGCCCTCACTTGGGACATAACGACCGTCTGTATCAATAGCTGCGGAAACGCCGATTACACCTACAAGAGCAAGTGAAAGAACGAGAGCGCATGACACTATGATACTAATAAGTTTTTTTGACATTTGAATCTCCTCCAAAAAAATTTCCGATTTCTATCGGTATGGAATCATTATATAACAAAATTTTCAAAATTGCAATCTTTTTCAAAAAGCTTAAAACAAAAAAATACACAAAATTGCAATCACAATTTTGTGTATTTAGCTTGTATTATAAAAAATTTTCCTATAAAAGATATTTATCTGTTTTATTTATCCGCATCTGCGTCGTCCGACATTGCATTATTGTCCGCCACTTTGTTCTTTTTTTCGTCCTTTTTCTTTACGAAAATAATTGCACCTGCGGCAATCAAAACAACAACAATTGCAATTATAATAATTAATGTCGTATTTGAACCTGAACCGTTTGCAGAACTCTCAACAACCTTTGTAACATCTACAACCTGACTATTCTGCTGAGTTGAGATGTACTTTTTCTCAACAACTACCGACTTATGGTCGTCTTTGTTAGGTGAGTTTTCCTCGCCCATTCCGTCAATGTAGTTTACAAAATCGCCCTGAATTTTTTCGGAATTTGCCGTATCATTATTTACTATCGGAACGGCACTATCCTCTACCTCTTTACCGTTCACCCAAAGCTTGCAGGTGATTTTATATGATTTGAGATATGTCATATCATCGCCGTACATATCCGAGATGAAATATGAAAGATCGGTTTTGCCACCCTTGAGTACCTTGAATTCAGCAGAAACGAGAGCCTTGTCACCGTTAAGCTTTACGGGAGCTTGAACATCTGTCCATGTAAAGGTGTAAAAATTCTTAAGTTTAGGGTTGCCAATCGCAGTTTTAAAGCTTTCACAGTTTATTGAATCGGCATTCAACTTCAAATATTCATCGTTGTAAAAGAAACTCATTGCGGCTCCGATTACTTCTTCTTTTGTATCGGTCATATAAATAGCATACTTTACCGTATCGCCGACTTTAGCTGTTACAGAATCCTTTTCATCTGTTGAAATGCTGATTGTAAGGTCATCCTCGGCAGCACTTGCAGGAATACAGAATGCTGACACGGTAAGTACAGCCACGAAGAGAATTGAAAGCATATTTTTGATTTTTTTAGACATTTTTTTCATTCCTTTAGTTTGATATCCCTATTATATATCATTAAGTCTAAAATTTCAATCAATAATTTAACAATTCTCGGTGAAATTTATGTGAAAAGTAAATTAATTGCAGACTCGCTTTTAAAGAAATGATATTTTAGAAATTATAATTCAAACTGATTTTCACAACATTACGATATAAAAAAAACGCCCCTCGGAAAACCGAGAGGCGAAAAATTATTTTTTTAATCTGTCAACGCCGTTAACAGTCTTACAATAGGAAATTCAATTACTTATTGAATCTCTTTCTTGTGAAGTAAACAACACCTGTTGCAGAAACAAGAGCTAAGAGGATAACTACTGCCATAGAAGCATTACCTGTCTGTACTGCGTTGCTGCTTGTGCCGTTAGCCGGTGTGTCAGAAGTAGCTGTGTCAGCTGTTGACTGACCCTTTGTTGCAGCCTGTGTAGCAGATGTAGCATCAGGTGTAGTAGGAGCTACTGTAGCCGGAGCATCTGTTGCAGGAGCATCTGTAGGCTCTGTTGCAGGCTCTACTGTTGTAGGCTCTGTTGTAGGAGCGTCTGTAGGCTCTGTAGCAGGCTCTGTTGTAGCAGGCTCTGTTGTAGCAGGCTCTGTTGTTGTAGGCTCTGTTGTTGTAGGCTCTGTTGTAGCAGGCTCTGTTGTAGTAGGCTCTGTTGTTGTAGGCTCAACATATGCCTCAACCTTAGCGTCTGAGTTAATGTGATCAAAGAGATCATTAGCCATGTCGCCGTTAACTACTGCTTCATATTCTGAATCAGCATCAACTGTGCCTGTTGCAGGATTGAGCTTACCAAGTGTAAGATCAACTACATTGAGGTCAACATTTGTTGTACCTGTACCGTTAACTGTGAACACAGCCTCAACAAGCTTCTTGCCACCTGCAAAATCATAAAGTGCAAGGTTTGAAGCATTGCCTGAAACATCATTCATATTTACCATGCCGTCAGCGATTTCAGGCATTGTAAGTGAATCAAGTGTAAGGAGGTTCTTATCATATGTAAGAGCCCACTGTACTTCTTCAAGCTGTGCGTCCTTAGTGTCAAGGAGATAGTAAACTGATACCTTGTCGCCTACATTAAATGTGCCTGAACCGTTAGCCTGGCAAATATTAGATGTAGCGTTGATTGTTAAATTATCAACTGCAGGAGTTGAAGGCTCAACCTTAACAGTAGCCTTAGCGCCTGAACGTGTTGAATAATCAAAGTTTGTAATGTCGAGTGTGATTGTTACATCAACGAGTGAATCTTCTTCAAAACCGGCAGAAACTGTGTTAAGAAGCATATTCTGACCATTGAATGTAAGGTCAAATTCTTCGCCTATAGGAGTTGCGCTCTGCTCGGAAAGACCCCAGCTAGCTGCCCAATCATCGTTTGCAGCAAACTTGAACTGATAAGCATCGTCTGCAGATTCAATATTTTCATACTTAATCTGATATACCTTGTCAGAAACCTGAGTCATGTGGTTAACTTCAGCGTCAACACCCCATGCTACACCGTTGAGCCAGTTGTCTTCACCGTTACCAACAACTGTAATGCTGTTAACTTCAAGGTCTGTTACCATTTTAACGCCGTCACCTGTTACAGTAATCTTGTTTGTAGCAGGATCGAATGTTACAGTAACATCACAAGCTGTTTCTACATCGAAAGTTACATTGTTATCTGTACCGTCAAGACCGATCCACTTCTGCTCGTCGCCTGTGTTTGCAACAACCTTGAGCTGATAGTTTTTACCTGCAGGAACAGCAGAGAATGTCTTTGTGAATACGCTGCCGTCAGCTGTCATAACATTTTCAGGAGCTGCATCAGGTGTACCAACCCATTCGTAGCCTGTAAGATTTGTTGTACCGGCAACTACATATGTAGTATCGGCAGCAGGAGCTGTTGTAGGCTCTTCTGTTGTAGGCTCTTCTGAACCGTCGGGATCTGTTACAGTATTATTAGCTACAACATACTTATCAAATACTTCCTGGTCAACGATTGACTTGTCAGCAACTGAAACTTCTTCATCGCCGATTTCCATGTCTGTTGCAGGATCAACCTTTGAAAGACGAAGTACCTGTACATCAAGATTAACAGTAGTTGCTGTAGCCTCAGGATCAATTACTTCAAACTCAGCAGAAGCAAATACGATTTCCTTTGATGTTGTGTCATAAAGGCTGAGTGTATTACCGTTAGCTTTAATTACACCCGGAAGAGCATTCCAAACATAACTACCAATCTTTGGATATTCAAATGATTTAGCTCTGGTTGTGTTAGCTGTTGGCTTGAGTACATTTGCATCGTAGTTCATATCCCACTGGAAGTCCAACATGTCCTTATCCTTAGACTGGAACATGTATGTAACCTTTACAGTCTTCTTATCTGCGCTGAGAGTAACCTTCTTCTCAGGGAAGAGGTTTGAAGTAGCTGTAACTGTGAGACCCTTTGCAGGAGCTGCAGTTGCAGGCTCTACTGTTGTAGGCTCTGCTACTGTTGTAGGCTCTACTGTTGTGGGCTCTGCTACTGTTGTAGGCTCTACTGTTGTAGGCTCTGCTACTGTTGTAGGCTCTGCATCAGTAACGATGTCAACCTTACCCTTTGCACCCTGCTTTGTAGCATAGTTAAAGTTTGAAAGGTCAAGTGTAAGAACGATGTCATAACCGTCTTCGTAACCAGCTGCATCTGTATCAATGATCATGTTCTGACCGTTGTATGTAAGGTCAAACCACTCATTGAGAGGAGCTGTGCCCTGCTCAGGAAGGCCCCAGTTATCTGCCCATGAACCGTTGGCAGCAAACTTGAACTGATAGTTCTCATAAGCGTCAAGGCTCTCAAACTTAATCTGGTAAACCTTTGAACCCTCAGATGTTTCTGTCATGTAGTTAGCTTCAGCATCTACCTTCCAGTCCTTACCGTTGAGCCATGCATCTTCACCGTTACCAACGACTGTAATGTGGTCAACAACAAGTTCTTTCGGAATTACAACACCTTCACCTGTTGCAGTGATTTCATTTGTTGTAGGGTTGTAAGTTACTGTTACATCACATTCCTTTGTTACATTGAATGTGAAGTTGTCATTGCCGGTATCGCCTACACCAATCCACTCTTTATCGTTTTTAACGATCTTGAACTGGTAGCCGTTGCCGACTGCTACGTTGGTAAATACTTTTTCGTAGTTACCATCGCCGTTTTCTGTCATTACATTATCTCCGCAAGTTGCTTCAGTCTCAGCCCACTTGTAACCTGTGAGTTCTTCAGAACCGGATACGAAATATGAATCGACGGCAGCAGAAACGCTCACTACAGTTGCAACGAGTGATGTCACAACAAGCATCATAGACAGTAAAAGGCTAAGTGCTTTTTTGAACATTTTCTTTTCCTCCTTATGTGATAATGCTTCTATAAGCAGTTTAATTATACAACAATCAACCACCAAAAGTCAATGCTAAAAACTCTTGCCGGCTGATTATTTGACAAAATATTGTTTTTTTGTAGGAATGCACAAATAAAATATCATTTATTTGTTATTTGTAACCATTCACATTGTGAGATTGCCAGTTCCAACTGTCACGGCACATATCCTCAAGACTTTTCTCGGCAATCCATCCAAGTATTTTCTTGGCTTTTGTTGCGTCGGCAAAGCATTCTGCAATGTCGCCTGCTCGGCGTGGCTTTATAACATAAGGAATTTCAATCGAATTTGCCTTTTCAAAAGCCTTTACAATATCAAGAACGCTGTAGCCCACACCTGTTCCAAGATTAAAAATCTCAGTTCCCTTGTGCTCTGCGGAATATTCAATAGCCTTTACATGACCTTTTGCAAGGTCAACAACATGGATATAGTCACGCACACCCGTGCCGTCATGCGTAGGGTAATCGTTGCCAAAAACACCGAGACACTTGAGTCTGCCGGCGGCAACCTGTGTTATGTACGGCATAAGGTTATTCGGGATTCCGTTAGGATCTTCACCGATTCTGCCGCTTTCGTGAGCGCCGATCGGGTTAAAGTAACGAAGAAGAACAACAGACATATCGGGATTTGCGTTTGCGGTGTCTGTAAGAATTTGTTCCATCATAAACTTTGTCCAGCCATACGGATTTGTAGGAGAACCCTTTGGCATTGTTTCAACAAGCGGAACAGTTTCCGGAGTACCGTAAACCGTGGCACTTGAGCTGAAAATAAAGTTATTCACACCGTGTTTTTTCATCACCTCAAGCAATGTGAGCGTTGAATCAATGTTGTTACGGTAATATTCAACAGGCTTCTCACAGCTTTCACCTACTGCTTTAAGACCTGCAAAGTGAATTACCGCATCAATCTTATTCTCAGAAAAAATCTTTTCAACGGCATCTCTGTCACATACATCGGCCTCATAGAGCGGAATTTTTCTGCCTGTCAGTTCTTCAACTCTTTCAACCGCTACGGGACAGCTGTTTGAAAAATTATCTGCAATTACAACATCGTGACCTGCGTTGATAAGTTCAACACAAGTGTGCGAGCCGATATATCCGGCGCCGCCTGCAAGCAAAACATTCATTTTAAAATTCCTTTCTTAACAATCAGCATTTTTCAGGCTCGGGATAGTCAACACCAAAGGTTTCGGCTGTAACCTTTGCCATAATCTGAGGATCAAGAGGCTTGTCGGAATAGTCTGTGTCACACTCTGCAATTTCATTGACAACATCCATACCCTCAATCACCTTGCCGAATGCGGCATACTGACCGTCAAGGTGCGGAGCGTTCCTGTGCATAATGAAGAACTGCGAGCCTGCTGAGTCGGGCATCATTGAACGAGCCATTGAGAGAACACCCTCTGTATGCTTGAGATTGTTTTCAAAGCCGTTCACGGCAAATTCGCCCTTGATTGAATATCCGGGACCGCCCATACCCGTGCCTTCGGGGCAACCGCCCTGAATCATGAAACCGTAGATTACACGGTGAAATGTAAGGCCGTCATAGTAACCCTTGTTTACAAGGCTGAGAAAATTATTTACAGTATTCGGAGCAATTTCGGGATAAAGCTCCGCTTTGATTATTTTTCCGTTTTCCATTTCAAAAGTAACAATAGGATTGCTCATTTTAAATCGTCCTTTCGGTTTATTAACACTATTTTAGTATATTATTGATAAAATAGCAAGTGTTTTAGTGATTATTTGCGAATAAATCAGCCCTTTTCAATGCTCATTGTAGCAAAAGCATTGAGGTCTGTTCCTGCAATATTTCCGCTGAGAAACTCGTAATATCCCTGTGAACCGACCATGGCGGCATTGTCACCGCAAAGAGATTTTTCGGGC
>ERZ1106919.1595-NODE-1595-length-14275-cov-4.553024_pt1 | contig 14275 bp, 7 predicted proteins | sample MGYA00403654_ERZ1106919 | MGnify/ENA primary metagenome ERZ1106919 (study PRJEB35170, sample SAMEA104062450) | human gut metagenome | biome: human gut; feature: human-associated habitat; material: faeces | place: Denmark | collected 2012-10-08 ... | reverse complement strand
GCGCCGAGCGCGGTCGCTTGCGACATGTTTCTGCTTCGCGCGAGTGCGCATCCTCACGGAGCGTTTTTTGTTTCATAGTACATAATTTCCTATGAAATAAAAAAGGTCAGCGGGGTAGCTGACCTTTTTAGGAGAAGGTATTTCGTTTTATGGGGTGTAGCAAAAACTATATAATGTATTGGGGGGGTTACGTCTATTATAATAGCATAGGAGCGGAAATAAGTGTGCACAAACATCGTTTTATTTCGATTTCTTTTTTGTGCAAATCAACACTCTCTCCCGAAATGTCCAGCAAAATCCGCCTGAAATTTGCATAAAAGAAGGCTTATTTCCAGACCTGTTTCATGCTTTGAACTTTTTATGCTTCTGTCACCGGAGTTTCAGCTTCCCCTGACGGCTTTTCTCCATCCTGGAACAGCGCTTCAAACTCAGCCTGACCGATCTTCTCTTTCTCCATCAGCAGGGCACAGCAGGAATGAAGGACATCCTCGTGATCGAGAATGATCTGTTTTGCCTTGGCATAGCATTCGTCGATGATGCGTTTTACCTCGCTGTCGATCTCGCTCGCCACTTCCTCGCTGTAGGTTCTCGTATGCGCCAGGTCGCGGCCAATAAAGACCTCGTTGTTGTCTCCACCGTAGTTGATCATGCCCAGTTTTTCTGACATACCGTACTCGGTTACCATCGCGCGTGCCATCGAGGTCGCCTGCTTGATATCCTGGGAGGCGCCGGTCGTGATGTCGTCAAAGATAATCTCCTCGGCGATTCGTCCGCCCAGCGAAACCATGATATTTTGAAGCATTCTGCCCTTCGTCATATGAAGCTCATCCTGCTCCGGAAGCGGCATCGTATAGCCTGCCGCACCGACACCGGTCGGAATGATCGAAACGGTGTGAACCGGTCCCACATCCGGGAGGACATGGAACAGAATCGCATGACCCGCCTCATGGTATGCGGTAATCTTCTTGTCTTTCTCGGAAATCACCTTGCTGCGCTTCTCAGCACCGATTCCCACTTTAATAAAGGCTTTCTCAATATCCGTCTGGGTCAGGAACTTACGTCCCTCTTTTGCGGTATTGATCGCCGCCTCATTCATCAGATTTTCCAGATCGGCTCCGGTAAATCCAGCGGTTGTCTGCGCGATGCGGTGTAAATCCACATCCTCGCCCAGCGGTTTTTCCTTCGTATGAACGCCGAGAATCTCCTCGCGTCCCTTGACGTCCGGTCGTCCGACTGCCACCTTTCGGTCAAATCTGCCCGGCCGCAGAATCGCCGGGTCGAGAATATCCACGCGGTTCGTCGCCGCCATGACGATGATGCCCTCATTGACTCCGAAACCATCCATCTCAACTAAAAGCTGGTTGAGCGTCTGCTCGCGCTCGTCGTGACCGCCGCCCATGCCGGTACCACGCTGTCTGGCAACCGCATCGATCTCATCGATAAAGACAATACACGGGGCATTTTTCTTGGCTTCCTCAAACAAGTCGCGGACACGGGATGCGCCGACACCGACGAACATTTCAACAAAATCCGAACCGGAAATCGAGAAGAACGGAACGCCTGCCTCACCCGCCACCGCTTTGGCAAGCAGGGTTTTACCGGTTCCTGGAGGTCCGACTAAGATCACGCCCTTCGGGATGCGCGCCCCGACGCCGGTGTATTTCTGCGGATTTTTCAGGAAATCTACGATCTCCTCCAGTTCCTCTTTCTCCTCTTCCAGACCGGCAACTTTGGTAAAGTTGACCTTGCTGGTCGATACCATCCGGGCACGGCTGCGTCCAAAATTCATCATCTTGGCATTTGCCCCGCCGCCGGAACGGGAATTGATAAACATAAACAGGAAGATCAGGACGCCTGCGGACAAAGCGATCGGCAAGATCACCGTCATAAAATAGCTATCCTGGCGGACGCTGGTAGTCGTGTACGGAACCCCCGCCTTGCGCAGCGCCATCTCTACTTCCTTCACATCCAGCACATTGAATTCCTCCCGGTCGCCGGAGGTTGTCTCAAAAACAACCTCACCGGTCGGCACCTCGCGGTTCGGGCGGATCTGTGCGCTCTCTACGGTCTTATTTTCCAGATATACCATGAACTCCGGATAGCTTAATTCCCGCTCCGTCGCCATTCCAGGGACTTTCAACGAGAAAAACATGATAACGAGCAGCATGAGGATCAGAAGCCCCACGCCTCCCATCGACTGACGTTGTTTCAACTGGCTTCCTCCTTATACTTCCACAACACCGATGTACGGCAGGTTGCGGTATTTCTGATCGTAATCCAGGCCGTAACCTACGACAAACTCATCCGGGATTGTAAAGCAGGTATATTTAACCTGAACCTGTTTTTTCACGCGGCGCTCCGGCTTGTCAAGCAGGGTGCACAGCTCGATATTTTTCGGATTTCTCTGTTTTAATACCTCGATCAGATATGCCAGGGTGCGTCCGGAATCGATGATGTCCTCCACGATGATGACATTCTTGCCCTCCAGCGGCTCGTCCAGATCCTTGATAATCTTTACTACACCGCTTGACTTGGTGTCGGAACCGTAGCTGGATACAGACATGAAATCCAGGGAAACCGGAATAGTCAGGCGTTTTGCCAGTTCGCAGGTAAAAAATACGCCGCCCTTTAAGATACAGATCAGGTGGACTTCCTTTCCCTCATAATCTTTGTTGATCTGTGCTGCCACTTCACTGATCTTCTTGTTTACTTCTTCTTCCGTTAATAATACACGAATCTTATCAGCCACTGCTTTTTCCTCCGTTAAATTCCACCTCAAGGATGGTTTTTGTCTGTTCTGTTATCTTATAATATGCGCTGATCCGGTGCCCCACTATCCACAGGATATGTTTTTCTTCCGCCAGAAGCCAGATTTCCTCCCGCTCCTGTCTCGGAATTTTCTCATCGATCATCCAGGATTTCAGCGTCTTCCGACCGCCGGACGGCAGTGTCAGGTAGTCCCCCGGCTGCCGGTGTCTCAGCGATAAGGTACCTTTTATTTTATCATAGTCAAACCATTTCGTATACTGGTTTTTCGGAAATTCATTTCCATTTTCACAGGGGAAAGTATGCATCTGCAAAAGATTCCCATTCTGGATGCCCGGAAGCAAAACCCCTTTTCTTTCCCCTGGATGACTAAGCGGGCGCACTTCAAGAAATCCATATATATTTACCGCCCGGAACCCATGCGGCAGCGAAATACTCTTTCCGGTTCCCTGGTACAGAAGTTCCCGCACCGCCTGCACATGCGTCTCCGTCACGTCCCGGAGCGGCATTTTGCTCTTTAAAAACAACCGCCGCACGATATAACCCTGCACAATCTCCGCCTGTTCTGCCAGCGCTTTGGCATCCGCCTTTCCGTCCGGTGCATGTTTTTGAAGCCATTCTTCTGCCACCTCTTCCAGATAGGCATCTGCCTGCCGGATGCGTCTGCCCGCCTGGTCGATATGACGGACTGCCTGTGCATTCAGGCGCTCTTCTACCGCCGGAAGCAGTTCATTCCGAAGCCAGTTGCGGCTGTATTCACTCTCCTGGTTCGTCGAGTCCTCGACCCAGTCCTGTCCCTGCTGCCGCAGCCAGGTCTGAATCTCGCTCCGCTGCGCCCAGAGAAGAGGACGGATGATGCGCCCCCGCACCGGAGCAATGCCGGAAAGCCCGGTCAGACCGCTTCCGCGGAACAGGTTAAAAAGAACCGTTTCCGCGTTATCATCCGCATGGTGGGCGGTGGCGATATGAACCCGCCGAATCTCTTCCTCCCACGCCCGCGCCGTCTCCTCATACAGGCGGTACCGCGCCAGTCGTCCCGCCTCCTCGACGGAACATTTCCGGTCAAGCGCCTCTTTTGCCGCATCGATACGGAACTCATAAAAAGGAATTTCCAGCCGTTCACACAGCATCCGTGAAAATGCCGCGTCCCGATCCGCCTCCGCGCCGCGCAGCCCGTGATGGACATGGAGCGCCCGCAGGGAAATCTGAAACGTCTCCCGCAGCTTCCAGAGTACCAGCAAAAGACCGACGGAATCCGCTCCCCCGGATAAACCGACCAGAACGCCATCCCCCGGCCTGGTCATATGATTTTGTTTCATATAAATTTCTGTTTGTTTCTGCATTCTTTTATATTTCTTTTTATCCCTCTTAAAAATAAATCCACTCGTAACTGTTCAGTACCTTCACAGTATAACGGATCTCCCCTTATTTCTCAACCTGCCAGATTCTACCGTTTACCCACGTTCCAGCACCGTCCCGACCAACACTGTGCAGTCATCCACCACACCCCCGTCCGAAAGCCCGGACGCAAACGCCAGGATCTGTTCTGCCAGTTCCTGCGGGTTGCCGCCGGAAAGGTTTGATACAAATTCCATGAACGTCTCTTCCTTGTGTTCCCCCGGCATCGCTTCGAGAATGCCGTCGCTTATCATAATGATTTTCTCGCCGTCCCACATTTTCCGCGACATCAGAACCGGCTCCGCGTTCTGTACAATTCCCATCGGCAGTCCGCCTGCTTCCAGAAACTCAACACCCTCACGCCCCAGAATAAAGGTCGGCACCGCGCCCAGCTTCATCGCTTCCAGCACACCGGTCCCCAGATCGATACAACATAGATCGATTGTTGCCGGATTCTGCTCCGTGCCCGCCAGCAAAAGCACCGTATTTACCAATTTGAGCGCCGATCGTGCCGAAAATCCTGTCTCCAGCAGGCGCTGGGTCAGCTCAATGACCTTCTCGCTGTCCTCGCTGGCGCTTCTGCCGCTTCCCATGCCGTCCGACAAGCTCATAATCACCTGCCCCGGAAGCCCGGTCTGCACCGTACACGTGTCACCTGAAATCGGTTCACCCTCCCTGGGGCTGCACGCCATGCCGTACACCATCCGGTATTTACCTTCTTCCACAAAACGGAAGGTCGCCGCATTGCGGGTGATCAGGCTTTTGCTGTCTTTCGCCACACTCCAGTGGCTTCCGGCGATCGCGCGTCCCAGAAGTTCCGCCACATCCCGCGCCGTCATGCATCGCCCGTTGACGCTGCGGAGTGTGAGAAACGCCTCCTTCTGTTGATTTTCATATTGAAGCACCAGCATGTTGTCCACGCGCAGATGGCTTCTGCGAAGTATCCCTGAAAGCACCTCCTCCCAGGATGCCGTCACATCCGCCGCCTGTTCCATCTGGTTGGAAAATTCCTCCAGAATCGCCGCCAGCTCCCGGAACTGGACGATCACCGCGTCCCGGCTTTCCAGAAAACGGTTTTTCCACCCCAGATTCATCGTCGCCCGCCCGAGACTCCGGTTCAATTCCCGCAAATATGCCTCTCTCTGGGAACAGATCTCATGAAACAGGCGAGGCATGTCCTCCAGGTCGATTTTCCCTTTCTGCTCGAACGTCCGAAGCAGATAATAGAGATAATAACTGTCGTCCCGGCGGCTGCCATAATACAGGTTGCACCGTGTACAATCGCCGCATACCGCCGACGCCGCCGTCTGCATTGCCGCCAGCCCGTCCTCCTTCGTCAGATGCCCCTGCCCGCCGATCTCATCCGCAAATGCCTGCGCCAGACCGCCCAGCGACAGTGCCATGCTCTTTAAACGTCTTGCCGTGTAGACGTTGACATCCGCCATATCTCTATGTAAAGTTCTCCGTTTAAGCACAAAAAATCCCTCCTAACCTGTATAACGCCATTATATACAGGCTGGAGAGAAATATTTGTCAAACGGACAGAGCAAAATCAGGGAAAACTTCGACATTTTCCGACCTATCTATGAACACTGCTCCCCCGTGTGCCATACTCCAGGCATTCTATGATGTGCTGCAAGTCTAATTCGGATTCGACGGCTTGAGCAGGATCTCATTGCGGTTTACAAGTCCCAGCTTCTCCTTCGCTACCTTCTCGATATACTGCTTGGTCTGCACGTATACGCGGTATTCCTCAAGCTGTTTGGCACGTTCTTCTTCTTTCGCAACCTGCGCCTCCAGATTTTCCTCACGAATTGAATAACTCCTATCCTTTTCCTTGAGATCGATGCCCTTGATGTGCACGGCAACCGCCAGACTCAGCACTACCATCGTAACGCCCACAAGCGCCATCCGGTTGTTTAAATTATCCTTTTTCTTTTTCCGCACATTTCCACCCGGTCTGCCTTCCGACATCTGTCTACGCATTCTCATCTCACTTCCTTTCCATGTTTTCTGCCTGTCCCCTTGTTGTACGTTTTTTTCCGGTCTTCTGGCTTTTTTTGCCTCTTCTTTTCATTTTAATCCATCCGCTGCATTTTTTCAATACCGCAAACAAAAGACGGCTGCCCGTCTGGTCATAAAACACCATGCCGCCGAGCACGCCCGCCACCGCATAGCCGCGCAGAACTCCGTCATTCTGCCCGAACAAAAGCCGGAACGTCGCAAAGCTGGCAAAGAGCCAATACGCCGCATCCTCCATGCCTGTCCAAAATGAGCCGTGCCGTACCAGCCACCGGAAGATCCTAAGCCCGTCATACATCATCATCAGCGCGATTCCCGTACACACACTGCCGCCAAGCAGCCATATTTCCCCTCTCACCGTCCCGCTCATCCGCCACCGCCTAACGGAACAGCCGTCCAAAGAACGACTCCTGCGATTTCCGGTGGGACTCGTTGCAGGAATACGAAAAGCTTTCAAACTCGCCCTCAATATCCACTTCGCCCTTTTCCAACGTCAGACGGCTCACATGCAGCGCCTTCCCACGCACCGTCAGAAGCCCCATGTTTGTATCGAGAATCATCTGGTTCTCATCAAATGACACCACATCCTGGATCCCCGTCACACTCCCCTTTTCCCGGTTCAGAAGCTCCAGCTTGTGAGGTCTGGCATCCAATTTTTCTTCCATGCAAAAAACCTCCCAATTTATCTAACTTATAGCCTATAGCTGCCTATTGTTAAATATATTGGGAGGTTTTCAGGTTTATGAATGATTATCTGGCCGGTTCCCAGACACCGTCTGCATTTACATAATAGCCGTCCGGTGTCCACTCAGCCATATAAAGGGAGCCGTATGGACGCCCTGCGCCCTCCATGTAAACCCAGGTTTTTAATGCTTCATCATACGACCAGGTCGGCTGCGGTGCATACGGATTTAAGTATACATATCCTAAATCCGGAATCAGCTGCCACTCCGTCAGCATCTCTCCCGTTGCCGGATCCAGATAATACCATCTGCCGTCCTGCGGATCCAGATACCAGCCCGTCCGCATGCCTGTGTTTTCGTCCACATAGTACCATTTGCCTGCGCTGTAATCATAGACCCAGCCCGTCCGGATGTATCCGTCGGCTCCAAACGCCCACCATGCGCCCCGGAGCTGTTTCCACACAACCTGTTCAACCTGCCTGCCGGTCGCCGGATCCAGGACCAGGCTTCCCGACAGATATGTACCATTTGACAGGCGGTAGCGCCATCCGGTGCTCTCTTTTACCCATGTGCTGGTACTTCTGTCGCGGCCGGAAGTGGCCGTTCCCTGCGGATTGCCTGGGGTCGATGGATTCGGGTTCGACGGGTTGGGTTTCGTCGGATTGGACGGGTCAGACGATGCTTTCTTTGTCTGGACCGTTACCGCCTCGCTGGCTGCGGATGCCGTCGTATTGACACCTTCTTTGAGTCTCACATAGAAATTGTAAGTCGTTTCCGGTGTCAGCCCGGTAAATACCGGTGAATCCTGCCATTCTCCCTGATCCACGCAGTATTCCAGTTCATATCCTGCCGGAATCGCGGTTCCATCCACAAATGCTGACGGTGCTTCCAAGGTCACGCTGGTGTCTGTCCACGCTGCTGCCTGCGCTGCTTTCGGAGTCTTCGTTGCTATCTTCTTGATCGTCAGTTGCACCGTAATCGGAACACTCATATAATATACGTTGCTGTCCGAGAGCTTAACCGTACAGGAATACGTTCCCGCATTGGTCGGCGGCGTTGTGCTGGAATAAACGGTTCCGTTCACACCTTTATAGTACACCTCATACTGACCCTGAAACTGTTCCGAAAGATCCTGTCCACCTATCGTTGCCTGAATTTCATCCCCAACAGACTTCGGCGTACCATCGTAATCAACCTCTTTATTCGTACCATTCAGTGTAACTTTATCTTTGTCCCCAAAATACACATTTGTCTCAATATTCTGTGCAGGCATCTGAAAGGAAGCCGTCCATTTGCCATCGGATTCGGTAAATTTCGGCGGGTAAATAACTACAAGAAAACCACCGCTGTATGTAAGGCATGCATTCTTGTTCGGATTCTCCTTCATCCGTCTGACACCTTCATCTGTCAAGGTCGCCGTTACCAGATCCCTGGCTTTTGCCGTAATCTTGTCAAGCGTATAATAAGAACTGCTTTCCGGCTTCTTCGTAATTGAAAATACTGCACTTAGATCATCCTTAACCTCGATATCCACAGCCACCATGCCCGGTCCCTCTAAGTATACATAGAGAGTCGGGAGACCGGTTGTATTATCTTTTTCGATGCAATAATTACCGTTTTCCGTAAGCTCTGATTGACTATTTACCTTTTTCGGTATAACTGAATCTTTCTTATACAGCGACATTGACTTTATTTTAAATTCTCTAAACAGCTTGCCATTGATAATCTTTGTTACTTTCAGAGAACCAATATGGTCGCCTCCACTCCACTCTTTGGTTTCAAAGGCTGCCGTCGTTCCCCAGGTACCCCATTCCTGCCCTACGAACCAGGTATACTGGTACGCGTTCATATTTTCCGCATAGGAAACCTGTACGGAGGCATTTGAACACGGCATCGTAAAGCAATACACCGTCGGATTCTCCAGATTGCAAATTGTCGCATTCACCTTTGAACCATTTGCATCGGTAATTGTTACTTCGCTTACGACATCTTTCGGATCCAGACCCGTAAATGCAAGGTAAACTGTTTCTCCGGCTTTCTGTGAAAATGTAAATGTACCAGTTTCACCACCTGTCGTAGAAATCGGATTTGTTCCATTTATTGCACCATTCAGGGATGCATACGCTTTCACAACTGCATTCAGAGAATTCGTATGACCCGGCTCCCGTCCTACTGTAACCATGTGCTTCGCCGTATCAACTGTCAGCTGGCATTCTGCCCACTTGGAAGGATCCGCCTTGCTGGTGGCTGTGATTGTATAGGTTCCATTTGCCACATCCGCAGCGGTTACCAAGCCGTCCTCTACCTTGACTGCCGGATCACTGCTTTTCCACGTCACTTCTCTGGACGCTCCGTTTGCCACATCGACGGTTGCAGTAAGCTGGACGCTTCCTCCCGGATAAATCGTCTCGCTGGTCTTATCCAGTGTAATTCCGGTAACCGATGGTGTCAGATCCAACGTCAGATTCGGACGTAAGGTCTGGTTTTTCAAAATCGGGAAGGCATACACGCCGTTTGAATCCATCGTCCAGGTAGAATCAAAATCCCAGCCCAGTTTTTCATAAAATTCTGGATTTTTCAGTTCTGCCTCCGTTGCGTCCGCTCCATATTGCTTGTCTGCCCCCATCATATTCGAATCCGGGGTCAAAATCGTTCCATCTGATTTTCTCGCAACTGTGCCGGCAAAGCCGTAGTTATTCGTATACTTTCCTGACGTTCCGCCAATCCGGTTGAGCGAGCGCATCTCCGGGAAAATGCTGACACAGGAGGAAATCGAACCGTTGTTGGAAATGCCCGCCACAGCTGCTCCAGTAGAACTTTTTGTCAGCGCTTCGCCTGCCGCGTAGCTGTGGGAGATCGTTACTTTGCTGTCACTTCCGCATCCTACCAGTCCGCCAATATAATCTCCCTTATCAACGTCCATATCCACAACTGCATAGCTGTTGTCAATGGTTGTAGTTCCACCGGTCCAACCGACCAAACCACCTACAAACCTCTTGCTGGCGGTTCCTTTGATTTCAGCATCTGCATAGCAGGACTGGATCTCTACCGAATATTTTTCCCTTACATTTCCTATCAAACCACCCGCAGCTTCAATCTTATTCGTTCCATCTGTAGTTTCGATTGTTCCACTAACGTAACAATTTTCTACTGTCAGAGAATCATATACATCACCAACCAGGATGCCAACTCTCGCATCATTGTTGGAAGCTTTAACCACCGCATTTTCTATGGTCAGATTCTTAATTTCACAATTCGAAGAAATTTCTTGAAACAATCCCGTAGGAACCATATTTCCTACTACATTCAAGCCTCGAATCGTATGTCCGCATCCATCAAATTCTACTACATTTGAAATCGGCATAAATGGATGTTCTCCCAAATCAATATCGCACATCAGTTTTGCTTTCTGCATCGATTGATTTTGAAAATACGCAAGCTCCGCACCTGTGCTAATTTGATAATAACCTTGTTCATCTTTCGTCGGTTCCGTAACTGTCGTTCCATCCCACTTATCCTGCGTCCATACCGCCTTAAATGTCACATTTCCTTCCGGCATTGTATAACTTACACCGCTGGCATATTTAGTGCTTCCGTCGTCACTCCAGCCTCCAAAATTCATGCCGTATACCTTAAAGGTATTCTTTGGAAGCGTAATCACGGTTCCGGCTGCGGCATTTTCCAGTGTCGGTGCATCTCCCTGTGAATCCTTACGTCCAGACGCAAAGGTAATTGCATACTTCGCCGCGATTGGAAGATTTATTTCGATTGTTTCTATTTTTGTTGATGCGTCCTCAGAGGTATAGCTCAAAACAATCGTTCCCGTGATACTTCCGTTCTGTCCCGGATCTTTGCCATCCGTTGCCGGTGTTAAATTGAACTCTTTTTCAGCGGACCAGTTCGCATCAATTTTTTTATTTGTGATAACGTTCCGTACAGCCTGCAAAATTTCATCCGCTGTCGTCGCATTTGTCACTGTCATCGCCTGCAGCGCTGCCTTTGCCGCTGTTTTGACATTCTCTAAGGTCTGCTCGGAAAATTCATAGCTTCCACTCTTCGCCTCCTCGCTGTCATCATAGGTTGAACCATCTCCCATTGCTTGGACTCCAAACGTATAGGTTCCGCCCTCTACAATCTGTGAGGTAAAATCGTAACTGGCTGCATCCGCCCCAAGTGTTACCCCAGCCCCCAGTTCTGAATTATCCTTATAGAGCTGTACTTTATAACCCGACGCATTCTCAACCGGACTCCAGACAGCTTTTCCTTTTACTGTCTCATCCCATTTGACATCCGCAGGCGCTGCAAGCTGAACAAGGTTTACCACTTTTTTGAGCACAATTGAGCCGATCAAACTTCCCTTGTAATGGACATAAAGCTGTTTTTCATTTTTGTTGCCAAGATCCAACGATTTAGCGAATTGGAGCTTGATACTGCCAGTTCCATTTCCGGTAGTCACTGCAAGAAGTGTAACTCCGTCATATGCCGTTCCATCTTCCTCGGATGAAAGTTTAAAATCCTCCGATCGTAAATTTTCATTTCCGGTATATGTAAGCGCAATTTCCCCATCTGCCGTAACCGTGTCCGCATCGGTTGTCTGGAAAGTTCCTGTCACAGTTTGTCCCGAAAGCATGGAAACCGGGTTGGCTTCCAGGGTAAAATCAAGATCCTCTGCATCTGAAATCGCAATCGTTTTCTTAACTGTAAAATATCCAGTTTTCTTAATTGTTACGTCATAGTCTCCATTTGCGAGTTCAATGCTAAAATTTCCAGTTGAATCTGTTGTCGCCTTTTTCTCGCTGCTTCCCTTCTTAAAAGTAATCTCTGCGCCCTCGATTCCGGTTCCTCCAGACTTTACCGAGCCCGTTTTTGTCTCGGTCGCCTCAAGATACTCTGGTATGTCTGCGCCAGAGAATATCTCTACTTCTTTATTATCATTACTTCTCTTCATCTTTAGCGTTGGAAGCTGGTTATTGTCAAATTTCCAGTTTTCCGTATCACTTCCCCAGCCAATCGTATTTTTCCAGAAATTAGCTGTTAAAAGATCTGTTTTGGAAACACGCTCGCCACGATGCAACGCTGGCCACTTTATATTTTTATCATTTTCTTTATCAAGAAGATTTTCCCCATATTTAACCCTCATACCCTGATAGGCAAAATTTTGTCCACCAGCTACATGAACATTATAATCACTGAAATAGCCAAAAATTCTATCTACATAGTATGTCGATTTTTTTGTGGAAACCTCTTCTTGTAATGCTGCGCTATTCTTAATTGTGACCTTTTGATTTTGTCCACCAACCAATCCGCCTGCACCTTTACCATTTTCATTTGAGACAGTTCCCATTGCAATACATTTTTCGATCGTTACCACGTCACTCTTACTAACAGAACCGATCAAACCTCCTACCAGAGAAGTTGTTTTACCTGTGATATCTGCATTAACAACACAATTTTCTATCGTCAGGGGAGCTCCGTTGGTAGTTTGAACAGCTCCTATTAGCCCACCAGCTCCACTATCATTATATCCTGTCGCCGTGATGCTGCCACTAACATAACATTTTTCAACCGTTGCATTGTCTCCTACCGTCTTTGCGATCGCTCCCTGGTTTCCCTTTCCCTCAATCCCAACATCCGATAAAATCAAATTTTTAACGGTTCCATTCAAAACATTAAACAACGGCTGCGAAATTCCACTCAACGCATATCCATCACCATCTAAACAAGCCGTTAGTGTTCTTGACTCCCACGACTCGCCGCTTAGATCGATATCAGCCCCCAATCTAATATACGTATTTACACCAAAGGGTAGATATCCATTATATTTATTTTTTTGGTTTTTACCCATAACAGTAAGCCACTGATCTGCAGTACGAATCACATAGGGATTCGTTTCCGTACCTTCTCCCGTGATTCCTTCATCCGCATACAGCGCAATCCCCGCATCTCCCACCTGCACATGGATCTCCGGCAAAGCAGTGTCTTCCGGTATCTCTTCACTTTCCGGAATCACCGGAATATAGGTATAGATCGCCCCATTGTATTCTTCATTGGCTTTATCGTAGCCCTCCCAGGTCTTTTCTTCAGTTTCTTCTGGTTCACCGTCCTCATCGAAGCGGTCAAAATAGTCCTCCGGTGCCAGTCCGCCCTGAAATTCAGAATAGTCGCTGTTTTCCGCATCCAGTTTCCACGTGATACCTGACAAAGTCCGCTCGGTGGTTTCTTCTCCCGTTGTCTCACGCACGGTGAGAGTCTCCGGGAACCGGATGTCGGATTCTTTGCTTCCAAGCGGGAGAATCTGATCGGTGATCGATTCTTCCAACGGTGCAAATTCCAGCGTCTTTTTCGCCTGCTCTTCTTCCAGGACCGTGATCTGGATCACCGGAAGTTCGTCCTCATCTACCTCATAATTGCTGCTTTTCAGCTCTGCACGGAACAGGTAGACGCCCGGATTTTCTCCATCATAACGGGATGCCTGGCTCTCTTCTGCATCCAGAACCCAGCGCACCTTTACTTTTCGCCAGAAACCTTCCTTTTCGTCAATCTCTTCCTCGGTCTTCTCATCCGTCTTGACATCTTCCTTCGGTTCATCCGTTTTTCCGTTCGAAGAACTGCCATCTTCATTCAAATCTGCATTTCCACCCGAAGAACCGGAATCTGCCTTACCGGAATCGTCTTTCTCATCGGATTCACCGTTCCCCGGATTTGCATTTTCATCCTGAGAGTCCCCATTTTCCGCCGAATTTCCATCTTTCCCAGAATCTCCCTGTTCACCTGAACCGGATTCCGCTTTCTCTAAGCCCTCTCCACCTTCGCTTTTGTCTTTGCTATTCTCTCCGGCATCTTTTCCTTCGGTATCTTTTCCTTCAGTATCTTCTTTTTCTCCATTCTCTTCACTGTCCGTCTTTTCCAGCACGGCATCATCATTTATGCGGTTGGCAAACGCTGCTACATTCTCATCGCTCCCTGCGTCAGGCACATCTTCGGTTTGCCCCCCGCTGACAAAAACGTCTATGCTGTCCGGCATCTCCAGATCCTGATACCGGGTTCCATAGGGAACCTTCTGATACAGAACCTGTTCCGATAAACTTTCGATCTCCCGGATCTGATAAAAATTCGTGTTCGCATAAACTCTAGGCACAGAGCCATATGAACTGCACGTTATCACTACCACCATTCCTGCTGCCAGGATTCTTCTTTTTCTCCTTCTCATACGCTTTTTTCCTCTCATTCTCGAAATGTTGATTATCCGTCATAAAGTGTGTATACACAAATGAGTCGTCACTATATTTATATTATAATAATCAACTCTCACAAATTCAAGACAAAAGCTGTTCTTTTAAGCGCATAAAGAAAAGGGGCTGTCGCATTAGCAAATATTTTTGCTGGGCGGCAGCCCTACTTTCTGC
>ERZ1106919.1583-NODE-1583-length-14372-cov-3.547740_pt1 | contig 14372 bp, 9 predicted proteins | sample MGYA00403654_ERZ1106919 | MGnify/ENA primary metagenome ERZ1106919 (study PRJEB35170, sample SAMEA104062450) | human gut metagenome | biome: human gut; feature: human-associated habitat; material: faeces | place: Denmark | collected 2012-10-08 ... | reverse complement strand
GAGATTTTTATATGCCGTGCTTCCTAGGAAAACAGCAGACAATACACGCATCATCTGTAAGAATTGTGCAAGCATTTTTATTAATTATATTATCGGCAAATCATTTGACTCAATTATTGTCATGATTATCTGCTTTATTATCATGCTGATTCTCAAGCTACCATATGCTGTTCTTATAAGCGTGATTGTCGGCATAACGAACATGATTCCGTATTTCGGACCATACATCGGTGGCGTGATTGGCGGTGTGATTATTGTTATCGCAAGCCCTATCAAACTTATCATATTTGTAATCATGATTGTCTGCATCCAGCAGGTTGACGGTCTACTTATTGGACCTCGTATCATCGGCAGTACTACAGGTCTTAAGCCTGTATGGGTTGTGTTCTCAATAACCGTAGGTGGGGCGCTGTTTGGCGTAATTGGAATGTTCCTTGGAGTTCCCGTATTTGCCGTATTAAGCTACCTGTTAAACATTACAGTGCAGCATTTTCTGGACAAAAGAAAAGTCACCGTGCAGCCTTATGACTCGCCCGATGACCTCTAGATTATTTTTTGGTATTAAGAATTCTCACGACATCGTCGAGGGAATTCTTAAATCTTACCACTCTGTAATTCGCACCTTTATGCACATACATCACTTCTGATACTTTCCTTGCAAATGCTTTATTCTTCACAACAATTCTCCAAAAGCCTTTATATAGTATATGCATTTATTATTAATGATTTCTTACTGCGATAAGTTTACAGATAGGATTGCCCATCTGTGAAAATCTTGTCTCATACTCTGTCATTACATTACCCTCGTTAAGTACAGAGTCATTATGTAAGTCAAATGTGACAACAGGAAGCTCCCAGTCTGCCTCTTTAATCTCTTCTAATGAAAAATCGAATAAATCTTTATTATCTGTTTTGAATTCCACCTGTCCGTCCGGCTTTAATATAATGTCATATCTTGCCATGAACTGTCTTGAGGTAAGTCTTCTCTTCGCATGTCTGTCTTTTGGCCATGGATCTGAAAAATTAAGGTATATTCTGTCTACCTCTCCCGCTCCAAACACCTCACATATTGCCTCTGCATCCATTCTGATGAATCTTAAATTAGGAAGCTGAAGCTCATCCTGTTTCTCTACAGCTCTTAAAAGTACGCTTGAATACTTCTCTATACCCACATAATTAATATCAGAATTATTCGCTGCCAGTGTTGTTATAAATGTGCCTTTACCCATACCAATCTCTATACGGATTGGATTATCGTTACCGAAAACCTGTGACCATGTGCCTTTCATCCCCTCTGGCTCTGTAAACACATATTCATTCTCTATCATTACTTCCCTTGCTCCGGGTACATTTCTAAGTCTCATACATTACTCCTATCTTATATATTAGCTCAGATTTCGGCTATGTCCGTGTGCGGTATACGCTTGAATATGACAAGCTGTGCAGGAGTTAATGCCACCATCTGCATAAGTTCAGTGCGTGAAAGCACGTCCAAACGAAGTGCGCTTGATTTCACGCACTGTAATAGACTTTGCAAATGGCGGCATTTACTCATGCTAAGCGAAGTCATCCTGAAAGCACATGCCGCACACAGACATAGCCGAAATCTGAGTTTCCTATATATTATTTACCATAAATATCACTTTTTGCCAAGCGGGGTTTACTTATGTACAATCCTGGGCTACAATGTATTTGTATATTTTATTAATCGGAGGAATTATCTCTATAATGAAAAAGCAATTTTTAAAAGGATTACTTATAAAGATAACCAGCGCTGTATCTGCCACTGTTTTGGTATTCTCAGCTTTTGCAGCGGATACCCAGGCTGCAGCATACAACAAAGTCTACAGTGAGACAGACACAACCAGCACAGAGGCTGTATGGCCGGATGCACCTGATGTTAACTCAAGCAGCTGCATTCTTATTGATGCTGATACAGGTTCCATTCTTTTCGAGAGGAACTCTCATGAAAAATGTTATCCAGCCAGCACAACCAAGATTTTAACAGGACTCCTTACTATTGAGAACTGTAATATGGACGATGTTGTAACATTTTCACAGTCAGCTGCTAACTCAATTAATGTATATGAGGATGCCAACTTAAGTTCAAAAGCAGGCGAGCAATTTACTGTCAACCAGCTTCTTCACGGACTTCTGCTGTATTCTGCCAACGAGATGGCTTATGCCCTCGGTGAACATGTGGCTGGCTCAATAGATGCATTTGTCGATATGATGAATGCCAAGGCAAAAGAACTTGGTGCTTTGAATACACATTTTGCCAATGCAAGCGGATTATATAATACCGACCACTACACAACGGCATATGATATGGCAATGATTGCAAGAGGGTGCTATAACAATGCTTCTTTTGTCAGCATTGATTCAACTGCCGATGCATATGTAATTCCTGCAACTAACATGTCTGCACAGCGTACAATAAGACATCGACACAAGATGTTAAAGGGCCGTGCCTACTATTATGAATACTGCAAGGGTGGCAAAACAGGATATACTGATGAATCACAGAATACACTTGTTACATTTGCAGAAAAAGACGGTATGCGTCTTATATGCGTTGTATTTAAGGAAGCCACAGATGAGATAAGATATGTTGATACAAGAACCCTTTTTGACTGGGGATTTGCCAATTTCCAGAAATCAACAACAACCGGAAGCCAGCTCGGAGCAATGTTCTCTAATGACAACTATTACAACTCGGCTGTTTTCTCAACTCTTTCGCTAAACTTTGGACTAAATGCTTCATTTATCACAATACCTAATAAAAGTTCATTGTCAAATGTATCAATGACGGTTGATGATAATTATGACATGACCAATGAGAATGGTGTTATGACAACACATCTTAAGTTCCTGTACAATGATAATACTGTCGGCACAACTACACTTAATATATCTGCTGCCGGAACAGATACCGGAAGCCTACTGCCATACATCAATAATGATGTTTCATCATCTTATAAACCGAAAACATGTATCAGAATTAATATATGGATACTTGTTGGAATTGGTGCCGTTATTCTTTTTATCATCTACATTATTGAAGAACGGGCAAGAAGAAAAAGACAGAGAAGACACTATAACAGAAGAAGACGCAGATTATAGAAAACAGAGGATTCGGGGCTAAACCCTGAATCCTCTGTTTTCTATATTATCAGTCTGTGTTTCATTACTAATTCCACCTCTTGAATATGTAAGACCTGAATATACAGCCTGTGTATTCTTCATAAGCGGCTCAGAATCATCCTGTTTACTAACTTCATAAAAGGATGCCCTGAGTTTCTTTAAAAGCCCTGTAATTCTGTTAATCTCATTATTATCAAGGCTTACAGATGCTGATATAAGTGACCTCTTCATATGATTATATATTACGAAAAGATTAGCTGATATCTCATACTGCATATCAAGTCCGCATATAAGCTGGTCTATAACCTTCTGTGCCATATATATATTATTATGTGCCTGCTTAGCACTATCACTCTCACATGCATCATTAAGATATTCTATAGCCATATCATACAGAATCACAACAAGCTGTGATGCTGTTGCCTGTGTAATTCTATACTGAAATGTCTTAATTGTTTCTTTAGTCATAGCATCCCTTTCCTATATAACCATTGAATCTTAAACTACTGTAATAACTGTAATACTTGTGAAGGTCTTTCATTAGCCTGTGCAAGTATTGACGTAGCTGCCTGTGTAAGAACTGTTTCAGAAGTATAAGTAGTCATCTCTTCTGACATATCAGTATCTATCATTGTTGATAAAGACTTGGTAAGGTTCTCACTTGAAACCTCAAGGTTATTAGTTGTATGATCAAATCTGTTCTCGTACGCACCGATTCTTGAACGTATTTCATTAGTCTTATTAATAGCTTCATCTACAGTAGATATCGCCCTTGATGCTGTATACTGAGTCATGACATTCATATGTTCCGTGCCTAGTGAATAAGTTGTTATTGCTGGAATATCAATAACGATTACCTGATCCTGGTTAGCACCTACATGTATGCTCATAGTTCCAACATCTGTTACTTCCTGACTTATAGTTTTTGCTGTACCTGCACCTGCAGCTGACTGTCCATCATTGTTACTGTCGTCAAATACAGTACCTGCCGCATTACCTGGAACATCCATTGAAAACTCTTTGTTATTAACATCTGTTACTGTAATTACAGTTCCCTTTGTTGAAAGAATTGCCGAATCAGCAAAACCAATTCGCTTTCCATCATCTCCTGTAGCAATCTCTGCCTTAACATCGCTTCCTTCTACATATATACCATCTTGTGTTGCTGCCTGTGGTATTCCCAAAATATCTGCAAGCTCTGCATTATCACATGTTATATTCATCTTCTGGTTGCTTCCATACTGGTTAGTCATAATAACAAGTGTTGAACCAGCATAATCTGCTGTTGGCACATAACCTGCATAATCAGTACCATTAGCTGCTGTATCATTATTAAGGTCTTTAACTGTAAATGCAGAACCCCCTGTGATGTTAACTCCGTCAATAATCTTTCCCATCACCTTATCAAGTGTATCACCTTCGGAAATGCTTATCTTGTAGCCATTAATGTTTATTGCTCCAGCCTGTTCTTCTGTTATAGAAGCTGTTGATGACATAGTAATACTTCCTGCTCCTACCGCTATAGCCTGTCTTGCATCCTCAGTAACAGTTATTCCATATACACCTGCTATATAGCTGTCAGATACAGAAAGCTGATTAACTCCCTGAAGATCTGAATATACTCTTCTTGAAAGATTACCGTTAATAAGAGACTGTGTATTGAATTCTGTCTGATCAGATATTCTGTCAATCTCGTTATTAATCTGTTCTATCTCTTTCTGTATAGCTTCTCTTTCATCATCTGAATTAACATCATTAGCAGCCTGAACGCTAAGTTCCTTTAATCTTGTGAGCATACTCTGGATTTCTGTAATTGCACCTTCTGCTGTATTTAAAACAGAAACTCCATCAGCTGTATTATTCTGGGCCTGACTAAGACCTCTTATCTGTGCTCTCATCTTTTCAGAAATAGCACATCCTGCAGCATCGTCCTTAGAGCCATTTATCTTGTATCCTGATGATAATCTTTCAATTGATGTTGACAGATTATTCTGTGATTTCTGTAATGCATTGTTGGCAACAATCGCTGCCACATTAGTTCCTATTCTCATATCTTAACCTTTCTGTCTGTCCAATTTACCTGTTCATGCTCTATATATCGGACTTTCTGTGCAAATCTTTAGCCTGCAAGCAGTTTTACAATCTGTGCTGCAATTTCATACAGCTTATCTGTTGCCACACTGTCAGCCGCTGCTTCATAAGTCACATATGGCACGTCTGACGATTTACAAATGTTGACGGTCACATTTGTAAATCCAAATCCTTCTTTTAAATTTTCTTCCATATCCTCAAGAAGCTGGCTTCCTTCATCTGAAACTGCTGTGTCACTGACAATGTACATACCAAGACTTTCTCTGTCAGCCTTAGCCTCAACAGAAACTTTTCCTAATACGCTACTTAGCATGTTTACAGATATACGACCTTTATTGTCGTCATCCTGAACCAAAGTAAGCTTCAGCATGCCTGTACTTCCTGAGTCTGTTATATATGGTATTCTGTAATCATGCCTTAATGCCAGATTCTTAATATATCCAATTGTTCTGTCTTTAAGTCTTAAATCCAGAAATCCCTCGTAATTGACATCTATCTGTGTATCAAGGTCTCCTGCTTTGGAAAGAACCTCCTGAAGTTCTTCCTCTGTCTCATCTTTCATTTCTTCATACATAAGTGACAGTTTTTCTTTATGTCCGATTTTTTCAATCGAATCCCTTGCATAATCACGTGTTGTCTTAACACCTCTGATATCCGGGAACTGTCCGGATTCTAAAAATGCTTTAACAGCCTGTATGTTACCACTGTTTATTTCTGTATCTGCATTTCTTATCTGCCTCAATATATCAGCTCCTGCCTGCACTGCTGCCTGCTGTTCCTTAAGATATTCCTCATAATATTGTTCCTCGGCTGCCGCATCATAGTTATCCTCTAACTGTTCAATAAACATTTCAACGGACTGTTCTCCGATTCCGGATGAGTTATCCACATTCTTTAATGTATTCGGGGTAACTAATCCACCATTTGCCATGAATAATGCACTGTAATAGTTAGCAATTCCGCTTACCTCTGCCATTCCTGTATTCTCATCAATAACAGCGTCCATGTCATAATGCTTTCTTGAATTATATGCAGTCATAAGATTATTCATAGTGACCTCAGCTCCCTGCTTAATCAGCGCACCTGCTGCCACTCCGGCATCTCTGGTGAATATATTCATCATCTGGTATATTCCTATAAACTGCTTTCTCTGCTCTTTAGTAATACCATTGGTACGGTCAAGCTTATAAAGAAACTTTGAAAACTTCTCCTCATTATCCTTAGATGCCTTATCATTAGCCTCTGTAAGATATTCGTTGACTTCCTCAATTGAAGCATTCATTGGATTTACTCCGTCTTTTATCATATTAAGAACTGTCTCTGGTTTCATATTCTTAATAAGATTATTAATCATTGCATTAACAGATTTGACTATCTCTACATTTTCCTTTGTCATATCCATGTTATTAGCAGCCAGTACCTTTATTGCTTCCTTGTCCTCATCAGTTCCCTCAAGTCCAAGCTCCCTAATAATATCATCCGCACTTCCCTGTACTGCCTTCTTTAATGAATCACCCAAATCGCCTCTTATCTGAGTTCCGACTGCCTCATAAGTTTCATTCATCTTGTCAAACATACTGGCAAATACACGCGCAGGATTTCTTACTATCTCATTCAATGTCTTTCTTGCTTCAAGAACATCTGTATATGCAATCTGCGCTTCTTCATACATTTCATCCGCCTGTTCATATTCCATAAGCATTGAATTAAGCTCATCTATCGGAGTTGTAAGAATAGAAATGTTATTCTTAACTAGATATATAGACGCATTTGCACTCATAAGAACCCTTGCTGTTACAAGCGTGTCATACGCCTTATCTGCTGCCTGCTGTACATCAGATGCCTGATTCCTAACTTCACTATTTCCTGTGCTTACTGTTGCTGCACTGTATTCAATTCTGAAGCTTCTTGCATCCATCTCCAGCTTAAGGCTTGCTATTGTAAATGTTTCCCCTTTTGATACCACATTTGCAGCATCTGAATACTCTGCCCTGTTAATAGTATCAAGAGCTGTCCTTATATCATCAATTGGCGAACCTGTAACGAGCGTATTCTCTGCCTTCTCTCCAAGCTTCATGTTATCAAGTATCTTATTAAGCATTTCATCAGGGTCAGCCTGAATCTTTTCAATATCTATCGCATCAAGCTGTGCCTTATATTCAAGATTTTCTTTAGTAACAGGAATCTGTGCATCAATAAATGCTCTTGCATCCGCAAGTGTATTATCATTAACCTCAAGTCCTGACGAAGCAATTATCTTCTCAATTCCCGGCCTTAAAGCCTCAAAATCAGCGTCAGATATTGCATTTACACACCTTCCTATTGTAACGCCATCTGCACTGATACTTGATGAAGTTGCCGCCTGTGCCTGATATATTCCAGCAATTGAAGGCTCAATACCATTAGCAACCATGTAATTCTTTGTGTTCTCTGATAATGGCTTTAACTCTTTACTCTTTTCAAGTGTGCCTTTAACCTCAGCAACACTTTCATCATTGACAGCTATATCTGCTCCCTGCATACGGCTCTCGACACTTGCCGCTGTTGCTGCACTTCCAGTCACACTCTCAATCTTATCCTTAGAAACTGCTGTGCCATAATTAACATAATCATCAGAGTGCATCGCAAGTTCAATCTTAATTTTCTCAATAATATTAACCATATCATCTGGTGTAGCATCTGTAAGATTAAAGCCGTCCTCATCTAATTTTACCGCATCAGCACCTGATAACTTCATCATCAATGCCTTAAGGCTTATCTTTGCACTGGAAGCACTCGCCATAATCTGGCTCTTTACATCATCTGCCTCCTTAAGAAGTCCCTCATATGTATTTTCAGTTGCAGCTGTCACACTGCCAGAGATTACCACTCCTGCAAATGAGCCTGCCACACCTTCACTTTTAACTGCCTTATTTTCTTTATAATTAATAGATGTTCCCTGTGCCGCAACATCTTTATTAAAATTCGCGCCTGAAACTGTATATGTCATATTCTGCTGCCTTTCTTATTTACTATCTGAAACAATCACTCATTGTCATATAATAAATATTTCGGCAGATATGGTGGGATAATTGAGAGATATATTATAGCAAATAAAAAGGAAGCTAATTCAGAATTAATAAAAATCCAAACCAGCTCCCTTTCTCTATATTATTCTCCTATATCTTCGTAGCATGAACCTTAGAAACATCACCGTTAAACTCATACACAGCTATTCCATACTTATGTAAGTCAATAAGCAATGACTGCGGATATCCATCACAATCTCCCTTAACGGCTGTAAGAGTCTTCTTCTGGTCAGCTTCATTATCTCCAAGAACCAGCTTATACTTAGTCTTGAACGGAACTCCTATTCTGAAGCTGTCTCTTTCAACTGGTGTAAAATTAAGTACAAAGAGAAGATTCTTCTTTCCATCCGGACTGATTCTCATAAACGATAAAACGCTATTATCTTTATCATTGGCATTAATCCATCTGAATCCTTCACTGCTGTAATCAGTAGCATACAGACATGGATAATTCTTATTAAGCTTCAGACACTTCTTCGTAAAATCCTTAAGTTCTGTATGACTTTCATCCTCTAACAGATACCAGTCAAGAGCACGCTTCTCACTCCACTCATTCCACTGACCAAATTCCTGTCCCATGAATAAAAGCTTCTTGCCAGGATGTCCACACATATATGCATATGCCAGCTTAAGATTCTTGAACTTATCCTCCCTGTCACCAGGCATTTTACCAAGCATAGAACACTTAAGATGTACAACCTCATCATGTGAAAGCACAAGAATGAAATTCTCGCTGTAAGCATACATCAATGAAAACGTCATCTTGCTATGATTAAACTTTCTGAAATATGGATCAAGCTTCATATATTCAAGGAAATCATGCATCCAGCCCATATTCCACTTAAATGTAAAGCCAAGACATTCCCCATTGTCAGGATCACCACTTACCATAGGCCATGCTGTTGACTCCTCAGCTATAGTTATTGCCTGTGGGAATCTCTTCTTTAACATGCTGTTAAAATGCTTTAAAAAGCTGATTGCTTCGAGATTACCGTTGTCACCATATTTGTTAGGAACCCAGTTTCCTTCTGTCCTTCCGTAATCCAGATACAGCATTGAAGCAACAGCATCCACTCTTAAACCATCAATATGGAACTTGTCCACCCAGAACATTCCATTAGCAATAAGGAAGTTAGCCACTTCATTCTTTGAATAATCAAATACCTTCGTTCCCCAGTCAGGATGCTCTCCCTTTCTAGGGTCTGCATACTCATATACACAGCTTCCATCGAAATTAGCAAGTCCATGTGCATCCTTTGGAAAATGTGCCGGTACCCAGTCAAGAATTACACCAATTCCTTTTTCATGCATATAATCTACAAAATACATAAAATCCTTAGGTGTTCCGTATCTTGCTGTAGGTGCATAATAACCAGTCACCTGATATCCCCATGATCCATCATATGGATACTCTGCAATTCCCATAAGTTCAATATGTGTATATCCCATATCTGAAACATATTTTGCAAGCTCAGGTGCTAATTCTTTATATGTATAGAATCCGTCCTCTGTTCCATCATCTTTCTTCTTCCATGAGCCAAGATGACATTCATATATAGAAAGAGGTGCTTTAAGATGATTCTCTGTCTTCTTCTTCTCAACCCATTCAGAATCTTTCCATTCATAACCTGAAAGATCAGTAACTATTGATGCTGTCTCTGGTCTTAACTGTGCCTGATTAGCATATGGATCTGCCTTGTAAAGTGCCTCTCCACTCTGTGAAATAATAAGGTACTTATACATATCCCCAGCTTTAGCTCCCGGTACGAACAAATCATATATTCCACCATCTGAAATCTTCTTCATATCATAACCATATGCATTCCAGTTATTAAACTCACCTATAACATAGACTTCTCTTGCCGCAGGTGCCCACACAGCAAAATACACACCTTCTTTTCCGTCTTTTACTCCAACATGTGCGCCCATTTTGTTATATATCTCATAATGAGTTCCCTGTCCAAAAAGATATGCATCCACTTCTGTGATTGCCAGCTGCTCGTATTTTTGCATATTCTTCATAAAATCCTCCATTATATTATTATTATCCTACACGACACTTATGGGTCCCCTCAGATTATCCCACTAATTAATAGTATATTACCACATTAGCAAATTAATTACTACATTTCATTAGCAAAAAAAATGTTCATTTCACATATATTATGTTATACTGTAAATCGCATTGAAATAAATGCTTTATATAAGTTAGAAAGATGAAAAGGAGTATTAAATTCTTATGATATACTATATTGTCAACGAAAGTTTCACCAACATCATAGCATTTGTAAGCATTTTATTTGCCTTCGCATTTACAATAGCTGCAATTGCTCTTGGCAAGAATCTTCTTCCAAGAGATGCCGGAAGAGCTTATGCCATTAACGGAAGTAAATCAGTTGGAAAACCAAGAGGTGCCGGCATGATTTTCATTCTTACATTCACTGTCACATGTGCATTATTTGTAAACTTAAGTGCCGAGCTTATCATTTATCTTATACTTGTGCTTGCCGCAATGCTCAGCGGATACCTTGATGACAGTGCTTCATCACCATGGGGTAATTTAAAGAAAGGTCTTATTGACCTTGCAATATCAGTTATGGCGGCAGTTACTTACCTGCATTACAACCCTAACACATTTGACCTTGCATTCTTTGGAAAGACAGTAACTCTTAATCCAATCATATATGCAATACTTATTATTATACTTATATGGGTAAGTATCAATGTTACTAACTGTTCAGATGGTGTTGACGGCTTATGCGGTACACTCTCTGTTGTAACACTTGCCTCAGTGTATGTACTTTTTAAGTCATTTAATATTGAATCAGCTTACAGACACACCGTTCTTATTATGATTGTGTGTATCCTCGGCTACCTGTGGTTCAACGCATCACCAAGCAAGTTGCTTATGGGTGACGCCGGTTCGAGAGCGATAGGAATATTTATAGCATTTACATTCCTCAAGCTCCATGCACCGCTGCTTTATATTCCAATGGCGCTTGTAATTATTCTCGATGGCGGACTTGGTCTTATCAAGGTTTCATTCATGAGATTTCTTCACATTAACCTAATGAAGAACCTTCGTACACCAATCCACGACCATATGAGAAAGAATAAAGACTGGTCAGATACACAGGTTGTTTTCAGATTCACAATTATCCAGGTAATTCTTGGTCTTGCAGTAATATATGGATTAATGTTCTGATATTAAATATATTAAAATGGCATGTCAGTTGAATTTCTGACATGCCATTATTTCTGTTCTGAGAGTTTCTCAGCCTGACGCCGCCTGCGTCTGTGTTCTCTCTCTTTTATCTGCTTTTCATATATCTTAAGTGCACCCTTTTCATCAGTGTGCTTCATAATTCTGACTGCATAATATCTGCCTTCTTCGGTCTGTTTAACTCTGAAACGCCCCTTTATAAGTCCATGTTCATCACATGTAAACAAACCGTAATAGCATTTCGAATTAGTGGCAAACCACTTAACTGTTCTTGTCATAGTCCTGCCACATAAAAAACATTTGCAGGAACGTACAGTTCTGTCGCTTGCAGCCTTGTCCCTTGTAGCAAATCCCTTTGAAATATACTTCTCATAAGTTCCAAAGTTAAGATATACCTCGTCCTTTCTTGACTCTGGAATTGTAAATGTGTCTATACTGCAGAACTTCTTAACTCTGTCGAAATCCAGCTTCTTCATTATCTTGGCTGTGTATCTTGCATCACTCATTGCTGAATGATAATGCTCATCACCCTTGATTCCCTGCTCATCAATTGCAGATTTAAGATTCATGCGTGTCTTGCCATCTGAAAAATTAATACTATAAAGTTTCTGAAGATCAAGATACAGAAGCGGCTTTGGGAAATTCTCCGGAACATCATAGAACTTCATATTACGTCTTAATTCAGTGATATCCATGCTTCCCCATGTAACAAATGTATAATCTTCCCCACACCATTCAAGAAATTCAGTAACACCCGATACGAAATCAGTCCCGTTAGCAAGGTCATTTTCTGTTATCCCTAATATCTTCTTGACTGTATTCTGCAGCTTTGTATACACCTGTGGCTTAATGGTACACTGCCACTCATCTACAATATCAAGCTTCTCATTAACTTTCGCCGCGCCTATCTGTATAATCTCAAAAGGAAAATGTTCCTCAGAAAATTGTTTTCCCTTGGCACTCTGATTCCACTCAAGATCCATAACAATATAATTCATAAACATTTTCCTCTGTTACTTATTATTTATAATCTCGTGATATCTACATATTAAAGCAAACATATTATATCGTGTATGCGGGCGTATGTCGATAATAATTTATAATATATTAATTTTTAAGTTATTAATCACATTTTCATTTCTTTTTTTCGCTGATACATCTCCTCATCTGCACGCTCTCGGACTTTTTCCAGCTCCATATCATCAACTGTAAAAACAGCATATCCACAGGCAATTCCCACTTCTGTTGGAATAATTCTCTTGTTGTTCAAAACTTCTACATCATGATAAAGCTTTCTTATTACACGCTCTATGTCTACACTCTTTCCCTTTGGTATTATACAACAAAACTCATCGCCACCAATGCGGTAACACTTACCATAACGTTCAAATGTATTTTCTATTATACGTGCTGCATTAATAATATAAGCATCTCCCACTCTATGTCCGTAGTTATCATTACAACTTTTAAGATTATTTAAATCAAATGTTACAACCATACAATCATCAAAGCATTTTTCATTACTAATATAGTAATCGTATGCATTTCTATTATACATGCCTGTCATGGAATCATTTAAAGCAAACTGCTCTAGCTCCTCTATTCTTCTCCCTTTTTTTAGTCTCGCAACGGTCTGTCTTGAAGCCTCTACTCCAAGTACAAGAATAAATAAAAGAAATGCTATTCTTCCAAATACTCCTGAATTATTACCATTCTTATAATATCCTGCCATATCTATGATGGTCGATAAAAATACTAAAATCAACGCTAATATACAGTATTTATACCTGGTGTACAACTGTCTTCTAATAATCTTAATTGTAATTACAACAAATAAATATATCAGCATTAAGATAATTACAATATGAGTCATCCACAATGTCTGTCTAAAATAATATATTCCTGTTGCATTAAGTATGTGTTCTAAAAGAATAATTGTTACATTAAAATAACAGATTAATTTCCAAAACAGATTATCATTTATTTCCAAAAAGCTCTTTACAAACATGATAAATGCCATTGGCATAATCATAAGTGTAACAAAAGCAATGTATGACCCGGCTTGTCTGTTTGCAAATATAAGTGCAGATACATCTGTTTCATTTGCTGACCATAATCCAAGAAGAATCGAAAATAATCCCAGATATAACAATGTTCCGTCTATCTGGCTCCCCTTATGTACAATTGTCCAATATATAGTAATATATAATCCTACCAATAAAATAACCACGCTTATAATAAATGCTGGCATAGCTTTTTGAAGCAATTTCATATATATATCATTGCCTCCACCGATATAGAATTCCTGTTTCTGGTCTTCAACCTCCTTATAACAAGGTGAAATCTCTATTTGAAGTCTGTCCACACCAGATGGCAACTTTACAAAATTCCATTTCCATCCCGGGGTATTTCCCCATATACTTCGTTTGTTACTAAGTCTGTAAATTTCTTCTCCTTGTGCATATACATTTATTCTCTGATGTGAAGAATAAAATACTATTGAACCTATATCCTGTCCATATGACTGTAAATTAAAATCATATTGTGTTTTTCCATCCTCTGTTGTACTTATTGATTCTGGAATACAAGTTGTCAACGCTTTTTCAGAAACTGCATCACTAAATGTGAAAACACTACATAAAAACATCATAATAATCGCAGCTATTACTGTGCCAATTAATATCCCCTGTTCCCTTTTCATGTTATACCCCTTACTCTATATCTCCATTTTTTTAATTTTATCATGTACAATGATTTTTTTCCATATATTGATGTCTTTATGTAATAATTCTTTATAATTCACTAAAATTATATATATAAAAGAAGAGACCATAAAGCGAGCAGCT
>ERZ1106919.1579-NODE-1579-length-14394-cov-3.022944_pt1 | contig 14394 bp, 13 predicted proteins | sample MGYA00403654_ERZ1106919 | MGnify/ENA primary metagenome ERZ1106919 (study PRJEB35170, sample SAMEA104062450) | human gut metagenome | biome: human gut; feature: human-associated habitat; material: faeces | place: Denmark | collected 2012-10-08 ... | reverse complement strand
AATCTGGATAATTAAGAAATTGAAATGTTTTATATGAATAAAGTCGTTAAAATGATGAGATTATTATAAATAAAAACCATCATTTTAACGACTTTTTGTTTACAATAAAATGTGTACATGGTACACTCGGATTATGAAAAGTCATTATTTATCAAGGACTGAAAGGAAGTGACACAATGTTTGCATTAAAAGATTATATTACATCTGAGGATATTAAGAATCTGCGAAAGAATCTTGGACTGACACAGAAAGAATTTGCCAGTCTTGTAGGAACATCAAAACCGACAATAGAACGATGGGAAAAAGAAAATGCTAAGATTACAGGTCCAATTGTTTTACTTTCTAAGATGATTAATGATTATCCTGATTATGTGAACAGACTGATAATACCGGAGAAAGAATTTCCTGTCAGAATGTTTTATATGTATAAGGATGACATCTGTACACTGATAGATGTTGATGACGCAAAGCAGCTTGTGAGAATAAAGAATTATACAGACAAGCTGATGTTTCGTGCATTTGGCGTTAATGAAAATCCTGATTACAATGACTATAAGGAATTTCTTGAGTCAAGATGTTTTCCAAGAACAAGAGATAAGATGAAGCTTGTGCTGGAGGATATCGGACTTCCGTTTTATGACACATTTATGATAATAGAAAAGACGCAGGGGCGTATGGCAGAGGACGATTTCTGGATAAGAATAGAGAAGTAGATGATGGAGGAATGTTTATGGTTGAACTTTTTAAACAGAATATAAGAACCAATATCAGACAGTCATCTAAGGGAAACCAGTTAAAATGGGAAAACGAAGGTACATGGTATAAAGCTGATTATACCGGATATGAAGGGTTAGCGGAATATGTTATATCACATTTATTAAAGTATACTAATCTTAATGAAGACGAGTATGTATTATATGAACCAGAACAGATTAAATATAAAAGACAGATATATAAGGGTGTCAGGAGCAGAACTTTTATAGATGGAGACTGGCAGATAATTACATTGGAGAGACTATTTAAAAATGTATATAATGAAAGTCTTACAAGTGTTTTGTGGCATATGAGTGATGTGAAGGAAAGGCTTGAATTTCTTGTAAATGCTATAAAGAATATAACAGGTCTTAATAATTGGGGTGAGTATATATGCAGACTATTTACAATAGACGCATTTTTCCTAAATGAGGACAGGCATATGCATAATATTGCTGTCTTGATGAATGGAAAAGGTGATTATAAATATTGTCCGGTGTTTGATAATGGTGCAGGGTTTCTGTCAGATACAACAATGGATTATCCAATGGAACAGGATATATATCAGATGATATCAGAAGTTAAGAGCAAAAGCGTAAGTCAGAATTTTGATGAGCAGCTTGATGTGGCCGAAAATTTATACGGACAGAATCTGCAATTTCTATTTACTAAAAAGAATGTAAGCGATATAGTTAATAACGCAGATATGTATCCACCGGAAGAAAGAAAAAGGGTGGAGTTAATCATATACAGTCAGATGAACAAGTACAAATATTTATTTAGATAAGGAGCAATTATTATGGTAAAGCATGTTATTTTATGGAAATTAAAGGACGAGCTTGCAGGAGAAGAAAAAGAGCAGGTTAAGGCAGGTATTAAGGAAGGACTTGAAGGTCTTGCAGGACAGATTCCAGGACTTATAGAGGTAAAAGTAAGAACAGAGTGTCTTCCAAGTTCTACAGCAGATGTAATGTTAGACACAACATTTGACAGCGTGGAAAGTTTAAAGGGTTATGCCGTACATCCTAAGCATGTGGCAGTTGCAGACAGCAAGGTAAGACCTTACACAGCAGTAAGGTCATGCATGGATTACGAAATTTAGGAGAAGGAAAATGTTTAATACTCCAACAGATTGTTACAATTATATAATTGAGAATGACCTTGAAATGCCAGTGCTTGGTGCAATGATGAATCATGTTGGCGGATATTCAATAGCAGAGATTGTAGACGGAAGATTCCATAACAGAGACGGAGCAGTCTCATTTTCATCACCAGGTTATAAGATAAACATTCCTGTTACTGATGATGAAATAGTTACGGCAGTGCTTAATGGGCTGTATGTAAGTGCATTTATATCAAGAAATCAGGATAAGTACCAGATACATTTTCTTGTATCGGGATATCCTGTCGATATGAAATGCCGCTACGAGGAGCATATTGCAAAAGGTGTGGTAAAATACATGATAATGTCTACTATTGTTGCGTGCAGATTAGATAGTGAGAAAAAACTGAAAGAATATATAGCAGATTAAATAAGAGAGCCAGGATATACGGACTGACAATGGGGTTGAAGTTCGTATATCCCGGCTCTCTTTATGAGGGGGAAAAATGTTTTTTAAACATCCGATGGCTGCTGCATTGGGAGATTAGACAGCCATCTTTTTTATGAAAAAGTTTGTCTGTTGTCTTTCGACATTGTTAATATTAAATGGGAAATGTGAAAATGAGTTGGAAAGTTTGTGAGAATTTTGTGAACAGTGCTATAATAAATGGCATTGAAATTATGAAAATACTTAAATAATGGAGGACACATTTACGTGAAAGAGTTAAGTAACAGATCAGCAAATTTTACAGACTCTGTCATCAGAAGAATGACAAGAGTTGCTAATAAATATGGTGCAGTTAATTTATCACAGGGATTTCCTGATTTTGACCCACCAAAGGCTATAACAGACAGGCTTGCAAGAGTTGCAGGCGAAGGACCTCATCAGTATGCATTGACATGGGGAGCTAAGAATTTCAGAGATGCAGTTGCTAAGAAATATGAACATTTTTCTGGTGTTAAGATTGACCCTGAGACAGAGATTGTTGTCACATGCGGAAGTACAGAGGCAATGATGGCTACAATGCTTAGTATTACTAATCCTGGTGACAAGGTTGTAATATTCTCGCCTTTTTATGAGAATTACGGTGCAGATACAATTCTTTCAGGCGCAGAGCCGATATATGTCCCATTAGTTCCACCAGAATTTCATTTTGATAAGGAAAAGTTAGAAGATGCATTCAGACAGGGCGCTAAGGCATTAATTCTGTGTAATCCTTCCAACCCATGCGGTAAGGTGTTTACAATGGAGGAAATGCAGACAATTGCTGAACTTGCAAAGAAATATGACGCATATGTTGTTACAGATGAAGTGTATGAGCATATTGTGTATGCGCCTAATAAGCACATTTATATGCAGTCGCTTGAGGGCATGAGAGAAAGAACGATTGTGTGCAATTCGCTGTCTAAGACATACTCAATAACAGGCTGGAGATTAGGTTATGTTATTGCTAACCCACAGATAATCGACAGAGTTAAGAAGGTACATGATTTTCTTACAGTTGGTGCAGCCGCACCATTGATGGAGGCAGCAGTTGTGGGATTAGAGTTTGGTGATGGCTATTATGATGAACTTGCCGCACATTATGCACATATGAAAGAGGTATTTGTAGGCGGTCTTAAGAAGCTGGGATTAAAATACACAGACCCACAGGGCGCATATTATGTGCTTGTTGATGTGAGTGAATTCGGCGTTAAAGATGATGTGAAATTCTGTGAATGGATGGCACAGTATGTTGGAGTGGCGGCAGTGCCGGGTTCAAGCTTTTTCAGGGAAGATGTGCATAATCTTGTGAGATTTCATTTCGCAAAGCAGGACGATACACTTAATGAAGCAATAAAGAGACTGGCAACACTTAAAGAAAAAGCGATTAATGCCAAGAATGTGGACTGGAGATAATTCATGGAAATATACTTAAAACCGATAATTTCAGCGTGTTATGTGTTCCCGGTTCTTGCCGTGCTTTTCACACTGCCATATATAATATACGAATATCATAAATATGGCTCAATACTTGTAATAAGAACAGGGGTTGTGTACACATTTATATTCTACATGCTTACCTCATATTTTATGACAGTGCTTCCGCTGCCTCCGATTGATTCAGTGACACCGGATTCAGCATGTATGCTGTTAGTGCCATTTGATGCGGTAAGAAGAGTCATTGCTACTGCGAATGTTACTTTATCGAATCCGGCAACATATATTAATCTGTTCAAATGTGGTGACTTCTGGCAGATTGCTTTCAATATTCTGCTGTTAGTGCCATTTGGTGTGTATCTGAGATACTATTTTAAGAGAAAATGGTGGCAGGTGCTTATAATGTCATTCTGCTACAGCCTGTTTTTTGAGCTTACGCAGTTGTCAGGCTTGTATGGAATATATCCTTATCCATACAGATTCTTTGAAGTGGACGACCTGATATGTAACACACTTGGAGGAATGGTGGGCTTCTGGGTTATGCCGGCGGTTGTTTTCATGCTTCCAAAGCGTGACAGAATGGATGAGGTTGCTTACAACAGAGGACAGATTGTGTCGGAATTCAGGAGAATAATAGCATGGGCGTTGGATATGCTTGTGATAATGGCTCCGGTTGCCGTATTTTTTGCAATAGATAAAGAAAAGTTTATGAATGCTGTGTACGATGTAAGATATCTGGTTGTCATAGCTGTATATATAGTTATTACATTTACAATAGTTACAGCAGTTACTAAGGGAAGAACTATAGGCAAGGCACTTGTTAATATAAGACTAGTGAGGGCAGATAGTAAGAAAACTGATAACAAGACTGCTGATTACGAAGCTGAGAATATTGCGGCTGATACTCACAGGAGAGTGAATGTTTTCAGGCTTATGGGAAGATATTTTATTCTGTATGTTTTAAGTCTGCCTTCTCCTGTATATGCATATAATCTTTATCATGTGGCACTTAAGGCTGATGGTTGGAGATTCTCTGTCAGTATAGCAGTATGTCTATTGTGCCTTATGGTTACGGCATATTTTGCGATAGATTTCATATTATGTCTGTTCAGCAGTACACGGCAGATGTTTTATGACAGGGTGATGGGAATTACGCATGTCAATATGGTGAAGCAGAAGGAAAAGATATCAAAATAAATTGAAAAACATAACAAAATAAACTCAAAAAATACATTGACATGTTAGAACTGACATGTTAGTATACACATAGCAAATAATTATGCAAATATGGTACAGAATAATAATGTTGTTATGTAAAAGGAGGATTTTTGTTATGGATATGACATTGAGATGGTATGGACCAGGATACGACAGCGTAACACTTAAGCAGATCAGACAGATTCCAGGCGTAAAGAATGTTATTACAACGCTTTTTGGTAAGCAGGCTGGGGAGCGGTGGCTTCCAGAGGAAATAGCGGAGCTTAAAAGGATTGTTGAAGATGCCGGGTTGGGAATCGCTGGTATTGAATCTGTTAATGTGTCAGATGATATTAAGATTGGCACAGCTAAGGCAGATGAGCACATTGACAATTATATAAAGACTCTGCAGGCTCTTGGAGAAGCGGATATTCATGTGGTATGTTACAATTTTATGCCTGTATTTGACTGGACACGATCAGAACTTGCAAGAGAAAGAGCTGATGGTTCAACGGTGCTTGCATATAATCAGGATACAGTTGATATGATTGATCCGGAGCATATGAAGGAATCAGTTGCAAAGATGTCTAATGGATTCGTAATGCCAGGATGGGAACCAGAGCGTCTTGACAGATTAAAAGAACTTTTTGAAATGTATAAAGATGTTGACGCAGAAAAGCTGTTTAATAATCTGGTATATTTTCTGGAAGCAATTGGTCCGGTATGTGAGAAGTATGATATAAAGATGGGGATTCATCCGGATGATCCTGCGTGGCCTATATTTGGACTTCCAAGAATTATGACAGGTAAGGATTCTGTTACAAAACTTCTTGATGCTGTAAATAAACCATATAACGGAATAACACTTTGTACGGGTTCATTTGGCTCTAACCAGAATAATGATATTTGTGAGATTATCAAGGCGTGCAGAGGAAGAATACCATTTGCACATGTGAGAAACCTTAAATATAATTCACCTAGGGATTTTGAAGAAGCAGCACATTTATCATCTGATGGTTCTATGGATATGTATAAGATTATGAAAACATTATATGATACGGGTTTTGACGGCATTATAAGACCAGACCATGGAAGAATGATATGGGATGAGGTGGCTATGCCAGGTTATGGTTTATATGACAGGGCTTTAGGTGCAACATACCTTAATGGCTTATGGGAAGCTATTGATAAATCATCAAAGTAATTATTAACATTGGGTTTTTATGACATAATGGAGGATATTATGAAACTTTCAATAAATGGTATTAAGAATACGACAGATTGGGAAAAGGCTGGCATAAAGCTGCCTTCATATGATGTTGAAAAGGTTGCAGAGGATACAAAAAAGTCACCTGTATGGGTACATTTTGGTATTGGCAATATTTTCAGGATATTCATTGGTGGAATTGCAGATTCATTATTAGAACAAGGAGTTTCAGATAAAGGCATTACATGTGTTGAAACATTTGACTTCGATGTAGTAGATAAAATATATAAGCCATTTGATAATCTTGTTATGGCTGTTACATTGAAGGAGGATGGAAATACAGAAAAAAAGGTACTTGGTTCACTTACAGAAGCTATTAAGGCACAATCATATTCGCAGAAGGAATGGGAAAGATTAAAGGAGATATTTGCTGACCCTGGGCTTCAGATGGTGTCATTTACTATTACAGAAAAAGGTTATGCGTTGAAGGATTCTAAAGGAGAGTTTTTCTCTTTTATCAGGGAAGACATTGATAATGGACCAGAAAAAGCAACATCAGCAATGGCAGTAACAGCAGCACTTTTGTATGAACGTTTTAAAGCCTGTAAGGCACCGATTACAGTTGTATCAATGGATAACTGCTCACATAACGGAGAGAAACTTAGAAATTCGATAACCGAGATGGTAAGTGAGTGGAATAAAAAAGGATTTGTTGGTAATGATTTTGTTGATTATGTGAATAATGAGGAGCTTGTATCATTTCCATGGTCTATGATTGATAAAATTACACCAAGACCAGCAGATAGTGTTGCTAAAGCATTAGAGGAAGCAGGTGTTGAGGATATGAGTCCGGTGATAACATCTAAGAAGACATATATTGCACCATTTGTAAATGCTGAAGGACCACAGTATCTTGTAATAGAAGACAGGTTCCCTAATGGCAGACCTCAGCTTGAAAAAGCAGGTGTGTTTATGACTGACAGACAGACAGTTAATAAGGTTGAGCGAATGAAAGTAACAACCTGCCTTAATCCGTTACACACAGCCTTAGCAGTATATGGCTGCTTATTAGGATATAATCTGATTGCTGATGAAATGAAAGACAAGGAACTTTCAGAGCTTGTGAGACGAATTGGGTTATCTGAGGGAATGCCTGTGGTAATTAATCCGGAGATTATTTCACCACAGAAGTTTGTGGATGAAGTTCTTAATGTAAGAATACCTAATCCTTTTATGCCTGATACACCGCAAAGAATAGCGACAGATACTTCACAGAAGGTAGGAATACGGTATGGTGAAACAATTAAGTCATATGTTGCAAAGGACGGAAGTGCCAAAGAATTGATAGCGATTCCATTGGCAATTGCAGGATGGTGCAGATATCTTCTTGGAATTGATGATAATGGCGAAAGCTTCGAATTGTCTCCAGATCCGATGGCAGATGAATTAAAGAAGCATTTATCAGGTATAAAAATAGGTGACATATCATCTTATACAGGACAGCTTAAGAATTTATTGTCAAATGCCAATATATTTGGTATAAATTTATATGAAGCAGGAATTGGCGATAAAATAGAAGAGATGTTTGTTGAAGAGATAGCAGGAAAGGGTGCTGTAAGAAATACACTTAAAAAATACCTTTAATATATATAACAAGCAGGCTCATAGTATAAGAAAGGCCGCAGGGTTATGGAAAAATCATTAAACGAAGACACATACGAAAAATTAAAATACGATATCATGAATTTCAAGCTTGTACCGGGAGACTCAATAAGTGCACAGAAGATAGCTGTAAGGTATAATGTTTCGAGAACACCGGCAAGAGAGGCAATTGTTAATCTTGAAAAGGAGGGGCTTCTCAAAATAATACCTCAGTCAGGCACATATGTTGCAAGTATTAATTGCAGACGTTTTGAACAGGAATGGTTTGTAAGAAAAAGTCTTGAAGTGGGGATGGTAGACCCGGTTTTTGAGCATGTCAGCAATGAGATGCTTGATAAGATGGAAGAATTAAACAGCCGTCTCATTAATTATGATAAATGTAATGAAAAAGTTCCAAGGATTGAAATCGATAATGCTTTTCATGAACTTATATATGAAAGCTCTGGAGAACAGCTCGCTGCTAATATAATTAAAATGCAGATGAGTCATTATAACAGAATACGTTTCTTAGCAGAACTTAATAGTTCTATTAGTGTTAAAACTAATGAGGAACATGAAATGCTTATAGATGCAATAAGGAAAAAAGATAAAAGAATGTATCTTCGTGTTATTAAAGGACATATTAACAGAATTTTTAATGAGATTGATAAGTTAAGAATAATTTATCCTGATTATTTTGAAAACAATTAAAAACAACCATCTGGATACCGGAAATCAACAGGTATCCAGATGGTTGTTTTTATTTATTGAATCATTTCTCTATATTGAGAAGGAGTCATGTTTTTGATTTTTTTGAAAAGCTTGGTGAAATAATTAACATCTGTAATTCCACATTGTACAGCAATGTCCTGTATAGGAAGCTTGGTTGTATTGAGCAGGTAGATAGCGTGTTCAATACGTTTATTATTAACAAAATTAGTGAGCGTTGAGCCGGTTTCACGTTTAAACAGAGAAGATACATAACTGCTGTTTAAAGCAAATTCAGCAGAAATAGTATTAAGGCTGAGATCATCAGTAAGGTTAAACGAGATATAATTAATAATATTTTGGACAGGTTTGCTATATTTTCTTAAAGAATAAGATTGAACAAGCAGACAATATTTACGCGTGATTTCATTTTCCAGGGTTTCAAGCTGGGCAATTGTGGTACAGGATTCTATCCTGATAGCAAATTTGCGTGATATCTCATCAAGATGAATAGGATGAACATATGCTGATTGGGCAGCTTTCCTGCAAAGGGTATTAAGAATTATCATGAAATTCTTTCTATCGCGGATTGAATCTGACAGGCGGGGCTTAATTCCAGATGAATTAAGATGAGCAAGCTTGTCAATTGATTCAAAATCACCATGAGCAACATATTCCATCAGAAGAGATTCATCATTATAGCGTTGTTCTAGAACCTCAATGGATTGCTTTGTCGGTTCGGGGGTATAATCATTGTACATGTATTCAGAAGCATTTTTATTTAGAAAATGCTTTTTCTCAATTGTATAGCTGTTCCACAATTTACTACATAAACAGTTTATTATTGCTTCTATACATCGTTCATCTGCAAATACCGGGAGTGCGGCATAATAAAGCTGCATAAAATCAGTAAATCTTGGTGGTATTGAATTGTATGAACATAAATCAACAATTCTTTGATTGGTAAACTTTTCAAATGAAAAAGGTCCGGCAAAGAAAGCCTTTTTTGAGTCGGGCAATTTAATATATATATAATCACAGGCAAAACTGTCATGCATCAGAAGAATTGTATTATTTTTGTCAGAACAGTTAATAAAGTTCTGAAATGTTTCTTTATGATTAATTAAAAATGCATCATTCAGGATAGTTTTTCTTAATTCACCATCATATCTGTCATCCCAGAGAAATGGTGTGTCAATTATATAAGATGGGATTTTTATCTTAGATAATAGTTCCATGGTGTAGTCCAGATATACTTTATAGTCCATATAAACCTCCAATCTCTATCAGTTTTTATTACTATATTATAATAACAGAAGAAAACAAAAATTCAAAGCATAAAAATAAACTAACATGTCACACTGTCTGATACTAACATGTTACTAAAGCGATACTGACATGTTAGTATCGATTTGGTTTTTTATAGTATAATTTTTGCCATAAAAAATGTATGGGTAAAAATAATACTAGATATACTAAAATCTGTAATAACGGGTATGTTATTTATAGGTTAATATAAAGACATAGAAAAGAGAGCACACAATAGTGCACATAATATTTAAGGACGGTCTTTAAAGAAAAAATATCTATAATATTTAATAAAGTGATGGAGGTTTTATTATGACAGATAACAATGGAAAGGTGAAGCCATTTGGTATAAAAGACAAGCTTGGTTATATGTTTGGTGACTTCGGTAACGATTTTACTTTTTTGTTATCAGCTATGTTTTTGTTGAAGTTTTATACTGATGTTATGGGGGTTTCAGCAGCACTGGTCGGTCTTATGATGATGGCGGCAAGATTTGTTGATGCTATAACTGATGTAACAATGGGACAGATAGTTGACAGGAGCAGACCGGGAAAGAAAGGCAAATTTGCACCATGGCTCAGACGAATGTGCGGTCCTGTTGCATTAGCATCATTTCTGATGTATGCGACATGGTTTAAAGATATGCCGATGGGATTTAAGATTTTCTGGATGTTTTTCACTTACCTTCTTTGGGGAAGTATATGCTACACAGGAATTAATATTCCTTATGGTTCAATGGCATCAGCGATTTCAGACAATCCGACAGACAGAACTTCTCTTTCTAACTGGAGAACAATAGGAGCTACACTTGCTCAGACAGCGATAGGTGTTGTATTACCACTTGTAGTATATTATACAGACGAAGCAGGAAATTCAGTATTATCCGGTCAGAAAATGATGCTTGGTGCTTTGGTATGTTCAATAGGAGCAGTGATCTGCTATATGCTTTGCTATAAAATGACAACGGAAAGAGTTAAGGTTGGACAGAATACACAGAAATTTTCGTTTGGAGAGCTTATAAAGGAACTTGCCCATAACAGATCATTAATAGGCATTATAGTTTGTGCACTGGTATTTTTACTTGCACAGTTATCATTAAGTAACATGAACGCATATATTTATCCAAATTATTTTGGCAATATAAAAGCAATGTCGATTGCAAGTCTTTCAGGAACAATAGTAATACTTTTACTTTCAACATTTATTACAAAGCTTGCATCAAAAATTGGAAAGAAAGAATTGTCAGTTATAGGATGTATTATCAGTGCAGCTTCATTTATAACATTATTTATAATTCACACTCATAATGTATGGATCTGGATAGCTTTAATAATTATAGCAACAATCGGTACTTCAATGTTTAACATGGTTATATGGGCGATGATTACGGATGTTATCGATGAATCAGAAGTTCAGAATGGTGTACGTCAGGATGGTACAATTTACTCAGTATATTCATTTGCAAGAAAGTTAGGACAGGCATGTTCATCAGGTTTAGCGGGCGTACTTCTTTCGATTGTTGGTTATACAACAGCTACAGCATTTGATCCTAAGGTTATTGACGGAATCTACAATGTGACATGTCTTATGCCGGCAGCCGGAATGACATTATTATTGCTTGCATTAATATTCTTATATCCGTTGAATAAAAAGAGAGTAGAAGCAAATGCAGCTAAGTTAAAAGAAATAAGAGCAGCTAGGGAACAGCAGTAAAAATATTATAAATATAAATCAGGAGGAATTAATTATGTTATATCCAGTTTTAACACAGTCAAGATTATTAAGCGATTTAAGCGGGGTTTGGGATTTTAAGTTAGATAACGGAAAAGGTTTTGAAGAAAAGTGGTATGAGAAACCTTTGAAAGATGCAGATACAATGCCTGTGCCAGCTTCTTATAATGATCTTAAGGAGGGGTCAGATTTCAGAGATCATTATGGATGGGTATTTTATCAGAGAAATATATCAGTTCCAGAATATGTAAAGAGCCAGAGAATTGTACTACGTTGTGCGGCAGTTACACATTATGCCATGATATATCTCAATGGCAAACTGATATGTGAGCATAAAGGAGGATTTCTTCCATTTGAAGTAGAATTAAATGATGATTTACAGGATGGTGATAATCTCCTTACCATTGCGGTTAATAATGTTATTGATTACACAACTCTGCCAGTTGGTGGTAAGGCTAACATGATGAGTGGAATGATGGGTGGCATGGGTGCAGGTGCATCTGACAAACCACAGAACAATCCTAATTTTGATTTCTTTAATTATTGTGGAATTACAAGACCTGTAAAAATCTATACTACACCTGAGACATATATCAATGATATTACAGTTACAGCTGATATTGATTTCACAAAAGAAGAACCATCGGCAGTACTTAATTACAATGTTGAAATTAAAGGAAAAGATTACAACAACATAACATGTAAAGTTGAATTATTTGATGAAGAAGGCACAAAGCTTTCAGAAACAGAAGGCTCAGAAGGCACATTTGAGATAAGTAATGTAAGATTATGGCAGCCATTAAATGCTTATCTTTATAAGATAAAGGTAACAGCAGGACAGGATGTGTATACACTTCCATATGGTGTAAGAAGTGTAAGAGTAGATGGTACAAAGTTTTTAATTAATGAAAAGCCATTTTATTTTAAAGGCTACGGAAAGCACGAAGATACATTTCCTAATGGCCGTGGAATAAATCTGCCTATGAATACAAAGGATATATCAATTATGAAGTGGCAGCATGCTAACAGCTTCAGAACAAGTCATTATCCTTATAGCGAGGAGATGATGAGACTTTGTGATGAAGAAGGTATTGTTGTTATTGATGAAACAACAGCAGTAGGAGTCAATCTTCAGTTCGGTGGAGGAGCTAATTTTGGTGGAGAGAGAATAGGAACATTTGATAAGGAGCATGGAGTGCAGACACAGGAACACCATAAGGACGTTATCCGTGATTTGATATCAAGAGATAAGAACCATGCATGTGTTGTTATGTGGAGCATAGCTAATGAACCTGATTCAGCAGCAGAAGGTGCATATGACTATTTTAAGCCTTTATATGATCTTGCAAGAGAATTAGATCCTCAGAAACGACCATGTACATTAGTAAGTGTTCAGGGAACAACTGCTGATACAGACTGCTCATCTCAATTAAGTGATGTAATCTGTCTTAACAGATATTATGGATGGTATTTTGGTGGTCCTGATCTTGAGGTGTCAGAGATTGGACTTCGTAAAGAACTTTCAGACTGGGGTAAACTTGGAAAGCCTGTTATGTTCACAGAATATGGAGCTGATACAGTGAGCGGACTCCATGATACAACATCTGTAATGTATACAGAAGAATATCAGGTAGAATATTATGAGATGAATAATAAAGTATTTGATGAATTCGACTTTGTTGTAGGTGAACAGGCATGGAACTTCGCAGACTTTGCAACAAGCCAGAGCCTGTTAAGAGTACAAGGCAATAAGAAGGGACTGTTTACAAGAGACAGAAAACCAAAGATGGTTGCACACTACTTCCGTAACAGATGGAGCACAATTCCTGAATTTGGTTATAAGACCAAATAAATCAGTATAATAAAAATGTCATACCAAAGCTGCCACTTTATAGTAAATGAGTGGCAGCTTTTATAATGTGGATATTTATGAAAATTTCGTAAACAGATAAAAATCTATATACTATGTAAATAATTAATGATATTATAGTTAAACTTAGCTTTTCTAAAGGATGAATATCTGTAAGTCTGCTATTATTGCTGTACAGACTTATTTCTCTTATCATTACGCTTGTTTCCTATAAAATATCCAATAAAACCTGCACCTAATGCTGCTTGAGCTGCAAAAATAAAACTTTCTACCTCTCCTGATGGTGGTTCCCATAAACTATTTGCCCATGGCTCATATTCACTATTTATTTCATTAATTATTACTTCAGCTTGAGCATCTGCACCTTCATATTCTTCATTTGTATTTATTATAAATGGAGCAACAATTAACAAAGCTGCAACACAAAGTAAAATTATATTTTTTTTCATTATAATAGTCCTCCTTCTAATTGCACTAGTTCTTCACGGCAATGTTTCTTAATAAAGTCATATATAACAACTGAAATTATTCCCTCTACTATTGCAAGTGGAATTTGAGTTATTGCAAATACACCCATAAACTTTACCGCAGATGCTAATACTCCTCCTACACTTGATGGATAAGCTAAAGCTAATTGTATTGATGTAACTATATAAGTTGCTAAATTTCCTAGAGCACATCCTGAAAAAATTGCAAATGATACATTCTTTTTCTTTAATAATTTATATATAAAATATGCAACAAATGGGCCTACTATCCCCATTGATAATGTATTTGCACCTAATGTAGTAAGTCCTCCATGAGCTAATAATAAAGCCTGGAATAATAAAACTACTACTGATATTATAGTCATTATAACTGGCCCAAAAACAATTGCTCCAAGTCCTGTTCCTGTTGGATGAGATGAACTTCCAGTTACTGATGGTAATTTTAATGCTGACATCATAAATACATAT
>ERZ1106919.1578-NODE-1578-length-14414-cov-2.821924_pt1 | contig 14414 bp, 9 predicted proteins | sample MGYA00403654_ERZ1106919 | MGnify/ENA primary metagenome ERZ1106919 (study PRJEB35170, sample SAMEA104062450) | human gut metagenome | biome: human gut; feature: human-associated habitat; material: faeces | place: Denmark | collected 2012-10-08 ... | reverse complement strand
GGGACTGATCGTCGCGGAAGGATTCGTTGGTCACCTCATCCTCGACCGTGATCGACAGCCGGCCGTACACGCTGGTGATTGTGCGACGCAGTACGAGGTTCTCGCCGCGGTATTCGAACTGGCAGACGTCGAGGGCGCGGTCGGCCATGGACACGAAACGCAACGGACCGTTCTTCACCTCGATGGCCTTGAGGCCGTGGGCTCGGCCTTCCTAGTATTCGATCGGGCGCACGTAGGCGGCCTGCTGAAGGCTGCCCATATGGGCCAGCATGTCGGCTCGCGTGCTGTGTTCTGTGGACGTCATCGTCGTCACCGATCCTTGATATTTATGCCTCACGCCTGCGCAGCGGCGGCATCCGCGGCGTCGTTCTTCAGCGCGCGCAGCAGGGCCTTGTTGCGGGATTCGATGATGCGCTTGCCGTCCTCGCCCTGCCAGGAGAAGAAGCCCTGGCCGGTTTTGGCGCCGAGATTGCCTTCCCTGACCTTCTCGGCGAGCAGCGGGCTCGGGCCGGTGCCGTTGTCCATATCGTCGAACAGGTAGGTGCTGATGTTGTAGAACACGTCGAGTCCGCCGAGGTCGATGCTGGCGATCGGGCCGACCAGGTTCCAGCGGCGGCCGAGGCTGTACTTCATCACGTCATCCACGGTGGCCGCGTCCGCGATGCCCTGCTGGACGATGTGGAACGCCTCGCGCAGCACGGCCAGTTGCAGGCGATTGCCCACAAAGCCCAGCGATTCCTTCTTGATCTTCGCCGGCTTCTTGCCGATCTTGGCCATGAGGTCGAAGGTGATGTCCACTACCTTCGGGTCGGTCTTCTCACCCGGCACCACTTCGACCAGCGGCATCAACTGCGCGGGGTTCCAGAAGTGCGCCACCACGAAGCGCTCGGGGTGCCCCATCACCGACTGCAGCGCGGTGGGGCTCAGGCCGGAGGTGTTCGTGGACAGAATCGCGTCCTTGGGGGCGGCGTGCTCCACTTCGGTCCAGACGGACTTCTTGATGTCAAGGTTCTCGGCCACGGATTCGATGACGAAGTCCACGTCCGCCACGCCGCTTGCATAGTCGGCGTAACCGGTGATGCGGGCCAGCACCGCGTCCAAGGTGTCGCCGTCCTTGAGTAGTCCGGCTTCGGCGAAGTCCTCGGCATCCGAACGAATCGCCTTCATCGCCTTCTCCAGCGAGGCCTCGCCGCGGCCGACCAGATGCACCGGATATCCGGCCAACGCGAACTGCAACGTGATCGCGTGGCCCATGGTTCCCGTGCCGACGTTCGCAATCGTCTTGATATCGTCCACTGTCTCAATCACGGAGACCCCTTCTTTCCGGCGGTTCGTCTGGCGTTGGTGTACGCATGAACAGCACCGTGCCGTTATGCGTTTGTTCGCATTCTATGCCGATTTCGCTACGTGAACATTTGCTGAACATTTCGCGGATTCGACTAGTACAAATCCCCATATCAGCACAAAAGCGTGGTGCCGCAACACCGAAGTGTTCCAGCACCACGCTGAAATGTTCATGTCGTTACGCTGCCGTCGCGCACCCACAGCGGAATCGATAGGAAACCTCACCGGAGTAGGTGAACACGGGGGCGACCAGCATGGACGGACCGAACATATACTGACGGTCCAGCGTGCGGCATGCCGGGTCATCGGGGAACTCCACGAACATGGAACGCATGACCGGAGTACCGTTCACATGAGGCTGCAGGCCAAGCTGGTAGACATACGGCATGAGTTCAAGCTTGAGCTTGGTGAACTCGCGCACCACATCCACGGCGGTCTGGCCGGGCACCAATGCGACGCCGTTCTTCTCGTCCTCCTCGTCGAACAGCCACGGCACACGGTACACGGTGGAACCGTGCAGTCGCGAGTGGGAGCCGAGCATGCCGAACGCCACCCAACGCTTGTAGACGGCCGGATCCGGGAACGCACCTTCGAAGCCACCGATGCCGTGACTCCAGAAGCCGAAGCCGGAGGAGGTCAGCGACAGGCCGGCACGCAAGGACTGGGCCATGCCATTGAAGGTGGACTCGCAGTCACCGCCCCAATGCACGGGCTGCTGCTGGCCGCCGACGGTGGCGGAGCGCGCATACAGGCAGGCGTTGCCCTTGCCGTAGGTTTCTTCGATGGCTTCGAACACGGCCTGGTTGTACAGCTGGGTGTACCAGTTGTGCATGGAGAGCTTCGGAGAGCCGTCATACCAGACGACGTCGCGCGGGATACGCTCGCCGAAATCGGTCTTGATGGCGTCCACGCCCTGATTCAGCAACGCCTTGACCTTGTCCTTGAACCATTCACGGGCGGCCGGGTTGGTGAAGTCCACCAAGCCCATGCCGGCCTGCCAGAAGTCGGTCTGCCAGACTTCGCCATTGGGCTTGCGCACCAGATAGCCCTTGTCTTCGTGCAGGCGCTTCAGCGTGGATTCGATGTCGCCGAAGAAACGCTTGTCCCACTCGAAATCGCACCAATGGAACTCGCGCATCCAGTAGCAGTCGTAGTGGAAGGCCGCCAGCGGAATATCACGTTCGGCCATACCGTCGATGAAGGAGTTGATGGTGGCCTCGGTGTTCTCGGAACCGATCTCAAAGGAGACATGGCCGCGGTTGTTGACCAGTACGCCATACCCATTGGAGGTCATGTAGAACGGGATGTCCTTGTAGCCCTGCTCGGAAGCAGTGCCGCCATCCTCATTCCAGATGTCGACGCTCTGACCATTCTTCACGTAAGCGCCGAAGCGTTCGCCCAAGCCGTATACGTCTTCGCCAACCGACAGATGCAGCTGGATGGCAATGAACACGTCGGATTCATCACGGGCGGAACCGTCCATGGTCACACCGAATTCGCTGACCGGCTGGGCGGTGACGTTCGATTCGGCACCGAGCTTGAATCGGCCCAGCGACTTGCCTGCGGACTCAGTGAGCACCTTGCCGTCCTCGCCGATGAAGGTCAGGTTCCAGGGGGCGCCCTTGACGACCTTCACGGTAAGTCCGCCAGTGGTCAGCGTGACATCCGCGCCATTGACGCCGACTTCGCCGTCGCCATTGCCGTTCGCCTGAACGGTCACGTAATCACGGTTGCCGGGTTCGTCGGCATTGAGCGGGAATCCGGGGTATTCGGTGGCGCCTTGCCAGTGTTCGGCACACACACGAATCACGCCTTCCGCAGGTGTGGTGATGTCCACATTGAATGTGGGCAGGTTCAGGGTATCGTATCGGCCGCGCACCACGGAGGTCGGGGCGAGGACGTTGAGGCTTTCGGTGGTGGCATCCGCCGCCAGTTCGTAGGCTTCACGAGCGTAGAGGGCGTCGACGCCGTCACGAATCATCCAGTAGCCGTTGGTGAACTTCATTGCTGCTGCTCCTTGGTGGAGAGGTGGTTTCGACCGCCAAGGAACAAGGCGGCCGAAACCAAAACCAATATGTACTGCTTGTTGATTGAATTGCCTGTTGTGCGAATGACCTTACTTCACCGCGCCGGTGGTGATACCGCACCAGTCGCCGGAGCCCATCACGCCTTGCTCACCGTACTTGCCGGTGTCGGCCAAGGAACCGGTGATAATCTTGTCCCAGCCATATTCGGACACGTAATCGTTGAGGTTGGTGAGCAGGCCTTGGCTGGCGAGCAGGCCGGACGTGGCGTTGCCCTTGTTGTATTCCATAACGTCCGGAGCGTCGTCGGAGTTGAGGACCTGGGAGGCGTTCTGGCGAATCTGTTCGAAGGCCTTCTTCTCGAATTCGACCTTGACGCCGGTCTCACACATTTTCATGCTTTATGCAAAAAATGTGAGGCATACGCACATTTCCCATCAAACGCACAGGTGCAAGAATGGCAGCAATTCGCCATTTTTGAAATCACCATGTGCGTTTGACGGCGCGTAAGCCTCACATTGTTCTCAGCAGGACCGAATTTCTGCGAGCCCCCCTATAGCGCTCCCCTACGCAATATGTCCGCAAACGACCACACCACATGGGCGATACGCGCCAATTCGGCGTAACGGCCGATGGACAGCCACTGCACACGGTACCGTTCGAACCACAACTCCAAATCGGCGGCAAGACGGGCGCGGCGCGAGGCATCCAGCGCACGGCCGGTCACATCCTTGGTGTCACAGGCGTCCTCGCCGCCAGCCAATACCAGCAGTTCCTCACCCAGTCTATTGAACAACCGCTGCCCATCCAGCATCACCCACAGCAGCTCCGGGTTCAATCCTCCTCGTGCCGAGCCATCGAGCACCGCGACAACCGCACTGCCGCAATCAATCAACGCCCGGTCGCAATCCCGGCGTCGTTCGAGACGGGCATGGTTCCGCAGGAGCAATCGGCGGCGCGCGTCGGCGCATCCCAGCGCACGGTCAAACATGAGCTCTCCCCCGCACGACCGTTCCACATACGATGCCACATCCGTATTCAGCATGCCGGTGCCGGAACCGTATTCCAGTTCCAGCACTTGCACGGCGAGGTCCCAGGGGAACGACACTCCATCGGAGTCGATGCGAGCGAGTGAATCCATAAGCCAACCGGATTCGTCGCCATACGCCAGATTAGAAATCCGATGGTTCATTTCGCATGCGTCAATTGCAATCGGGTTCCACGCGTTTTGCGCACCGTAGCACAGTCCCGGCACGCTCAACCGCGGATCATTGACATGCCCATAGTCACCCCAATCGGTGACCACCATGCCTTCCGCACCATATTTGAGCCCAGCCACCGCCATGCGGTACGTGTTCAGCCAGGCACCGTCATAGTCGGGGAAGAACCGGCTCCACGCACGCACGGCAGGGCACACGAATTGGCGGCGGCCTTGTGATGCGATGGTCTGGATCTTGCTTTCGTCGATATCCGGCTCATACATCCAGTTGAGCATCGTGATGTCGCCGGGCAGCAAGTCCATGGTGTGCGGATTCTCGAGCGCGATATCCGCCCACAGCATCGGTTGTAGACCACGATGGGCAAGCGTGCTGCATAGGTCTTTGACGAAATCGGCATACAGCTCATCGCGACTGGCGCCCGGCGAGTCCTGTACGGACCGGCCACGGCCCAAGTCGAAAGTCTCATCGCCACCAATATTGAAGGACCGCGAGCGGAACAGCGGCGCGTATTCCTCGATTAGGCGCGAGGCGAAATCGTGCGACTTGGGGTTGGCTGCGTTCAGTGTGTGGTGTTCCATTCGTTCGATGAAACTGAACGGACGGTCGGCGTCTTCGGGGAACTCTCCCAGTCCACGATGTTCACGGGTGCGCAGGTTCATATACATGTGCCCGAAAGTGGCCAAGGACGGCACCAGTTCGATGCCGTGGTGTGCGCAGTATTCGTCCAGGAACATGATGTCGTCGGCCGTGAGCGGGTCAGTGCCGCGCCACGCTTCGCTGAGCTCGCCGAAAGCGAAGGCATGTTCCACGTACAGCTGGAATTGGTTGTACTTATACAACGCCAGCTGGTCGATGAACCAGGTGAGGAACGCCATCGTCGGCACACGCCCGCGCGTCACGTCAAGACTGTAGGCGCGCACCGCGAACGCAGGCTTGTCTTGGATATGCAGGCAGGGCAAGGTCCGCGAGGTTTGCCTGATCATCTGCCGCAGTGTCTGCATGCCGTACCGCAATCCGCTTTCGCTGCCACCACGCACGGCGATGGTATCTGAGGCGAACACATCCAGCGTGTATTCGTCATGCGCCAATCGCGCATCCACACACAGCAATATGACGGTGCCGTTCATCGCTGCCGGCGCACCCGCGCCCGCACCCGCACCCACGCCCGCATCTCGCGCTTTTTCGGCGGCATTGGCACCGGCGTCGGCTTCATCTGTGGCTGTGAGTACTCGGCGCGTACGGACGGCGACGCCGCAGTAACGCTCGAGTTCGCTGGCAGCGTTTTCCAGGTCTCATCGGCATCTTCGGTGACGGCATATTCGGGAATTCGTTTCTCGATCGTCACCAAGGACCCGATCATAGCCGTGCCATGCGTGTATTCCAATGTCACCGGAGCGGGAATCAGGGTGAGACACGGCGTTGCGGCATCAGCCTTATATTCGAATGTGGGCACAGCTGTTCCTTTCATACTGTTTTTATTATCGTTCATCCGCTGACGGCAGGCGACACGCGGTCACGCCGCCATCAGCGGACGAATCGTTTGGTGAGGTACGGCGGCATACGCTATTTCACGGCACCGGTCGTCACACCCTTCATGATGTTGCGCTGGATGAGCATGAAGAACACCACCACCGGCAACGAGAAGGTCACCGAAGCGGCCATCTGCCCGCCGAAATCGGTGCCCATGGTGGGTGTCGAGAAGGACGACAGCCATACCGGCAGCGTGTACTTCGACTGGTCCTTCATGAACGTATAGGCGATCATGTAGTCGTTCCAGGCGTTGATGAACGCGAACACCGAGGTCGAGACGATGCCGGGCGCGGCCAGCGGGAAGGTGATCTTCCACAGGATCTGCCAGTCGTTCGCGCCTTCCACGGCCGCGGATTCGAAGATGTCCTTCGGGATGTTCAGGAAGAACCCGCGCATGTTCCAGATCGCGAACGGCAGCACCATGGCGATGTACGCCAGGATCAGGCCGCTGTATTTGTTGAGCAGGCCGAGCTGGTTGTAGATGATGATCTGCGGGATGATGCCGCCAGAGGTCATCTGGATGGCCAGCACGAACACCATGATCGGCTTGCGCCCGCGGAAGCGGTACAGGGTCAGGGCCGTGCACGCGAAGAACGCGACAATAATCGACAGGACGATCGAGAGGTGCATGGGCCAGAACACGGGGGTCGTGGTCATGATCTCATCGCGCGGCTTTACGGCGGTGATAATCATCCAGTAGACCGGGAAGAACCATACGACGCAGAACAGCAGGGCGAGGATAGTGGTGCCGGCGCGGCGCGCGATCTTGCCGGGGTTGGTTCGGCGGCGGGGCGGTGCAGACTGCGCTGCGCCATGCGATACGGCCCGTGGATTCTCAACACATTTCATAAGGACGACCCGCTATTTCAGGGATTCGCCAATATCAGCGTGCCAGTCGCCATTTCCGGCGTCGGCTATGGCAGCGCCACCCCTTCCCCACCGTCGACATCGACAACCGACTCGCTTCACGCAAGCTCACCGAGCATATGTTGGGGCGCGGGTATCGACGAATCGCCTATATCATCGGACCGTCGTACTTGCCGACGTCGACGCCGACGCCAGCGTGCCCGCAGCTGACCACCGAGGTCGTAGCCAGATAGGCGCGCAGAGAACGGTTCTCAATAATGTCTGTGCACACTTCTCTACGCCCGAAGCACACATGGAATATGCCCTAATCACTGCCATGTCGCCATTTGCGATGATGTGAGATTGTTATGTTCTTGTTCATTTGAGCGCACAGATACTACTGAGAACCGTTCTCTGCGCAAATAGACAATGTGGATAACTCCATAAGCTGGAACCACATTGCCCTGCCTGGCTTGCATTCAAGTCCAAATCAGCTTTACGGTCGCACCATGAGCTCTTTTATGCATGAGGATATTGTCGGCCGACGCCGAGCAGAACGTGAACGCTGCAATGATGCTGCGCGCCGTTCGAAAGGTCCATTGCTGGTGGGATACATCAATGCGGCCAACTACTACGGCGCGCCCATCCCCCGACATTGCACGCTATCTGTTGATGCCGTGCACGCCTGTGTTTCCAGTGCCAACAAACGCAGACGAATCAAAGGCGTGGTCTTCCATGTGTTTAAGGGAAAACTGGATATCCGCAAAAAGGATTATGAACAGTTCTGGATTGCCTCGCCGGTCATGATGTGGGCTCAGATGGCCCAATACTCTACATTGGAGGAACTTGCGGCCATTGGAGCCTCTTTGATGAGCCGCGATAAACGGCGCAGAATGGCCACTCGCAAGGATTTCGATACTTACTTGGAAATCAGTCCGCGGTTCATAGGTCGTAACAAATGCCACGAGGCACTGCCCTACATGACAGAGAACACGGATTCTCCGCCGGAAAACACGCTGTTTGGGATGCTGAAGGATTCAGGCTTGGGATGCCCCACCGCCAACTATCGCGTGAATATCGGCAACTCATACGTCATATTGGATATGGCATATCCGGACTGCCGCGTCGCGTTCGAATATCAGGGAGCCTATCACGCCGATCCGGCACAAATGCGAATCGACGCGGCAAAGCGAAACGCATTGCAACTGCTCGGCTGGATCGTCCTTCTCGTCACTGCGGATGACCTGAGAACAGCCGACACGCGGCATCGTTTTATCGGGATGGCCCATGTCGTGGTGTCCCGGCAACGCAATCTCGCCGATTGGAACCGCTCATGGGCCATTACCTCTTAGCATCGCACCGACAATGCGCTATGCCGTTATTTACTGCGAGGCACCCGCCAGATATCGGGCTCAACGTAGATCTCCCATTCATACCAAGGCAGCGCGGCACGGCGTCCTCGTCCATGTGAATGGCCTGCAGGTTAATGAGCCTATCCACGCCGACAGTGCGCTCCATTGCCTCGACCACCAGGTCGCGGGTGCTGTGGTCAAGCGATTCGCCCACCAGCAGCGAACCGGACTTAAACGCCAACGCCGCCTACAAAAGTGTGAGGCTGCGCAGGCTCACACTGCCAACAGCCGTTCAGCCAACCCTCGGAAGGTCTGGCCAATGCCATCCGTACGCAAAGCGCCGTCGGCGTCCAGCACCGCCGGCCGGCCGGCCTCGCCGGTCTCGCGCACTTCGGGTTCCAGCGGCAGCTGGGCCATCAGCGGCACGTCATAGCCCAGCGCCTGAGTGAGCTGTTCAGACACGCGCTGACCGCCGCCGGCACCGAAAATCTCCAGCTTCTCGCCCTTGTGCTCGTAGTAGCTCATGTTCTCCACCACGCCACGCACCTTCATCGGCACCTGCAGGGCCACGAGTCCGGAGCGCACGGCGATGTCAGAAGCGGAGGGCTGCGGGGTGGTGACCACCACGAGTTCGGCGTTGGGCAGCGCCTGGGCCACGGAAATCGCCATGTCGCCGGTGCCGGGAGCCAAGTCGAGCAAGAGGACGTCCGGCTCGCCCCACCATACGTCAGACAGGAACTGTTCCAAGGAGCGCTGCAGTCGCGGCCCACGCCACAGAATCGCCCGGTCAGCACCGGCGAACATGCCGATGGAGATCAGTTTCACGCCCCACGCGGTGACCGGCATGAGCATGCCATTCAGATTGGTGGGCTGTGTATGCACGCCGAACAGGCGCGGCAGTGAGAAGCCATAAATGTCCGCGTCGATGGCGGCCGTGTCGAAGCCGAGGGCCGCAAACGTGGCGGCCAGGTTCGCGGTAACCGAGGACTTGCCGACGCCGCCCTTACCGGAGGCGATGGCGAAGATGCGGGTCTTGACACCCGGTTTGCTGAAGGGGTTCTGCTTGCGTTCGGCCTTGAGGTCGGCGACCAGATCGGCCAGCTTGCCACGGCTCATCGAACCGACTTCGATATGAGGCAGCAGCTGTGCGCCCGGATAGGAGCTGACCGCGCCATTGATCTGGCTGGTGATGGTCTCGCTCAGTGGGCATCCGGGAACCGTCAGCTCAACGTGCACGGTGACGTCGTAAGTGCCGGCGTCCGACGATGCGGGCGCGGCTTCGATGGCGGCAATCATGCCGAGGTCGGTGACCGAACGACCGAGCTCGGGGTCGATGACCTTGCTCAGGCGTTCGTAGATGTCGGCTTCGATCTGACGTGCGTCGCTCATAAATCCGTATCCTCCTTTAGGGCCTGTTCTACCCTAGCGTGTGATGCGGCGGCATGCCAGAGGGAGTGGAGTAAGTCACACTGGGGCGGGATTCGCTTTTTCTCTCCCCCAGTCAGCCTAAAGGCTGACAGCCCCCTCATCAGAGGGGGTTAATGAAGCGTCTGAGGGGGCTATTTTAGATGGTGCCGGTGGCTAGGAGCTGGGCGAATTGGGTTTCGCTCAGCATGGGGATGCCGAGTTCCTCGGCCTTGGCGGCCTTGGAGCCGGCGTTTGCGCCAATCACCACGTAATCGGTCTTCTTGCTCACCGAACCGGCCGCCTTGCCGCCGCGCTCGATAATCGCCTCTTTGGCGGAATCACGCGAATAGCCCTCCAATGAACCGGTGACCACCACGGTTTTGCCGGCCAGCGTCTGCGGCAACGAACTGGTCTCGGCCTCGTCGACGCCCACGCCGGCGGCCTGCCAAGCACGCAAAGTCGCGCCGCGCCAGTCGCCGGGTTCGCGGGTGGCGGCGAACCAGTTCACCACCGATTCGGCGATTTCCGGGCCCACCCCGTCGATGGCCGTCAGATCTTCAATCGTGGCGTTTTCGATGGCTGCCAGCGAGCCCATCGCCGAGGCAATCAGGCGTGCGGTAGGCGGACCGAGCCGGCGAATCGACAACGCGACCAGCACACGCCACAGGTCGGCGTGACGGGCCTTGTCCATTTCGTCGAACATCTTGCGCGTGTTTTCGCCGGGCCGAATGATCACCGGTACATCCGTGACGCCAGTGCGCGTGGTCTTGTGATCCACGCGCACGATAACCGCGTCGGCCGGCACGTCATACTCAGGATAGGAGGCTGCGGCAAAGCCCGGCATAGTACCAAGTGGCGCCTCAGCCCCGGTAGGTGCGCCGGTCGTCTCGCTGGCGGTACCTCCCTGTGTTTCGGCAGATTCGATTGCGGCCTCCCCTTGCGCGCGTTCGGCCAGCTGCTTGGCCGTGAGCTTTTTGGCCGGCGTGGGCGCGGTCCAGAAAGCAGGCACCTGATGCCACAGGCCAGAGCCGCCGACACGCTTACGCACCTTTTTCTTCTTACCGTTCGCACCGACCGTCTCATGCACCTCGACGATTGCGGCCTCACGCCACACGCGCACGTCGCGCAGATCGGCGGCGGTCAGGTTGAACAACCCGGATTCGTTAGACAACACCGGCTTCTGCGCGGCCGGCAATTCCAGCCCTTCCACCGGCTCGTACGGGTCAGGCTCTTCGCCGGGGGCGACCAGAACCTCGGTGATGTTCGGCGCGTAGGTCGCCACCGAATCAGGCCGGTTCTCCTCCGGGTTGGTCAGAGCGATGGCCGATTGTTCGCCCAAGTGCTCGATGTCGAACGCCTTGCGTGAGGCCAGCGAAATCACGCGCTCGGTCAACTGGGCCGGGCAGCTCTCCACATTCGGGCAGCGAATGTCCTTGTCACCCTCCTTGGCGGGTGACAGTTTCGCGCCGCATGAAGGGCAGAACTCGGGCATGACGAATTCGCGCAGCTGGTCCTCACGCCCTTTGCGCCGTTCAAGCACCGGGCCGACCAGTTCGGGAATCACGTCGCCGGCCTTGCGCACCACCACCGTGTCGCCGATCAGCACCCCCTTGCGCTTGACCTCGAACGGATTGTGCAATGTCGTGCGAGACACCGTGGACCCCGCTACATACACGGGCTTGAGCACGGCGACGGGCGTGACGCGCCCGGTACGCCCGACCTGCACGGTGACGTCCAGCAGTTCGGTGTTGACCTCCTCGGGCGGGTACTTGTAGGCGATGGCCCAACGCGGCGCCCGCGAGGTCGCGCCCAGCGACCTCTGCAGGCCGAGATCGTCGACCTTGACGACGATGCCGTCGAGCGCGTGCTCGATGTCGCCGCGGTGCTCGCCGTAATAGTCGATCATGTCGAGGATCTGCGCGAACGACGTGACCTCACGGTTGTGCGGCGACACCGGCACTCCCCACTTGGAGTACAGCGTGTACGCCTCGGACTGGTCGGCGACGACGTCATGCGAGCCGGCGGGCCGCCCCGAGCCCCAGCGCAGCGTACCGATGCCATGCGCGTAAAAGCTCAGCCGCCTTGTGGCGGTGATGCGCGGATCCTTCTGCCTGAGCGATCCGGCCGCCGCATTGCGCGGGTTGGCGAACGGAGGGCGCCCGGCATCCTCCTGTTCACCGTTGAGCGCCTTGAAATCGTCCCAACGCATGAACACCTCGCCGCGGATCTCCACGAACTCGGGGATATCCGCGGCCGGCCCGCCGAGATTGGCGGGAATGGAGCCGATCGTGCGCACATTGAGCGTGATGTCCTCACCGGTGACGCCGTCGCCACGTGTCAGCCCCTGTTCCAGCACGCCGTTGCGGTATATCAGATTCAATGCCAGGCCGTCTATCTTCACCTCGCAGGTCATCGGCAACGGCTTGCCCTCAGGCCAGTCCAAATCGCGCAGCACCGAATCGTACCAATCGCGCAGCTCCTCGATCGAGAACACGTCGTCAAGGCTCATCATGCGCGACGGATGCCGCACCGAAGCGAAATCATTGGAGAACGTGCCGCCGACCCGGTGCGTGGGAGATTGCGGTGAATCCAACGACGGGAACTCCGCCTCCAGCCGTTGCAGGCAACGCAAGCGTGCATCGTAGGCCGCGTCGGACGAGACCGGCGCGTCATCGATGTAATAGGCGATCTGGTCGGCCTCGACCCACGCCGCGACGCGTGCCCACAGGCGGGCTGCAACCTCGTTCGACAGCGAGGACACATCCAGCCGATCCAGCCGGGCCGCATCAGCGTCCGTGGACTGCAGCGCGGCGACCCACTGGGATGAGCCGGGCGCGAACCGGGCGGCGCCTTCGTTCTCGACCGGCGCCGGAGCCTCCCCGGCGTCCGGATCGTCGAAATCCCAAGCCAACTGGTCGCCGGATGATTGCGAAACCGCTGCGCGAGCCATCACTTCCCCTTCGTATGTGCGAATTCATCTGGATTCGATTGTAATCGAAAACATGAACCCGCCTCGGCGACGCCCGCGCCACGGCATCAGGAGTTGAGCGATCTCAGGAACTGGGACTGCACCATGTCGACACCGCCGTTGTCGCCGTCGTTCATACGGGCGGCCGCCATCGACAGCGTCCGCGCGGGAACGAACATGCCCTCGTCCACGCACACGCGGGCGGCGTCGCGCACGATCGCGGCGACCTGGGTGTGGGGCCACACCGGCAGATCGTGCATGCGCAGCACGCCGACTGCCGACTCCACGTCGGTAGGCACCGCTATGCATTGGGATTCGGCGCGTGCGAGCAGTTCCCTCAGCTCGCCGTCAAGCGCCCCGATCTGCCCCGGTGCGATGTGCTCGCTCATGATGTAGGCCGCGGCGGCGATATCGAAACGGTCGCGCATCCATTCCGCGTATGCCAGCCGGTAGTAGGCGAATGCGGCGTCATCACGGTCGAGCGCCACGCGCAGCGCGTTCAGGCATGCCGCGCGCGCGGAATCCCAATCCTCGTTGCGGGCGAGCTGCACTGCGAGCTTCATGTGCGAGAACGGGTAAGCGGGAGCATACGCCACCATCGCGTTAAGGTGCGGCAGCGCGGCCTTCGCGCCCTTGAGCTGAGACAGCAGGTCCGCCAGCTCGGTGTGCGCGTAGAACAGGTTGTCGGGGATCAGCACCGTGCGTTCGCCGTCCGTGGCGAACAGGCGGTTGTAGACGACGCGCTCGGCATACGAGTTGAAATACCGTGGCACGCCCGGATTGTCGGCATAAGCCGATTCCACACGTTCGATGGCCGCTTCGGCGACGGTCACGGCCTGATCGTCCTGACCGGAGAACAGCAGGTCGCGGGCCCGCGTGCGTTCCCGGTCGAGTTCGTCCGCCAGCTGGAAGGTGAAGTCCGGTGTGTCGGTACCGTCGATGAGCGCACTGGTGACGCGTGACGACAATTCGGACAGCTCCGGATCGGCGACGCGGTCGATGACATGCATCGCATGCTGCGCCTTGGAGACCGACGCCAGAGTCCCGTCGGCGGCGAGCCGGTGGAATTCGTCGACGCAGCGCTGCAGCAGGTCCGCCCGCTGGATGGACAGGCCCTCGGCGTTGTCCGTGCCGAGGATGCCGGCGACAGTCGCCGGGAAGACCTTGTCCGACAGTTCCGGCTCCTCCTGGGAGCCCGTCGGGGAGAACCTCGCGTCACGCAGGTCGAATTCGGCGCTGATGGGGGCGAGTCCGCCCCGCTCGTCGATGTCCATCACCGCGCCGAACAGGCGATAGATGTCGGCGGGGTGCCGCAACGCGTCTTCGCGCAGCCGCTGCAGCAACTCCTGCCTGGTGAACGTTACGGTGACGAGGTTTCGCACGGTGGGGCTGCGGCGCAGCGCATCCATGGGGTCAGTGTCGCCTTCTTCGTTGCCTTCGCCGCCGGGGGCCGCTCCGGCGTCATCCGCCTGACCCGTATCGCCGGAGTCGGAGTCCTGGACTTCCTGCGGGGAGTCCCGTACGAAGTCTTCGAAATTGATGTCCTTCATCATGTCGGCGAAGCTCTCCAACGACTGCAGATCATCATCCCCGACGGTCGCAGAAACGGACTCACCGGCGGAATCCGTCTTCGCGTCCTGGGCGCCTCTGGCATCCGCCTGCGGGGTGCGGGCATCAGGCGCCGGCTCCGCGGAAGGCGTATGCGAAGGATCGCCGTGATGGT
>ERZ1106919.1573-NODE-1573-length-14437-cov-4.617786_pt1 | contig 14437 bp, 16 predicted proteins | sample MGYA00403654_ERZ1106919 | MGnify/ENA primary metagenome ERZ1106919 (study PRJEB35170, sample SAMEA104062450) | human gut metagenome | biome: human gut; feature: human-associated habitat; material: faeces | place: Denmark | collected 2012-10-08 ... | reverse complement strand
TTAAAATTAATCTACTTATTTTTTTACATTAGTTATTTTACAGCCAACCAGACTCGCTCAATATGTCATGGAAAAGTTTTCCAGTACCATTCAAGCAGCAACTTTTATGATTAGTCCATTCACCGCCGAGAAAATTATCTATAAGCCCAAGATTAATGATTGATTGGGCTTCTATAGAAATGTTTGTATTCTCCTCCAAGTAGTCAGGAAGACTTTTGAGGTCAGGCAAGAATGCTCTGGCTACGACAGAACAGAGCCTGAGCATCTCGTTATTATTGATTCTATTCATTAATCTTGCCTTGTAGATGCTGCCCATAATCATCGCCTTGTTTTCTTCTGTGCTAAGCAGGTGAATCAAATATGCAGAGATGTGTTTATAATTTTCTTGACTCAGGCTAGAATAGAACTGATTCTTGATTTTATCGTCAATGTCTTCTGACACTATGAGAAATTTGGCCAGTTTCTTCGTAAAACACCAGTCTTTGACGTTGATAAAAACCTTCCCAAATTTAAGGAGAGAACCAACATACGGGACATCTTTGTATGTCTCGATAATGTCGGCTGCAACTTCCAACTCCAGTTCCCCATTCTGCTTTATAAAGTCGGCGTCTCTTTTACTTCTTTCTATTTCAAAAATATTCATGAGAATCACTAGTGTCTCTTAATAATTGTAAAGAGATACGTTAATTATTTGAATTACAATATTTATTTTCAAAAAATGCTTGTCGCACATTTGAATCAGCTATCTTAGGGACTGAGCCAAATTGCAATAGCTATGAATATTAAGAAATATGTTTTCAATCAAATGACTTCATTCCTTCTAAAACGCTATTTTGAGCGATATGCTAAGAGATTATCTTCTTTTTGAAGCTTTTGCCTATCACATGGTAAACATGGCTCAACAAAAGCGAATTGACAAGGAGTTCGATTTGAACGGAACTTTTTATGCTTTTGATTCAACAGCAATAGACTTGTGCCTGTCATTGTATGATTGAACCCGATTCAGGAGCACAAAGTCTGGTATCAAAGTCCATACCCAGTTGGATAGCAGCATCTTCGAGTAAAATCCTTTTGGGGAAACTCTGAGAATACAGTCAGAATACAAATATATGTGGCTATCATTATTTATTGTTTGGTAGCCATTATTGAGAGTGTATTAAAACTCAATAGGGACATTTATGAAGTAATGAGGACCTTGGTAGTTCTATACTTGTGAAAGACAATATCAAGGATTTATTTAGCTATGCTGAATACGACATTCTTTATAAAAATGACGGTCAGTTGGAATTGGATTTTACATCATAATGAGCCATATTGAGATGTTTTGCATTTTTTTAAGAGACACTAGTGATATTATCTACTAATTTTGAAGCATACGTATGCATCAAGCAATTTTAATATTCCACATCTTTTTCGCCAATGCCTTGATAGCCTTTTCCATGATTTTTTCTTGACCAGATTTGATTCTTGCCCCCAAACCATTTTTGATAAGCATACAATTGGCAAAGGCATTAGCGTCTATTTCAACCTGTTGGTTTGTATTCTTGTCCATACTATCTTCATCGCCCTCGTTTCTGATATAGTGCAGAAATTCATATTCCCATTGATTGATGACAGCAGGAAGTTCGCTTGATTTTCCTCTTTGCTTGAAATCTGCTATCACTTGATGTTGGTAAAGATGACGAGCTTCATGGCTGAGGATGTATCTCAAATCAAACTCGCAATCACTTCGCAAGCATAGTTCTACCCATTCTTCATTAATATACAAGGTGTTTCCACCCCATTCTGCAGAGTTAAATGCAGAAGGGAATCTGCCGTCATCTATGCAAAAACGTAAGGTGTACAAAGAACTGTCAATATGAAGTTCCTTACACGCTTCGTCAAAGTATTTTTGTATGCGTGTTTTAGTTTCTTGATTTATCATAATCTTCTACATAAAAAATTATCTTCCCACAGTGCCATAGTCCGAACCATCGCCGAGAATCTTCTTGAAACTGGGTAAATCATGGGAATCGATATAATTAGGAATTCTTTTCATGAATTATAATGTATTAGCATTCACCCCGTCCAAGAGCTTTGTCTGGTTATGTTTTATTGAAGAGAAAAGCATTTGCTGATAACGATGACAAGAATGTGTATCTCCCCCCATCCTATCATACATTCCGGCTTTTAACAAATCTTCCGCCTTTTTCTGTACATGCTTTCCATACATACCTGCCAGTGACGGCAGATTCAACTGAAACGAAATATGTTCCTCTTTCAAAGTATTATAGTCTTCCTTCTGCATATATTCATACCGTTCCGGATGTGCCAGCAAAGGATAATAACCTTTCTTTTGAATGCGTTGCAGAACGGACAAAAGATCCATCGGAGGGTTGAAGTAGGAGGTCTCCACCAACAAAAAACGTTTTCCTTCTTCCAAAAGAAGCAAATCCTCTTTCTCCAATCGCTCTTCAAAAAGATTATCAAGCATATATTCCGCAGCAAGCTTCAGCTCCACCGCGCCACGGTACTGCTGCAACAGTTCCCGGAACTTACGCTGCAGCGCAAGGGTCTCGTTGGGGATGTCTTCCATGATGTGGGGTGTGAGCCATACTCTACGAATCCCTTGTTGCTCCATTTCCCGCAAAATTTGCAGAGACTCTTCCATAGATTGTACACCGTCGTCTACTCCGGGAAGCAGGTGACTATGGCAATCCACCATACCTTTGAGTAAGCCACTTCGAGAAAGGACTGTTGTTTTATGAAACAACCACATGATTACTTGGACCTGTCATTGTTTCCATAATAAGAACCGCTTCCATAACCATACTGATAGCCGTAACGATAACCATAACGTCCGCCAGAGCCTTCCGTCCCATTGAGGATTACAGACATATTCTTGTATTTCTTTTCTCGATAGATGTTTTCCAACTCCGGAAGCATGCTGCGTTCCAGCAAGCCTGCACGTACCACAAAAACGGTACGGTCGGCCAGTTTCTCTATGATTTGCGTATCGGCCACCAATTCAACTGGCGGGCAGTCTATCAATACAACATCATATTGCTGCTTTAAGGTATGGATTGCTTTCTGTAGACGGTCATCGAACAACAGTTCGGTCGGGTTGGGGGGGATAGTGCCGACGGGGATGAAACTGAATGAAGGGTGCTGCTCGTTCGTAACAATAATATCCGAAAGTTTGTCGATCTGTCCTCCTAAATAATTACTCAAACCAATTTTGGGCGAATGGATATAAGCTGAAGCAGAGGCATAGCGAAGGTCGCCGTCAATAACCAATACTTTTTTATTTTTGATGGCAAGACTTATGGCTATGTTCATGGTCAAGAACGATTTTCCACTGCCCGGATTGAACGAGGTAACTACAATCACATTGGAGGATTGATCTTTGCCAATCATGAATTCCAGATTGGTACGCAAGACACGAAAAGCCTCATTCATAATATCACGGCTTCCTTCTTTAACCACAATGGTATGTGCCTCATATGATTTTACTCTTTTCTTACCACGTATAGACAAAGGAATCTCTCCGATAAAGGGAACACTTAGGCCATCCAAGTCCTTTCTTCCACGAACACGGGTATTCATGTTCTCACGAATGAAGATGATGACTACCGGTATCAATATACCCAAGGCAAAAGCCACCAGGAAAATGTTCTTCTTTACGGGAGCGGTAGGAATCATGCTTCCTCCAGGTTTTGTTATAATACGGGTATTGTAGGCCGTAAATGCCTGAGAAAGCTCGTTCTCCTCACGTTTTTGTAACAGATATAGGTAAAGTGACTCCTTCACCTTTTGTTGGCGTTCCACGCTAAGCAGGTATTTGGACTGCTTCGGGTTGGAGGCAATCTGCGAAGTTGCCTGTCCCCCAATGGCCTCCAAACTTCTGATTTGTGCACGCAAAGCTACCATTTGGTTGTCAATGGAAGTGATCAAAGCGCTTCGCATATCATCCAACGACTTGTCCATTTCCCTGACTAAGGGGTTCTTGGCACTACTGTGAGACACCAAGCTATTGCGCTCCAATAACTTGGTATTATATTCATTCAGTTGTGTGGCAAGGCTTGCATTTTCAATGCCGGAATTGGCAGGGAGTAACTGATGTTTATTGTTTTCATTGGTCAAATAGTTCTTTATGTATCGGGCCATATATGCCTGGTTGTTCAATTCACGAATTGCGGCATTGGCTTCATTGGCTTGAGTCATATACATATTTGCCGCCGCCTGTACATCCGGCAGCAAATGCTCACTTTTGAAAGAAGATATATCATCATCCACATTGCCAAGCTCACCCTCTATCACACCCAAACGCTCATTGATGAACATGGAGGTACTGACCGCTATCTGATTCTTGTCCCTTACCCAGTTCTCATTGTAAACGGATATAAGGGTATTGAGCACATCTTCCGCCCGTTGGGTGGACACATCCTGAAAAGACAACGTGATGATATTGGACTTCTCATCGTTCTGGGATATATTCAAGCGAGCTGAACAGCCAGCTGATGCCGCAGACAAAGACTGGCGGGTTACATAAATTGTGCTTACCGTTTTATCTGAATAAGCAGCCGATGGAATAACGACAATAGGGCCTAGGGGGCTTTGAATACTGTCATTCAAATTGCCTTTCACAAAACCATCATTTTCTATTTCTGTTCCATTCCGTGTAAAAGAGGATAATTCCACTGCACCATCCTTTGCCAGATGCAGTTCGAAAGTTGCGGATTCATTCTCGGAAAGATTAGGAATCACCACCTGGACAGGAAGTTGGTTTCCATACACAGTCTGTTTATGAAAACGTCCGTCTGTCTGATAATTCATTTCCAAATGCAATCGAGACACCACTTCACGCATGATGTCGGGAGACTTCAAAGTTCCCATCTCGTTATAGACATTGGTGTTGGTCGTAAACAGTCCCAGATCGGAAAAAGACTCCATATCCGTAGAAGAAGATTTCCCTTTGGAATCGTCCTTAATCAAAATAGAGGCAGTTCTGACATATACCGATGGGGTTCTCAACAGATAAAAGGTCGCAACCCCCAAACATAAGGCCAATGAAATGGCAAACCAGTGCCATTTGTCGAGACAGAGGTAAAACAAATCCTGTATGGTAATGAAATCCTGCGTATTTTGTACTGTTGATTTATTCTGAATAGTAGCCATTTCTCTTTTTTATTTAGCGATAAGTACAGCGATGGAGGTCAATAAAGAAGCCAGGGAAATCCAGAAAGAGGTGCTGCGCACATTGTTCCCGTTTACGGTAGACTGACGGGCTTTGGTGGCATTAGGCTCCACATATACCACATCATTCTGTTGCAGATAATAGGCAGGTGAAGTATAAAGATGCTCAGCCGAACAGAGATTGACACCATAAACCCGCTGTTTTCCTTCTTCTTTACGTAATACTAATACCTTTTCTCTCTTTCCGTAAATAGTGAGGTCTCCCGCTTGGCTTAAGGCATCCAGGATTGTAAGGTTATCCTTGTCGATACTAAAACGGCCGGGATTGTTCACTTCACCCATTACGGCTACGCTGAGATTCATATATTCCACCGTAACGACAGGGTCTTTAATCAAATCATGCGACTGTAGCTCTTTCTTAATATAGGCAGCCACCTCTTCACGGGTCATACCGGCTATGTGAATTTCTCCCAATACGGGAAAGTCAATGTTCCCTTTGGAATCTACCGTATAACCGGACACACCACGATTAGAACCGGAAGAGCCCTCCATGCCGATCTGTTGAGAAACAATCGGCAAGTTAAACAGGTTGGTCAGGCGCAAATCCTGGCTGTTGACTAAAATAGACAATTTGTCTTTCGGTTGAATCTTAATCTCTACCGGAGCGGTAAGCGCCAATTCGCTTTCGCCCGGACGTAAATCTTGAAAATAAGTGACTTCTTTTGAAGTTGAGCAAGCTCCTAAAAACAGGAGTAATATTGCCCCAATTAAATTTTTGCAAAAATTCATATTGATATAAAACTATAGTTTCGAATGAGCTATATGGATTCTACGGGTTAACCATAGATTACCCAAGATCCATATAAAGATGTCCAGTATTAAAAGCAAGGTTACATTTATATAACGTGAAAGCAGAATATTGCACAGTGTAAAACAGACAGATACCAGTACAATGGCAATCATAACTGTACGCTGTCTCATGCCAACAGCAAGCATTTTGTGATGGATATGGTTCTTATCTGGCAAAAAGGGATTCTTTCCGTTTCGCACACGGTGCAAATAAACCCGTACCACATCAAAACAGGGAATGATAAGCGGTGAATAGGCTAAAAAGAAAGCATTAGGCTGTTGCATAGAGTGATTTACCGGAAACCCGTCAAGCAGTTTCAGACTTAAAATGCAAGTCATCATACCAATCGTCAAGCTGCCGGTATCACCCATGAATATTTTGTTCTTTTTGGCAGGATCTCCAAATACGTTATAATAGAAAAAGGGGACGAGCACTCCAAGTGTCGCAAAAGCGAGCAGGGCATAAATGTATTCACCTATTATAAAAAACACCAAACCATAAAAAAGCATAGCTACTCCACACAATCCGGAAGCCAATCCGTCTATCCCATCTATCAGATTGATGGCATTGATAATAAATACCACGGCGAATAAGGTAATGGGGTATCCAATCCATTCAGGAAGAGCGTGAATAAACAGCAAACCGTGCAGGTTATTGATCCACAGCCCGCCTGCAATGACCAGTAATCCGCAAATAATCTGTATGGCGAACTTGGCACGGTAACGGATACCAATCAGGTCATCAGCCATCCCAACCAGATAAAGCATTATAATGGTACAGAAGCCGAATGCCAACGGGCGGCTTTCACTGCCGATATTACCAAGAAGCTGACCGTACCCCAACAACATATTGAGTCCCAAAGCAAGTGCCACCGAGAAAAAGACAACCGGTTTGAAGGCTATCCCTCCTAAACGGGGTACTACCCCCTGATGGATCTTCCGTTCATCAGGCACATCAAACAGACGCTTACGAAATGATATCAACAAGATTTGTGGAATCAAGACGCCGGCACAAAATACGCTCAAGGCGAATACAAATAAGGAATTGACAACCCAAAAGGCACTGGGATTGTCCATTACATTCGAAACAACAGTCATAAATATCGTATCAGACAAATTGAATATATTCAGGAAGAACCTCCACCGCAACAGCGAGATAACCCTTTAATTCGACAAGCAAGCGTTTTATCTTGCTGCCTCGTATTTTAAGCAAACAGCCCTCATATCCATTGAGAGAGCCTCCGATAATCCGAATTTTACGTCCGCACATCTGAGGGGTTATCTCTTCCGGCAAATAATATTTGGGTGAATCGGAACTGCTGACGGCTTGTATGAATCTGTCCATTTCCAAATCAGACACAGTCATAGGTTCCCGGAACGTATTCCGCAACCAACGGTATTGAAGCGTTTTGGTTCTTTCCACAATGGAGTCCAAATGCCGACGGGAATCATAAACAAAGAGCAAATCTTGAATGACCGGAACTTTCTCACGTACCTTTTTATCCTTTTGCAAAATGATTTGCCACTTCAAGGGGACAAATACCTTTACACCCGCTTCTTGCAATTGTTTGTATGCCGGCTTTTTAGCATTGCACCGTTTCAAATCACGCATGACATACCATTGTGCGTATTCAGTATTTTCCATCGAAATGCTTTAGTTTAGGCAAATATTACCAATCCTGCTTGATCGATCTATTTACTAATAATCAAGCAGTTATATAATACTTTCCAAAAGTAGGAATCTTTTGTTCCTTTAATCATCCCTTGCATCGCTATTCTAGAAGGCAAGTATTCACTTATACTAAAACATACTACTCTTCTTAAGAGAAGTATATTTCGTTTGCAAAAGTACGAAAAAATCTAAAAATCAAGGCATAAAGTGAACTTTTTTTTACTACTTATTTTTAAGAATCTTCAACATAATGCGTAAAATGAAAAACAATCATCCCCATATATCCTCTAACATGACTTTGTTTATCAAGTTATTATCGCTTTATAACTAAAAGATGTACTTCTCTTAAGAAGATAAAGTGACTATCGCTACTCTTTCAAGTTCATTATATAGATGTACTTCTCTTAAGAAGATATGTACCTTTTTCGGTATTTATATAGACATCAAAATGAGACTATTCGCCTTGTCTACAATAGATGTGTCTAAAGAGGCAAGATAAATTCGGGTGGTTTGCTCCGAATCATGTCCCAGTGCCTCACTGATAACAGGCAAAGAAACATTTTTACTTTGAGCGATGCTGGCCCAAGCATGGCGCGCAACATAGGTGGTAAGTGGAATACCTAAACCTATTTGTTTGCCAATGTGTTTCAAATTTCTGTTGATACGGTGCGCTTCATTTTGGTATTGATGCCATTCGTCCACACCATTGTTCTGAATAATTGGTAGCAGGTAGGAAGTTTCAGAGGTATTGTATTTATCAATAAGTTCCTGCATTGGCTTTTCCCATTTGATAAACAATTGCTGATCGGTTTTTTTTCTCCGATAGGTCAGGATTCCATTCTGGAGGTCTTTCTTTTTCAGGAATGCCATATCCACAAAGGACATTCCACGTGTATAAAAACTGAACATAAAGATGTCCCTGGCAAAAATGAGAGACTTTTTATTAAGATCTAAATCCCGTATTCTTCGAATCACGCTGAGGGAAACCGCCCGTTTCTTTGTTTTGTCTATGCCGGTATAGACATGCTTGAAGGGATTTCGTTGAACAACAAGCCCTTCACTCACGGCCCGGTTATAAATGGCCCTGAGGTTACGCATATAATACGAACTGGTATTCGGACAGACACCGGTTCCTTTGAGCCAGCTTTCATAGGTTATCATCTGATTGGAATCCAGTTCATCCAATGGGATATCGCCCCGGTGTCCCCGAAACCGCTCAAAACTGTTCAAGGCATTCTGATAGGTGCCGGCTGTGCGTACCTTACCTATCTGCCTCAATTCTACCAGCAGTTCTTTTCCATATAAAAGGAAAGTGCAATTCCCTTCAGGAGCAGTGTAAAGTTCTATTATACGGTCCACAGTGAAAGGAGTGTCTTCCTGATTCAATCGGTTGATGCATTTCTTTATTCGGAAAAGGTCTTTATCAATTTGATTTTTTAATGCGGCAAGATAGCTTTTTCGGCCTTCTCCACTTCCTGCCGAGACATTGATTTCACCGGAAGCAGAAATCCACTCACTTGGAAACAGTTTGTAACCGGTGCGGATATGCCGTACTTTACAATGATGAATTATTTGATAATGAACCGTTCCCTCTTTAAGGATAACGGATGAAGGACTGAATTTTACTTTTACACTAGTCATAAACAATCAATTATTAGTTTAACATATGGAATAAAAACAGGAAGTAATTCAAAAAACTTCAAGCTGTTATGTATATCTCCAGCTAAACTATTCTTGATTGATAAAAGACGCTTTAATTATTTTTATCTAAAGCATTGTATTGAGTAATATGACATAATATGATAAAGTAAAAGACCGCGTTCTGTATATTGCGTGAAGACTTGAAACGGAGTGTCAGAGCCAATGCAAAGAATATCTTGCCATATAGAAAATGGAAAACTCAAAATGGAGAGGCTGTTTCCTGAACTCTTTCCATTCAAGCGAAAGAATTTATAACTGCTGACCTGTCTATATGATTATCGGGTTCACTTTCATCGTGTCCAGGTTCAGGTACAATCCGTTATGCTCGATCACTCCGTTTCGGAACATCTTCCATAGGATGCCGCATCCGAGTTGTGCCAGTGTGGAGTTAATAAACAGGTCCTGTCTTTCCAACGCTTCAGCCAGCGAACAACTCGGGCCGGAATCGGTTTCCTTCACTCTCGCGTATTTCACCATGCGGGTGATGACTTTTAGCGAATTGACGGTTTCATAAAGTTTGGACGTCGGCTGTTTGATTTTCTTCGGTACGGTACCCAGCACGACTTGCCCCGTGGTCTGCGTGTTTCCGAAATCCATCCAGTACAAGGGGGTCTCGTAAGTGCAGTATGTCGGTTGCGGCAAAGCCCTCAACAGATTCCACAAGTCGATCCGTGACTTGATGTTATCGGTACAGGTAATCGTGATATTGGCCAGGTTGTCCCGTCTGGTATCCTTCAATACTGCCGGATAGATGTCCGCTTGCGCCTTCCAGTCATTCCCGAAAAAGTTGTTTATCCGGGTGACGAGGCATTGTGCCTTGTTCTGTCCCAGGTCGGACGGTCCGAAAAGCTGGCGACCGATGTTGGCTTCCGTCACGGTGTCGGGGTCATACAGTGTAACGAACAGTCCCGGGTGTCCGAGTCCCCTCAGAGCTGTGTCAAGACGTGCCAGGCAGGTGAGTACCTGCGACCCGGTTCCTCCCGCTCCGATCAGGTTTACCGTTACCGGATGCTGCGGACTCATCAGGTAACTGTCGGTATAATGTACTCTTTTCATGTCAGTATGTCTTTAAGTTTCATATTGTTCAACGGTTTCAACTCTTTGAGGTCGAATGGTTTGTTCCTGGCCGCTTTCGTTACTAGCACAAGGTTCGACCGGGTCGGATTTCCGTTGCCTCCCAAGTGCGAAAACTCCGTCAGCCAGAATTTCTTTTCCCAGTATTGCAGCAGGCTTTCGTATGTCAGGTCCTTTGGCAAGTCTATATTGGCAGAGCCCAGGCATACGCTGGAGCCGGTCACGTTGAAGAACGGCGCGACATATAGCATCGTATCCTTGCCGGGCATGTCATCCTTGTAAGCATATATCCTCATCCCATGTTCCCCCGCCTCGTAAATCACTCCCGGCAGGTTGTATTCCGCATTTTCTATTTTGAGGTCGGAGCTGAAGAACATCATCCGCTTATGCGGGGGATTGTACCATACATACCGCTCGCGGCCCTTGCGTGAATCGCAATAGATCAGGCTGGACGGTACTTTTCCGTAAGGCGTGCTGCTATGCCTTTCCGAATATCCCTTTACAAGCCCGTTCATGAATTCCAGGGTCACAGGCCTGCCTTCCGCCATATTCCCCCGATCATCTATGTCCCGTATCTCCAAAAAAAAGTTCTTGTTATCCTCCGAGGCGTAGGCAATCAGTGCCGCCTTGGGGATAAGCAGGTTCTTCAAAGTCCTTGTAAGTTCGTTTGTTTCCATCATAGTGTTCAAATTATTATGTTGATGAATTTGTCCGCCCATTTGAAGAAGCGTTCCGGATAGTCATCCATGCGGAACAGCTTTTCCGTTTCGGGAGACAGGTCGAGTGTCGTAACCGGTATGATGTCGTAAGTCTCCCTACTGTGGGAATTGTAACAATCCACGAGGTAATCCGTCACCATATCGTAACTGTCATAGATCACACGTATCTGTTGGTAGAGGTACATGGGGTGGAACTCCGGTTCTTTCTCATAAAAGGGATCGTAGCTGTATTCCATGATGCCACGTTCCGGTGACAGGAATTGCAGCCCCTCCTTCATGGCGGAGACCAGTGACCGTTCGTAGTCGTTCCGGGCTTTATACCTGTCAAGTGCCTTCGGCAGGTTCTTGTAGTAACACTTGCATTCCACCCTTTGGAGCAGCCTCTTTATTCTGCCGTTCTCGTAGGAGCGCAGGAGTCTCAGTCGTTTTTTCCTTTCCTCCGGAGTCTCTTCCGGTACTTCCTCTGAAATCCAGGTCAGGACATATTCCGTGTCGTCCTCATCCAGAACGGTCTGTATTCCGTTTGCCTTCATCAATTCATGGATGAACGTGATGGAGATACGTCTCAATTCCGATCCGAGAGCCTCCACGAACTTCATCGGGAAATAATACAGTGTCAGTTTTCCCCAATGATGGGCTTTCCAGAGCTTGAACAGCAACCGTCCGTCTTGCTCTTCGATATTGACGTTCAGCCCCTCACCGACAAGGGCATCCATCTCCTCGTGCAGCCTTGCGATCCCTTCCCCGAACGTCCGGCCCGGGGTATGTACCGCCTCCTTCTCCATCAGATAGGCATATCTGAAGAAGGAGTCACGCAGGAACCCGTAGTTGTCCCGCGTGATGAGATTGTGCCTTTTCCCGTCGGAATCTTCCACGACAAGACTCGGCAAAGGTTTTGGCTGAAACGTGGTGTTCAGAAAAGAGGAACGGCACCCCTCGGTGCCGTAATCCTTTCTTTCCTGTCCGTACCGTAACGGATATTGCGTACGGTCTGTCCGATGATGAGCCTTGCAAGCCGTTCCACCTGCTGTTCGTCCAATGGTACACATGATTTCTTCTGTTTTTTATTGTCCTTTCCCATTGCTTTTATCCTTTTGTCCCGATGGTAGTTTTGAATTCATACACCGCCTTGTCTTCCTTGATGACCGGCCCGTGCACCGTCGCCGTGGTCAGTTCCGGATAGAAGTTCGAGTAGTAGTTCATGACCATTTCGGGGCTGTCCGACGTGTTCGGGTCATCGAGTGTGACCATCCCGTTGCCTTTCTTGAATGTGAATGAACGTGTCATTCCCTTGATTTCTAATGCCATAATATTAAATGCTTTGATAATGTGAGACATTGGGTTCTAACATAGATTGCGGGAAATCGGGATATTCCTCATAATCTTCCGGGCGGTAGGTAGGGACTTCCTGTCCCCTCTGATAGTACGGATAGAGGTCTTCGGGATTTTGCTCCCGTTCCTGCCGGTATGAAATCTGTTGTTCCGCGTATGCATGCTGTGGAGGGAGCTGGTGGCTCATCGGCCGTTGCCCGGCATATTGCGGCTGTGGGGGAGCCTGATGCGGTGCAGGCCTTTGCGCAGGCTGCTGTGGCGGCCACATTGTCTGCTGCTTGTTAGGAATTTGTCCGCCCGCTGGTCCTGATGCCTGGGATTGCGGCGGACAGTGCGGTGCAGGCTGCGGCTGTTGTGCCGTTGCTGCCGGTGGTTGTGACCGGAGCTGTTGCGGTGCAGGCAGTTCTTCCATCAGCTCGAACAGGCTTCCCCGGTTCATGGCCTTTTTCTGCTGCTCCAGCATCTCGTCAATCTTCTTCTGGTCCTGCGGCTTGGCATAAAGTCGGGCCTGTCCGAGAGCCGTCACTGCATCCTTATGGTTTCCCGCGGCAATCAGTTCCTCAGCTTTCTTGAGATGCTTCTCGTACTTCTCCCGTTTCTCTTTCTCCTCTTTCGTCTCCTTGGCCTTTGCATCCTTCGCCACCTTGCTCTCGGAAGCGGCCTTTTCCGTCTGTGCCTCGAACTGCGCCATGTTGGTGATCAGTCCCGTGGCTTTCTGCACCGGCCGGGCGACGGCTTGCAGGAATCCGGTATCCAGTTCCTGCGGAACTCCCTTGAGGGTCAACGGGATAATGTGGTTCTGGGCTTCGTCTTTCAGCCCGTTTGACTTCGGCAGTACGGATACCGCCATTTGTCCGTTCGCTTTACGGATGACGAGTGTCAGGTCGACTCCTTCTGTCATCATCTGGTTGATTGCTGTAAAAAACATAATTATATGGATTAAAGTGTGAATAACCGTATTCTTTCTATCTGTTGAAGAACTCCACCAGCAGCCTGTTCCGGTCAGGATGACTGCTTATCTCCAGTATCGGGTCCAGCAGTGTGGAGATGTGTACGGGTCCGCCCTTTTCCCGTGGAGGGAATTTGACGGTCGGTTCCGGGGTATGGTACTTTCTTCTTGCCGGTATCGGCATTGGTATCTGTACCGGTGCCGTCGGCGGTCTTGAGATGATTGCTTGATTCATAGCTTTATCATTTTAATTGTGGATACTCGGGCTTTGGCAGCCCGTTGAACTACAAGGGCTTTACGGCAGACGCTTCCGGAAAGGCAAGGCTTTCGGGAAAAATACCGCAAGCCCTCCGGGCGAGGATGATTTTTCCGCGAAACCCGAAGGGTCCCGGCCTTGCCGTCCGAAAAGAAGCGTTTGCCAACTTTGCCCTGTAGTTCACGGTCTGTCAATGGCTGTATGCGCTTCCCTGTCTTTTCCATGCGTGTCCTCGTCATTCTCATTTCCATAAGGCATGGGAAACAAAAAGAGCCGCCCGAAAGGACAGCCCTGTTCCGCGAGGTGATATTTGGACCTGTATGGTATATCCGCTTCATATGTCTGTATCTTTAGAAAACCAGATAGCTGAGAATGCAGAAAAGTATAGCCGCCGCTACCAGCAGGCAGGCTATTTTATATAAAAACCTGAAGAATCCCTTGAAACACACGATGGCGACTGCCGCCCATACGGGCGATATTCCTCTTGAGTGGAGATAGCTGAACACGATGAAGGCGACAATGGCCAATGCCATAATCCTTATCCATTTGGCTGTCCTGAGTTTTTCGATACATTCCCTTGTTTTCATGACCGTATATGGTTAATGGGTGAAACATGTCATTTCCAATTTCAGGGGCCGGAAAGCGGACCGCCTCCACCGGCAAGGTTTTCGGGGAAAATACCGGAACGCGAGTGAGGATGATTTTCCCCG
>ERZ1106919.1572-NODE-1572-length-14451-cov-2.353709_pt1 | contig 14451 bp, 17 predicted proteins | sample MGYA00403654_ERZ1106919 | MGnify/ENA primary metagenome ERZ1106919 (study PRJEB35170, sample SAMEA104062450) | human gut metagenome | biome: human gut; feature: human-associated habitat; material: faeces | place: Denmark | collected 2012-10-08 ... | reverse complement strand
TTCGCGGTGTGTTGCACGTTGTTTCATTTCATAAAGGCTTAATAACACAATAATGACAGACATCATGGTACCAAGCACAACACTGACCGTGAGTTTATTGTGTAAGAAATATGGCAAGGCAAAGCCTGCAATCGCCATTACAACCACACTCACTACAACCGATGTACGAATTTCAGAGAATTGATCACGACGCCATTTAACCAATGGCCCAATACCTAGTAATAAGGCAAATGGGGTCATAATAATCAGGAACATTTGATCAAAGAACGGTGCACCGATCGAAATAGAGCCCAAACCTAATTGTTTGTGAACTAACGGCAATAACGTTCCTAAGAACACCACGCAAAGTGCGGTCATTAATAGGATGTTATTTAATAATAATAAAGTTTCACGAGAATAGCGTTCTGCATTATCACGCGAACGAATTTGGTTTCCTTTGTAAGCATACAAGGTTAAAGAACCACCAATCACCACAACCAAATAAGCAAGAATATATAAACCACGTGTTGGATCTGAAGCAAACGCATGTACTGATACTAAGATACCGGAACGAACTAAGAACGTACCCAGTAAGCAAAGTGAGAAAGCAAGGATCGCTAAAAGTACAGTCCAAGCTTTAAAAGAGCCACGTTTTTCAGTAACTGCTAAAGAGTGGATTAATGCGGTTCCTGCAAGCCAAGGCATTAAAGAAGAGTTTTCTACTGGGTCCCAGAACCACCAGCCACCCCAGCCTAGCTCATAATACGCCCACCAAGAACCAAGCACGATCCCGAGTGTTAAAAACACCCAAGCAGCGATCGTCCAAGGACGTGACCATCTAGCCCAAGCTGAGTCTAATTTACCCGTCATTAATGATGCGATCGCAAAGGCAAAAGCAATAGAAAAACCAACATATCCCATATACAGTAATGGTGGGTGGAAAATTAAGCCCACATCTTGCAACATTGGGTTGAGTTCTCTGCCATCTACTGGGAAGTCAGGGAATGTACGGGTAAACGGATTTGAGGTAAATAATACGAAGAGTAAAAAGCCGATGCTAATAATCCCCATAATACCTAACACGCGAGCCACGGCTTCTTGTGGTAAGTGTTTGCTAAATAAAGCAACCGCTGCCCCCCAAAGGGTTAATAACCAAATCCAAAGTAATAATGAACCCTCGTGTGAACCCCAAACGGCAGATAAACGATAATAAATCGGTAAACTGCTGTTAGAGTTATTTACCACATATTGCACACTGAAATCATTGACAGCAAACAGATAGAACAATGCTGCAAACGCAATGGTTAAAGTAAAAAATAAACCATAAGTCATTGGACGAGCCAATGACATTAATTGAGGGTGACCTTTTTCTGCGCCCCATAATGGGAAAATCGCTAAAAAGAATGAAACAGCAAGACTTAAAGCAAGCGCATAATTTCCTAGTTCAGCAATCATTATTGACCTTCTTGCGGTTTTTGCTGGGTTTCTTTATAACGACGATCAGCTTCACTCTCGCCTTTTAACTCTGCACCCATTGGTTTATGTACTTTCTGCATTTTTTCACCTAATTCAGGTGGTACATAATTTTCATCGTGCTTAGCAAGTACTTCTGTCGCCTCTAATAAAGTTGGTTCTTTTAATACGCCTTGCGCGACGATACCTTGCCCTTCACGGAAAAGATCTGGAAGAATACCTTCGTATTCTACAGTGATAGATGGACCAATATCATTTAAATCAAAGCGAACTTTTAAGCTTCTTGGATCGCGTTTTCCGGTACCTTCCACAACCATGCCGCCTACGCGGATGCGTTGTCCCACTTCAGGTTTTTGATCCGCCTTGCCTTCTTTACCTTCAATCACTTCTGATGGTGTATAAAATAAATCAATATTTTGGCGAAGCGCATAAAGCACCAAACCTGTTGCAATCGAAATACCTAAAATCACAAAGATGATGATCGAAAGTCTTGATTTACGTCTTGGATTCATAGCGTATTTCCTTTATTTGCTTGGTTTAAACGGGCTTCACGTTGTTGCTCGCGTAACACTTCTTTTAACACGGCTTTACGCCCCTTGACGCTTTGTATCGCCAAAATGATCATTGCCACGAGGCTAATGCTGTAGGAAAGCCACACATAAAAACCGTAGCCTCCCATATTGATAAAATCACTCCAACTTTGGAAAAACATTTTCCGCTCCCTAAAATAAAAATAAAAAACTATTTCAGCTTACTTGCTAACTCTTTTACCCATGGGCGTTTGCTGTCTTCTTTTAGCAATTCAACGCGGTAACGCACGAGCGTAAACCAAATGGATAAAAATAAAAATCCTAAAATACATAAAATCAGTGGAATTAACATTGGCGTTGCAATTGAAGGTTTTTCAAACTTCGTGATACTTGCCCCTTGATGTAAAGTATTCCACCACTCTACGGAAAAGTGAATGATTGGTAAATTCACTACGCCAACAATACACAAGATTCCCGCTGATTTTGCGCCCACCGCACGATCAGAAAATGCAGAATAAAGGGCTAATACACCGATATATAAGAAGAAAAGAATGAGTTCAGCGGTTAAACGCGCATCCCACACCCACCAGGTTCCCCACATTGGTTTACCCCAAATTGCGCCTGTGACTAGCGCGATAAAGGTAAACATCGCACCAATTGGCGCCATGGCAACCATAGAAAGGTGTGCGGCTTTAATCTGCCAAACTAACGCAATAATCGCTGCTATCGCCATCGAACCATACACACCCATTGACCAAATCGCCGCCGGCACATGCACATACATAATTCGGAAACTATTGCCTTGCTGATAATCTGCCGGTGCATAAGCTAAGCCCCACACAATGCCAACAGCCAATAATAAAACCGCAATCGCACCAAAAAATGGGCTTAATTTGCCACATAAATGATATTGGGTTTCATGTTTTGCGTAAGGATGTAACCACTTCCACATAAAAGATCCTTAATTCCAAAAATAAAAAACAGTTAAAAATCTGACCGCACTTTCACCGTAATGATGATTAATTATCTAAACTAATTCGTAGTGCCGCTGCAATAGCAAAAGGCGATAAAGTTATCGCGCCAGCCAAAATAGCGCCTAAAATAGCAAGCTGTCCGCCATAAGGGAGATTTAACGCGGCGGCATCTAAAATTGCTGAGGCAAAAATTAAAACCGGAATGAATAATGGTACCACAAGTAAACTCAGCAATACGCCACCTTTACGCAATCCCACCGTCAATGCCACACCAATTGCGCCAATGCAGCTTAAAATTGGTGTTCCCACTAGCAAGGTGACCACCAGCGCCCACCAAATATTTACTTCCAACGAAAGTAATAAAGCCGCAATAGGTGAAAGTAAAATCAACGGCAAACCTGTTAATAACCAGTGCGCAACAACTTTTGCAAGTGCCGTTAGCGCTAAAGGTTGAGCCGTAAGCATCAATTGTTCTAAAGAGCCATCAATAAAATCATCTCGGAATAAGCGCTCAAAAGACAGCAACGCAGAAAGCAATGCCGCTACCCAAGCAACCCCTGGTGCAATACGAGAAAGTAACTTAGCAATGGAAACAGCGTAATCACGATTAAAAAGAACCAAAGCGGATTCAATATTTCCGCTTGTTTACGGGTCGCAATCTTCAGCTCACGCTTTATAATCTGTAAAAATATCATAAAAATCTAAGAGTTATATTTATAATCAGCAAGATTGATTTTTTTCAATAACGTACTAGGCACTTCTTGGTGACTCGTTAAAATCACCATTCCACCTTTTTTAGCATGATTTTCAAAAAGTGCGGTCAAAACTTCAACCCCTTTTTTGTCTATTGCTGTAAAAGGTTCATCCAAAATCCAAAGTGGCGCTTCAGAGATCCATAATCTCGCCAAAGCAATGCGCTTTTGCTGACCCGCTGAAAGTTGGGCGGCTGGTAAATCTTCGCGACCTAGTAAACCCACCTTTTCCAACACATCCCATAAAATATCGGTGCCTTGCTGGCTTTGACTAATCTGCTGATAAAATTTTAAATTTTCCCATGCCGTTAATTCAGGCTTTACGCCAGAATGGTGGCCGAGATAAAGTAGCTGATGATGGTATTCTTCGCGTTGTTTTGTAATCTCGTCTGAATTCCACCGCACTTTACCTTCTACAGGCTGTGCAAGGCCAGCTAAAATGCGCAATAAACTTGTTTTGCCGATACCATTGTGCCCTTCAATTTGCACGAAATCACCACTTTGAAATTGCAGTGAAAGATCAGTGAACAATACGCGATCGCCCCGTTGGCACGCCAATTGTTCTAATTGAAGTTGATGAGCAGGAAACATAGTCTCAGCCTTAAAAATAAAATCTTGTGAAAAATCAGCGGGTATTCTACCACAAGGGGAAATTTTGACGAGATTTTAAGGGCTAAAAGGCATAACTATTTAGAAGTAGATCGGTGTATTTATTGATTTAAAACAAACTAAATTTTCCTAGCTTTTTCATCAGATAATCAAATAATTAAAAGATTTACTGATCTAAATCAAATTTTCTGCTACTATTTAGTTACTTTTTGATGTTGTTTTATCAAAAACATTACCTTAACTTCATTTAAAAAAGGAACATATTATGTCTTATACTCTACCTGAATTAGGCTACGCTTATGATGCGTTAGAACCGCATTTTGATGCACAAACAATGGAAATTCACCACTCTAAACACCACCAAGCTTATGTAAACAATGCAAACGCGGTGTTAGAAACTTTACCTGCTGAATTTTCTGAAATGTGTGCAGGTCAATTAATCAGCCAATTAGATAAAATTCCTGCTGAAAAGCGTACTGCGTTACGTAACAACGCAGGTGGTCACGCAAACCACAGTTTATTCTGGAAATCATTGAAAAAAGGCACCACTTTACAAGGTGATTTAAAAGCAGCTATCGAACGTGATTTCGGTTCTGTAGAAAACTTCAAAGCTGAATTTGAAAAAGCAGCGGCGACTCGTTTCGGTTCTGGTTGGGCATGGTTAGTAATCAACCAAGGTAAATTATCGGTTGTCTCTACCGCAAACCAAGATTCTCCATTAATGGGTAAAGAAATCGCAGGTTGTGAAGGTTTCCCACTTTTAGGTTTAGACGTTTGGGAACACGCTTACTACTTGAAATTCCAAAACCGTCGCCCAGAATACATTAAAGAATTCTGGAACGTAGTGAACTGGGATTTCGTTGCAGAGCGTTTTGCTAAAAAATTAGCAGATTGCGGATGTGCAGCTAAATAATAGCTTCTCAAAATATATAAAAAATCGCCTATTTTAGGCGATTTTTTTATCGGTTAAATCCAACGTCTGACTTTGTTCTTATAAGCCAAATAAGACTCACCAAACTTCTTCTCTAGCCAGTATTCTTCAGGTTTAATTTGCCATTGTGTGATGAAGTAAATAAACAGAAAAACACCGAGAAAACTGACCGCATTTTGCAAATAAACCGCCCATGCCACTAACAAACCCGCTAAGCTTAAATACATTGGGTTACGACTAAAGCGATAGATACCACTTACCACAAATACTTTGCTTTTCTCTAAATGGATGGGATGAATATTAGCTTTATTTTTGTAGAATTGCCAAACACTGAAAAAACCAACAAAAGATGAAGCCAACGCAATCAGATAAGTAATCACGATATTGATTGTAACAGGGTAAGGATTAGGTAAGCATATCATGATAAGTGCACAGCCAATAAAAATGACGGGTGGCGGCACAATAGGTTTCTGAATCATAAGATCAAAAATCCAATAAAAAAGCCCGAGCAATTCGGGCTAATTAAAATATTACAGATTATTTAATTTCATCTGCGCCATTTGTTTCTCTAACGGGTTACCGTTTTTCTGTGCATTCTCAAAGCTTGATTTAGCACCATTCACATCACCTTTTGCGACTTGAATATCGCCCGCTAAAAGATCTTTACGTGCACTAAAGCCTTGGCTTTTCACTTGATTTAGACTTGCTAATGCTGCATCAAATTGACCTTGTTGGAATTGCACGGCAGATAAACGAAGCGCTGCAAGAGACGTTAAGATATCATCTTGTGATTGAGCAATCGCTTGTTTTAAGCTATTTTCTGCAGAGGCGTAATCTTGTTTTGTAACAAAACCTTTTGCTTCATCTAATAAGCTAAATACCGCATAGCTGGTTTTATCATGCGCTTTCACAAATTCAGCCACTTTAGCTTGTTGTGCGGCGGCATCTTTGTTTGTGGTATAAACTAAGGCATCATATTCAGCAGACGCTTGCATAATTTGATTGGCTTGATAAGACTGCCAATAGCGCCAGCCCAACATCCCGCCTACACCAAGAATAAAAGCGGCAATAATGGTTTTGCCATTGTCTTTCCACCATTCTTTTAACTGGTTCAGTTCTTGTTCTTCTTCAATGGTATATGCCATTTTCCTATCCTTCTAAAATTAAAATTGGGCTTTCACGTGTTCAATTAAATTGGCCACATCAATGGTTTGCTGCTCTGCTGCGCCAAGTAAGTGTTTTACCACAACTTGATTATTTTGCACCTCACTTTCGCCAAGTACAAGGGCTAGAGTCGCACCAGACTTATCTGCGCGTTTAAATTGTTTTTTAAAGTTACCGCCGCTGCAATGCAACATGGTGCTTAAGTGCGGTAATTCTGAGCGAAGTTTTTCAGCGAGTTGGAATGCGGCTAATGTTGTGCCTTCACCTTGATAAACAACGTAAATATCTACCGCACTTTTTACCGGAATCGATTTATTCACTTCTTGAACAAGTAGCACTAAACGCTCTAAGCCCATTGCGAAACCGACACCACTGGTTGCGTGACCACCAAGTTGCTCAACTAAGCCATCATAACGTCCACCACCACATACGGTGCCTTGTGCACCTAATGCAGATGTCACCCATTCAAATACGGTTTTATTATAATAGTCTAAACCACGAACCAATTTTGGATTAATTTCATATTGAATGCCAACCGCATCTAATAAACCGCATAACTGCGCAAAATGCTCGCGACTTTCATCGTCTAAATAATCCAATAATTTTGGCGCGCCATCCAATACATCTTGTAATGCTTGATTTTTAGTATCCAAAATACGTAATGGATTTTTTACAAGACGTTCTTTCTCTTCTTCGCTCATTAAATCTTGGTGATTTTCTAAGAAGGCCACTAATGCAGAACGATAGTTTGCACGTGCTTCTAATGAACCAATCGAATTTAATTGAAGTGAAACATGTTTATCAATACCTAACGCTTTCCACAGACGTGCCGTTAAAATAATTAACTCTGCATCAATTTCAGGGGTTGCGATACCAAATACTTCGACACCCGCTTGATGGAATTGACGGTAACGACCTTTTTGTGGACGTTCATGGCGGAACATTGGTCCCATATACCATAAACGTTGTTCATTGTTGTAAATCCAACCATGTTCAATCGCAGCACGCACGCATCCCGCCGTACCTTCTGGACGAAGTGTTAATTGTTCATCATTATCCCAGAATGTGTACATTTCTTTTGAGACGACATCTGTGACTTCACCGATTGCACGAGCAAATAATGGTGTGCTTTCCACGATTGGCATACGCACTTCTGAATAGCCGTAGCTACTTAAAATTTGGCGAATCTGCCCTTCAATCCATTGCCAAAGTGGAGATTCAGTTGGGGAACAGTCATTCATTCCACGAATTGCTTGAATATTTTTTGCCACGAGTTTTCCTTAAATAATTCGATTTTTTGGATCTTGTTGTGCGACCTTCGCACGAATTTTTGCTTCTAATTGGTCAATAATCGCGTCGTTATCAAAACGTTCTTTTTGACGCTCACCATCTAAATAATAACCACTTTTCTTATTACCACCGGTAACGCCAAGATCAGACACTAATGCTTCACCTGGGCCATTTACCACACAACCAATAATAGACACATCCATTGGGGTAATAATATCTTCTAAACGTTGTTCTAGTGCATTCACCGTGCCAATCACATCAAATTCTTGACGAGAACAAGTTGGGCAAGCAATAAAGTTAATCCCGCGAGAACGAATACGTAATGATTTCAAAATATCAAAACCAACTTTGATTTCTTCTACAGGATCGGCGGCTAAAGAGACACGCAAGGTATCACCAATACCTTCCGACAACAACATACCTAAGCCAATTGCAGATTTCACCGCACCTGCACGCGCACCGCCCGCTTCCGTAATACCTAAATGCAATGGCTGTTTAATGGCTTTTGCCAGTAAACGGTAAGATTCCACTGCAAGGAAAACATCAGATGCTTTTACGCTCACTTTGAATTGATCGAAGTTTAAACGATCCAAGATCTCAACATGACGTAACGCTGATTCTAACAAGGCTTCTGGTGTTGGTTCACCAAATTTCTCTTGAATATCCTTTTCTAATGAGCCAGCATTGACACCGATACGGATAGGGATATTTTTATCACGCGCGCAATCTACTACGGCTCGAATACGATCCTCACGACCGATATTGCCTGGATTAATACGTAAGCAATCTACCCCATATTCAGCCACTTTTAACGCAATGCGATAGTCAAAATGAATATCCGCCACCAATGGCACATTCACTTGCTGTTTAATGATTTTAAAGGCTTCGGCGGCATCCATGGTAGGTACAGAAACACGCACGATATCTGCGCCGACGCGTTCCAAAGATTTAATCTGTGCAACGGTCGCTTCAACATCAGTTGTGCGAGTATTTGTCATGGATTGTACGGCAATCGGTGCATCACCACCGATTGGTACATTGCCCACATAAATTTTTGTCGATTCACGACGTTTGATAGTAGGTTTTACTGCTGACATTCTTTCGTAAATTATTCGTTAAGGTTTTGGTAATTTAAATTTAGCCACACGGCCATCAACGGTAAGCGGATACGCTTCGCCTTTATAAGTAATACGAACGTTACCCGGCGCACCAATAATCAAAGCATATTCGTCACCATTAAAGGTTAAAACTTCGCCTTGTTTATATTCTTTTTGCGCTAATACTTTACGGTTTTGGTCTTTCACACTAATCCAGCTTGAATTTTTCGTGATCTCAATAACGAGATCGCCTTTCGCTGTAGTTGGTGCTTCAGAAATAGCGGGGTTTTCAACCGCACTTTGTGTATCTGGCACAGTTTGCTCTGTTGTTGGTTCTGTGTTAGGTAACGTTTGTTCCACAACAGGTGCTTGAGCTTGTCCAATAGTAGGTGCTGAAGTTGCAGTGGTTGAAACTTCTGCGCTTGCTGTTTGAGCTTGATTTTCTTGAGTCGTTGAAACAGCAGGTTCAGCAGCGGCATTATTTGTTGTTTCCGCTACAGAAGCAGTTTCATTGCTTGACACCGCAGGCTGAGTATTTACTGTTACTGGAATTTCATTCGAATGAGTAACTGGTACCTCTGCGGTTTTTTCTTTTTCAACGTAGGTTTGCACTAAATTATCACGTTCTTCGTTTGATTTTTGATAATTCTGCCACCACCATAAGCCTGTCATCCCAACAGCGGCGAGTAAAATAATGGTTGTGAGTGTACCGACCCAGCGACTATGAGAAGAGTATTGGTTTACTGAACGCGTCGCGCGTGCATTTTTACCTAAATCGTTTTTGTATGCTTCACCAAAGGTTAAATGCGCCCATTCGCTCTCAGGAATACGTAAAAATTTCGTATAACTACGCACATACCCTTTCATAAAAGTTGATGGCACATTTTTTTGGACAAATTCATTATTTTCTAATTTTTCCAAAATACTTGGGCGCAAAGAAATCGCCTTTGCCGCATCTTCCAGAGAAAGATTTAACGCTTCGCGAGCTTGACGAAGTTTCTCCCCAAAGGAGATGTCTGTTTTTTCGGTTTGTTCAAGGATTGTATTCATAGGTATAAAATAAAGAAATAGCAATAAAAAACTAAATGCTAAATTCTAAAGTCGAAAGGGGCTTTTGGCAATGATTATTTGAGTGAACGGAGCTTTTCCGCTCTAGAAGGATCAACTTGACGCAATTTATCCAATGCCTGTTGATAAACATCGGTTTGTTTTCCGGCGAAAGCACAAAGCGCCATGTTTTCGTAAGTATCGGCCTGATGGTAATAATTCGGCGCAGCGAGTGCCGCATTAAATTGTGAATAAGCTTGTTCAAACTCACCTTGCCCACATAAAAAAGCACCGAAGTTGTTATACACATCGCCTTGCTTATCATCTAACTTAATCGCCTGTAAATAAGCTTGCTTCGCTTTTTCCGTATCGCCTTGTAATTGATAAAAATGCGCAAGTGCCGAGTGCACAAGATAATATCGTTCATCATGTTCAAGGGCTTTATCTAAATTAAGTTTTGCTTGAACAAAATCCTCTTGCTGCAGATAACCTAATGCCAATTCAACACGCGCTTTGGCTGCTTGTTGTTTATTAAAATCAACAGAAGACTGAGAAACACAAGCCGAAAAAACAAAAGGAAAAATGACCGCACTTAGAATGTTAATTGGGATTAATTTCATCTTATCACTCCTCTATCTTATCACTCTTCTCCAGGCCATTTTCCCTTTACAAGTATTGCTATATTTAGCTTAGTTAACAGCTTTTACGTCAATACCTTCACCAAACTTACGTTTCATTGCTGTACGTTTGGTTCGGTCGATCACATCCCCCGCCAACTGACCACAAGCGGCATCAATATCATCACCACGAGTTTTGCGCACAATTACCGTAAAACCGTATTCCATTAATGTTTTTTGGAAACGATCGACACGGCTATTTGAGCTTTTACCATAAGGCGCTTCTGGGAACGGGTTCCATGGGATCAAGTTGATTTTACACGGGGTATTTTTTAACACTTGAGCTAATTGATGCGCATACTCTGTGCCATCATTCACGTGATCTAATAACACATATTCAATAGTCACTTTACCATGGTTAGCATTCGATACTTCTAAGTATCTATGTACCGAATCCATCAACATTTTGATGTTGTATTTTTTATTGATCGGCATAATTTCATCACGCAATTCATCGTTCGGTGCGTGAAGTGAAATCGCTAATGCCACATCAATTTTATCTCGTAACATATCGAGAGCTGGCACAACACCTGAAGTGGATAACGTCACGCGTCGTTTAGACAATCCATATGCGAAATCATCGAGCATAATTTCCATCGCGGGTACAACATTGGCCACATTTAACAAAGGTTCACCCATGCCCATCATCACCACATTGGTAATTGGACGAACACCCGTCACACCAAAATTACCGATAATTTTTGAGGCACGCCAAACCTGCCCTATAATTTCTGACACCGTTAAATTACGGTTAAAGCCTTGCTGTGCTGTCGAACAGAAGGTACAAGCTAAGGCACAGCCTACTTGAGAAGAGACACAAAGTGTTGCGCGATCCGCCTCAGGAATATAGACCGTTTCAACTTGCTGCTCACCTACCTGCATCGCCCATTTAATGGTCCCATCTGCAGAGCGTTGCTCAACTGCCACTTATGGTGCTTTAATTTCCGCGACCGCTTTTAATTTTTCTCGTAATTTTTTATTAATATTGGTCATATTGTCGAAGTTATCTTCGCCAAAATGATAAATCCATTTCACTAATTGATCCGCACGAAATGGTTTCTCGCCTAATTCAGCAAAAAACTCTCGCATCTGCTGACGCGTTAAATCCATTAAGTTAATCTTTTTTGTATTCGTTTCGGATGAAAGGGGTTGTTCTAACATAAAGCCTCGTTATTACACATTACGGCGATGATGTTACTCAGAATTGAGCAACAAAAAATTCGCATATTAAAAATGAGCCGAGATTTTACAGATTTACCGACGGATAAGCTAGCAGATTTGAAAAACAAAGAAAAATTTGACCGCACTTCTTTGCGATCGCTATCGCAAAAATCAAAAAAACAAAAGAAAAAAGTGCGGTTAAAAAACTTTAAATTTTTTCTCTTTCACACATCCCAAACCCTTACAAAAACTGATAGAATACAAGCTTTGTTTTATTCTCTAAGTTGGCTATATTAAAAGATATGTTAAAAAAAGTGCTTTCTGTATTGTGTTTAGTGCCAGCAATGGCAACAGCACAATCTTATGTCGTGTATGATTTCACCCATGATCGAGTGCTTGAAAGTAGCTCACCGAATCATGTTCAACCCATCGCATCCGTCACTAAGTTAATGACTGCAAATGTGTTTCTTGAAAATAATCGAAACGCAAATTGTACTGCATCGATTACTGACGACGATTACGATTACATTAAAGGCACACATACAAAATTACCAAAATACACGCCGATTTCTTGTAATGAATTATTAAAAGCGATGCTTGTCCATTCTGACAACTATGCTGCTCATGCCCTTTCTCGCTCTGCGGGCATGAGTCGTTTGCAATTTATCCAAAAAATGAATGAGAAAGCGAGAGAATTAGGTATGCGCTCTACCCGCTTTTCAGATAGTTCTGGTTTATCCGACAGCAACATTTCAAGTGTGATGGATCTCGTAAAACTGGCTAAATACTCTCTTAACAAAGCACAAATCAAAAACCTCTCGAATATGCCAAGTGCTTTCATTCAAGCTGGCGGACGTAGCGTTTTTGTTAAAAACACCAATAAATTAGTGCGTGAAGAAGTGTTTGATGCAGCAATTAATAAAACCGGCTATATTCGCGAATCTGGCTATAATTTAGTTTTCGTGAATAAAAATCCATGTAATCACTCTACCATCGGTGTGATCAGTTTAAATAACCATTCATCTGCGTTTCGTACTAACTTTACCAAAGGAAAATTAGAACAATACGGTTGTATCGCAGGGCGTAGCATGCACAACTTTACCGTTGATGAAGCCCAATATGAAGAAGGCTATGATGAAGCAGGTATGGATCGTCTAATCCAACAAGTTGGTGGTTAATTGTTTCAAAAAAGAGCGGTCAATTTTGCACAAAATTTTCCGCTTTTTAATTTTAATCACCTATCGATTTGATAATTATTTTCATTTGAAAACTTTATAAAAAATGATATTATTCTGCAGAATGCTAATCGATCATTATTTTTAAGGAGATCTCATGAAGCATTTATTTAAAAGCCTATCTGTTATCGCTCTAGGTTTAGCAGCTTTACAAGCCGAAGCGAAATTTAAAGTGGTGACCACATTTACTGTGATTCAGGATATCGCACAAAATGTTGCGGGCGATGCCGCGACGGTGGAATCTATCACCAAACCTGGTGCAGAAATTCACGAGTATGAACCGATCCCTAAAGATATTGTAAAAGCTCAATCTGCTGATTTAATTTTATGGAACGGATTAAATTTAGAGCGTTGGTTTGAGCGTTTCTTCCAAAATATCAAAGATAAACCAGCCGTTGTGGTAACCGAAGGCATCACGCCACTTTCTATTTATGAAGGTCCTTATAAAGATGCCCCTAACCCACACGCTTGGATGTCGCCATCTAATGCGTTGATTTATGTCGAAAATATCAAAAATGCATTAGTTAAATACGATCCGCAAAATGCTGATACTTATCAAAAAAATGCAGCGGCGTATGCAGAAAAAATCAAACAGCTCGATAAACCTTTACGTGAAAAACTCTCACTGATTCCTGCCGACCAACGTTGGTTAGTGACCAGTGAAGGTGCCTTTAGTTATTTAGCGAAAGATTACGATCTCAAAGAAGGCTATTTATGGCCAATTAACGCTGAACAACAAGGTACGCCTCAACAAGTGCGTAAACTTATTGATTTAGTGAAAAAAAATCACATTCCAGTGGTATTTAGTGAAAGTACCGTGTCAGCCAAACCTGCTCAACAGGTAGCGAAAGAAAGCGGTGCTAAGTACGGCGGCGTACTTTATGTCGATTCCCTTTCTGCTGCTGATGGCCCTGTACCAACTTATATTGACTTACTGAATGTCACTGTATCCACCATAGTCAAAGGATTTGAAAAATAATGACTGAACTGTCCGCTTCTATTTCCGTTAATGACGTAACCGTGCGTTACAACAACGGGCATACTGCAATTTATGATGTTTCTTTCGAATTACAGGGGGGAACCATCTGTGCCCTTGTCGGCGTAAATGGAAGCGGAAAATCAACAATACTCCATGCTATAGCAAGCATATACATGCCTGAAAAAGGTTTCCCCGGTGAAGACCATCGGTTAATGCATTTTTTTCCACGCAGTCCACATGCTGAATGGAACGGCAGTGACTTCATTGTAAATTTAACTTATCGTAAAGATGGTGTAATGATTGAAAATGAATTAAAAAATTATGGAAAAGCTGATGTTCGAGGCTCACGATGGATTCAGATTTATGCTCGTCGTCCTTTAAGAGAAGTTTACTATCTTGGCATTGATAAATGTGTTCCTATAATAGAATCAGAAAAAAAGAATAATATTCAGTATGAAACCAGCAGTGTCAGTAATGATTTAATAACAAACATTCTTCATTACGCCTCCTATATACTTAATAAACCATATACAAGTTTCAATCAACATCAACA
>ERZ1106919.1565-NODE-1565-length-14470-cov-5.455151_pt1 | contig 14470 bp, 30 predicted proteins | sample MGYA00403654_ERZ1106919 | MGnify/ENA primary metagenome ERZ1106919 (study PRJEB35170, sample SAMEA104062450) | human gut metagenome | biome: human gut; feature: human-associated habitat; material: faeces | place: Denmark | collected 2012-10-08 ... | reverse complement strand
AGCAAATTCAAAAATCATTCTTTTAAATAATGTGCTGGGATTATCCCAATACCTAAATCTGCATAATATTGGAGGCTATATGCCAATATTTTCTTCAACTTTATAAATATGCTCTAAATTAAAATTACTATTATTATGTGAGTTTTTTACACATTTACATTTCATATTTATCACCTTCTACTATTTTATATAAAAACATTTTTTATCTATAATAAAGTCTGCTATGAACATTACTATTCGAAAAATTCTTTCTTATTAGTTTTACTATTAATTTTCCATAAGTTTTTAATTCAGTTATATCATCAATATTATCTGTTTTTGCTGAACAGATATGAATAACTTTATGTTGTCCTAAATAACAGCTTTCTCCTTCATTAACTATAACTACAACTTGTATCTCATATTGAGATATTTCCCATATTTCAATCCATATCCAGTTAGGAATAGGATACATTTTTATTTCTTGTATAATTTTATCATCAGATAATAATATATTCATAATACAAACCTCCTTATTGAAAAGTGATTTTTTAATAACATAACTCTTCTATTTTTTGAATATTGCCTATTTTATTTCTTCACTCTGTTATTAAAAACAATCTTTCATTATATATCCTCTAAAGTAAATCCATAGTAGTTACGCAAAGGTCTTTTTTCATCGTAGGTAGTGAATGGTAAATAAATATCTCTTTCTTTTAATAATACACAAAACTCATAATCACAAGTTTCAGGGTATAGCCTTTTATCTGGTATATAATTATCGTTTGATTTTATTGATATTTCTCTCATATTTTTAAGTTTTATACTATTTTCACTATAATCTCTACTGTATATAACAGTATGAATTTCATTATTTTTTAAATATACGTGAAATGTTTCTCTTGTACACATATAGCCATAAAGTAATGTTCTGTCTTTTGTATTTAATAAATCTTTTGCTGTTATTAATTCATTGATTTTATTTATATTCTTAAGAAACTCTAATTCTTTTAATGTCATATATTTTCCTTTCATTAAAAAGTGATTTTTTAATAACCTAATTCTTTCATTTTGGTTATATTGAATTTCCAATAAGTTATAATTTGAGTATTATATTCTTCTATAGCTGCCTGTTGTAACTCTTCATTTGTAAAAATCAATTCAGATTTTTTTAAATCATTGAAAAGTTTCTTACTCATTACAGGATAAGACCAACTAAATCCTTTTGTATCTTTTTGAGTAATAATCTGATAGCAGACACCATTGTCTAAAATTATATCTTTACTATCTAATTCATAGATTTTTCTACCTATTTTTAATTTTATCATTTTTTATATTCCTTTTTTTATTCTTATTCCTGCGGCTTTTTGTAAAACAATTCTTAAATATTATTTAAATCTTATCAAACAAACTTTTACATCTATTTTTCTTCATATCATCTTCTGTTGTGTAAATATAATCTAATCCATTTTCTTCTTCACATCTTCTGCGGATTATATTATTAATTGACTCTTCCCATTCTGTTTCAGGAACTTCTATTACTTTTTCAATCGCATATCTGACTTTTTTTCAAAATATCACCTCACAAAAAAGTTAAAATCCATTGTTGTTACTCTAATAATCCTTTCTATTTTAATAGTTTTATTCTTTATCTTCTATATATAATAATGTAGTAAAGTGAAAAAAATTAAGCTTCTAAAAAATAACCTTTATCATAAGTACAATCTTCATCATATATCCTACCTAATAAATTATCTCCTTTTAATTTAAAATACTCTTCACTTAAAGATATATCTATATAATTCTTGAAAAAAGCATACCATTTATCCCCAATATTGTTATAATTATCCTTACCTTTTAGAATGATTGAAACAAATAAATTATAACCAATAATCTGATTTTCATATGTATTTGTTATGTATTTATAATTATCTTTATCTATAAACATAGTATTATCTATATCATCTATTATAGCAGAAAAATCAATATTGCCCTTATTTCTATTTTCTTCATTAAAAATATCTATTCCAGAATATTTTTTAGGCATTTTAAAATCTTTATCTTGTATAAATAATAAAGCATCTATTATAAACTCTGGTAAATCTTTTTTTAATATAAATCGGATATTTCCTTCATAATAATTTCCTATAATTACTCATTTATTAATAGATTGTAAGCAGGCAGATTATTTTTCTTTAATTGTTCAAGGGCATATGTACATTTATTACAATTAAAATGAGATATTTTGTTTATAATATCCTTTTCATTATCATAAATTGAAGCTACTTCAGGACACAAAGCCGACTCTCCTATTTTTAACATACCATTAGGAGCAATTACTGGAGTACCCATTTTTCCTCTCATAAGCAATGTATCACATATATTTGATATTTTATTTATATTCTGTCTTACTAATAATCGTACATTTACACATTTAGGAGCAATAGTATAATAAAACGATTCATCAAAATTATCTAAAGCTCTACCTTGTGGATATAAACACCTATTTCTATCAGAAACATAGCTAGGAACACCTTCTATAACAGCACCTATTTTTTCCAGTCTATATCTTTGCTTTTCATTAAGTTTAGTAGGGTAAAATCTATCATCATCTGTAACTTGTATGATTATTCTTTTCTTATTCTTCTTAACTAATTCAGATACTTTTTCATAAATTTCAATATTATCTGCTAAAACTCTTCCATTTGTAGCAAAGGTAATAGGGATATTCTTATCTAATTTTTCTTCTATAATCCCAAGCAAAGATATAATATCTGGATGTTCAAATGGTTCACCGCCAGAAAATAATATTGCTTTTATTTTATGTTTATTTATAAAATCAAGACTATCAATAAAAGTGTCTTTACTCATATCTATTCCATCTGGTTTGCAATCTGAAATACAATGAGTGCATCCCATATTACATCTATATGTTAAAGCTATCATCATAATTTAAGTACCACCTTTTAATTAATAATTAGAAGTATACCATTTATTAGCTTCTCTGTATAGTGACCTTATTAAACTCTCTTTCAACATATCTGTATAAGGTATTGTAAGCTCACTAGAGCGACCATTTATTGTCCTTCTATATTTATATATCTTATCGTCTATATCTTGCTTTTTAGGGGATTTTACAAGGTTTTCACCTACATAAATTCCAACCCAGTCAGGTATTTCATCTTTAACCTCTTCGTATAATTTTCTTGTAAGGACATAATAATTATAATGACCTACAAAACTTAATTTAGCATTGCTATGAAAATCAGACTTACTTACTTTTATTTCATAACATCTAAAAATACCTTTTGTATCATATGTCATATAATCTACTCTTTCTTTACCAAAGAAACCTATTGTCACTTCAAAACATCCAAAGACTCCCACTTTCTTTGTAGCATTATATATATCTTGTTCTAATTTTAGTGTTTTCTTAGTTTTCATAAAATTATATATTCCTTTTAATCTATACTATCATTTAAATTATCATTTAATATATTCTTAATTCTTTCCAAAGCTCCTGTAGCAAGAATTATTTCATCGCAAATAATATTTCTTTCTTCTCTTGAAATTTCTTTCTGTAAATCTAAATTTTTTAAAATATCTTTATGCAACATATCTATATTTTTAATTACATTTTCTGTATTATTGTACTCTACTTTTATATTGCTATATCTGTTAATAAATTCTACTATTTCGTTATTAAATTCCATATTTTTCTCCTTATCCTATAAAATATCCTTTTTCTATCATCTTATTATACTCACTTTCACTCATCATCTTTTTTGTTCTGGTAACTGAACCATAACTATTATAAGTCATATCAACAAGATAATATTTTTCTGTAATAGCGTTATTTACCTTTTTACGATATTCTTCTGTAATATCTGTTTTTGAATATATCTTTTCAACATAACACTCTAATAAATTCATATCTTAACTTCTCCTTAAATAAGTTTTTCATCTTTTAATAATAGTGTATTAAAGTATAAAAAAAGAGATTATTTTTAATAATAATCCCTTTCTAAAAATGTATTATAATTATTTTAATAATGTTTCATCTTTTACTAAATCAGATGTATTTATTTTATAATAATTATTATTATCTTTTAATAATTCATTGATAATATTATTCTTATCTGTTTCATTTATTATTTCAGTTATATTCCATAATCCAACACTACAATTATGACCATCACCTGCACTACCAGATATTCTTCTACTTTCAATCATAAATACTTTGTCATTAATAATCATTAATTGAGCTTTATTTTTTTAATTTTTTGATAAAATAATATCTTCAGGCAATTTTGTACCTATTGGATAATAATTACTAGAGCCAAAATATGTATCAGAGAATTTTATAAAATATTCTGCATTTTCTGTATCTGATAATTTATAAATAGAAATATTCTTTTTAGTAAGAGCATTAAATTCAGGCTTATCTTTTTCTTCTTCATATTTTATAGCATTTTCTTTACTTATTTTTTTAGAATTATAAACAAAATAGGTAAACCCTATTATACTACCTACAATTATAATTATTAAAATAATTAATAAACTTCTATTATCATTATTTTTCATAAAATAAACAGCCTTTCTTTACAAAATTTTTATTCAAATCTTCTACACTTCTTTTCAAAAAATATTGTTCCTAGTGAATATCCAATAGCTACACTTCCGATAATTGAATAACATCTTAATGTATTTATAACTTCTGGAAATTGGGCTTGTAATAATAAAAAACTATCATTCATAGATAAACTTCTATTTATAGCAACAGCAAAAATAGGAAGCCAGTATGTAGACGCACTTAGTATTCCTATAACTAACACCACAATATAATATTTAATATTTCTCTTTTTATTCATAAATGTTACCTCTATCTTCTAAATAATTCATAATAATAAGTGAGAATGGATAAACACGTATACTTCTCTCTAAAAAATTTTCTAAGTTATATAAATAGTATATAATTGAAGTTTATTATTTTTATCTATAAATGTTAATATAAGTAAATCACTACTATATGCTTCTTTATCTGGGTCAACACATTTTTTAACTTTATATAGAAGTCTATTTTTAATACAAAACTGCTCTAATTCATCTTTAATATTATATTCTATATTCTTCTTATCATATCTATATTCACTATAATAATCATCTGATAAATGATAATATTTTTTTATAATTTCTTCTATTTTGTCTTTTATCATAAAACGCTCCTTCACTTACCTAAAACTTCTTTTCTAAAGCTTTTTACTTGATACATAATTACAGGAGAGAATGGATAAGTGTATATACCTCTTTTTTTAAGGTTTTTATTTATTTTTTCATAAAGATACATATTTATAATTTTTCCGCTTTTATGTACATAATAACTTGTTTTGGGGTCAGCACTATAATCTACATTCTTTGAAACGTAATAATTATTTTTTCCACTATCTTTATACATATAACACCAATGGTCTATTTTGATAGCTATTTCTCTTGCTTGTTTTCTTGCTTCTTTAAAAGTCATAAGTTATTCCTTTCTTAAAATATCTTCCCAATATTCTAAATCTTCTTCATTTTCGATTAATGGGATATATTGGTAAATATCCTTAGTTGTAACAACTTTTTCTCCATCACTATTTATATTTTCTTCTCTGGTTCTATCAAAACATTCAATCTTAATGCTTTTAAGAAACTCTATTTGTTCTTTTCGTGTCATATGCTTTTTAAAATCAGTTAAATCTTCCTGATTATATATATATAACAATTCGTTATATAACCTTTTTTTATTTTCAAATTTATTAAAACATTTTGTAAATACAGTCCATATTAAAATAGGAACTTCAATAATAATCAGTATGGTTGTAAAAATACTATTATTAATCTCAAATGCTACAAAACATACAAAGTTAATAAAACCAATAATTGCACATATACATCCTCTATCTATTGATGGATTATCCCATATATTTTCTTCTTTTATTCCTGCAAAACAATAATAAATACAAAACATTAGTATAGGAATAATTAACATTAAAGTAATAATAATATTATAGTTCATATTTTCTCCTTTTTTTATTAACCTTTTGATATTATATCTATAATTATATCTATATTATTAAATAACCTATCAAATAAATTATATGCACTTTCATTACATCTTTTAAGCAATGTCTTGTCATTAAGAAATAATAAAAAGCTATCTGCAAAATATTCTTCATCATAAAATTCGCATTTATTTAATGTAAAATAATATATTGGCATATCTGATAATTCTTTATGTTGTTTACATATATTCTTCCATTGGTTAGTTCTTGAAATATTTCCTAAAAATATATCAACAAAATGGCCTATTTCGTGACCCAAACCGTAAGTTATTGCTACAGGATATGCATAAGTATATATTGTTTTGTAATTTTTATCTGTAACTCCATATATTTCAAAATCATAACCAAACTTATCTTCTAAGTTTTCATTTGTTAAAATTATTTTCCATCCTTCTTTATCAAAAGCTTTTAATATTGATTCAGGAATTTTTGAAATATATTTTTCTATATAATTTTTTAAATCATTCTTATGTAAAAACCATTTTTTATCATCCTCTCTACACAAAAAATCTATAATATTGTTTTTTGTGTATTTTAGAGTAATATTATATTCGATATTCATTATTTTTCATCTCTCTAATAAAATTATTTTATCTGTTTATATATGGCATACTTAAACATAAAAAGCTTATATGTTAGTATGCATAGTATTCTCCATTTAGATTTTAGCCATAATTAAATACTGCAATACACAACTTTCACTAAATTGTGTTGGGACTAAATCAATTCCCTTTACATCATAATTTGAAAAAATTGTCTGTAAGCATTCAGATATATCTCCAGTACTTATTGTTTCTTCATTCTTTCGTAAAATCCAAGTACTATATTTATTGTCAGCAATAAACATTAATACTGTTTCATCTGTCTTTATATCCATATAAATATCTCCTTCTAATATAAAATTTTTGATATTTTTGTTAATCTTTTTTTCATTATTAAAAAAGCTCTTATTATTTTTTCTATTATATGTATTTGTAAATAATGTTAAAGGAACACTATTAAACATATTATATCTTCCTTTCCATTAGACATATTTAAAAAATTAATTTATATAATAATATTGTTGCAAATATAAAAAAAAGAGCCTATTTTTTTATAAAAATAAGCTCACAATTGTATTATTTATATTATCATTATTTATCAGTAGTATACTTATTATATAATGTCTCCAAAGAAGCAAAATCTCCATCACGAACATTATTCCATTTTATAGAATATGTTGATAATTCATCTGTTTTTAGTTTATAAAGCCAATCCTGTTCATCTGTATATAATAAACCTATATTTATAAGGAATTTTAAAATGTTTAATTTTGCTTCATTATTATTAATAATACGATTATCAATGAAATCCATTTTTCTTGCAGGAGCATCTTTACTATGAGAACGCAAGCAACTAAAAATTCTTCTAAGTACATTTGCAAAAACAATAAAATCATCAGTATTATCATTATTGTTTTCTTCATTAAGATAAGGTAATAATCTATAATATCCTTTTAATGATGGACAATACACTTTAAAATTCTTATCATAATCTGTTTTTATTTCAAATTTAGGAATAGTCTGGGTTATATAGCCCATTTCTTCACAGATTAAAGAAGTCTCTCCTGGAGAGTAAGCTTCAATTGAGACATACTCACTACCCCATATTATTCTATTACAATTAATTATTGAATTGCAAATACGTGACTCACTATTAACAGCTCCTACATAAACATCAGACCCAATATCAATATAACAATTTGATAACTGATTTATATAAATTCCTTTTTGAATATCATATATATTAAATTCAATAGAAAGGTATTTTACATTTTTTCTTTCAAGCAAAAATTCAACAGAACAATCATTTTTATCACCATTTATATAAATATATGTTTTATCTCCTGTCTGTGTATGTGCTTTTAATGAATTATACATAAGAGCTATATTTTTACCTGATATTGTATTTTTAGAAAAAATAGTATAAAACTCTATCAATAATGGAGAAGGATTATATTTTCTTTCTGAAACATATTCTTCTGCAAAATCTTTATAATCATCTAATGACAACATATAAGATATTATGTAATCACTAAAAACAATTCCTGTAAATTCATAATTAATCTGACCATTTTTGTCTTTTGATTTTATGAATGGGTGTTGAGGTAATTGTGCATTAACAGCTTCTAAATATTCTTCATAATATTGAGCAGGTATTTCCTTATGAGACTCTATGAAGAAATTACTATCATTATACAAAACCTGTCCAAAAATTCTTAAAATCTGTTCTTTAGGACCATAAACTTCATCAGAAAAATTATTTATTTCATTAGATAGCTTTATTTTTAAAGATTTTATAAATTTGTCACGTTCTCTTGTTAATAAAGAGTCCATAATAGCTTTTAATAAATGACAGTTACTTTCTGAATTATATGTATTTTTAAGTAAATTTAAAGTATTTCTTTCTTCATCATATGAAGCTGACAAAGCATTTAATACTGGAGCATACCCTAAAAATGAATTAGTATTTTTATTCATTAATATTCGTTTAATTTCTTCAAACTGAGCTTCTATACATTCATTTACAATATTAGTAATTGGAATATTTCTCTTTTCTAATCCATTTTTTATATATGTTTTTGCATTATCTTCTTCAAAATAACTTACCTCATAATGATTATAAGAGATATTATTATCCTGAAAATATTTCTTTATAAATAATGCACTTTCGGTTCTTGCTAATAATACAGCACAAGTTTCTTTATTATTTATAGTAGTATTATTAAAATCTCTTAAAAAAAATTCAATACCTGTTCTTCCTGAACCTGTTTCGGCTTCATCAAATGCATCTATAACCAGAAAACTAGAACCATCTATTAAGCTTTGAATAAAGGAACTAATTTTATCATTGCCAACTGCTTCCATAATTGTTCCCTGAAAACTATATTCAGCTACTTTTGTATCTGGCAAATCCCAATATATTCCATTATATTTACGACATATATGTTTTGCTAATGCAGTTTTACCTGTTGCTCCTGGAGCTGAAATAATTATAAATTTAGGATTGTCTTCATTACTATTATCTTCATTTTCCTCAAAAAATGTTGGTTCAACATATTCATATACATCATTATCATATTCGTTTTTATCTATATATCTTATTGTTGTAAAATTAGGATTTAATGAAAATATCTGACCTTTTTGATTTATTTTACTAAGTACATCATTTAAGTGCATATATCCTCTTTCTGTATATATATACCTTTTATTAAGTTCTGTCTCTCTTTTACTAAACATAAACTTTCCTCCATTATACCATATTAAAACAAAAATACAAATATTCTCTTTTTCTGTAAAAATTCTTATAATAATAATGGGAAAAAGTTAAAAAAAATACAAAAAAACATCTATATTTTTTATAGATGTCTTTTATAAGTTTTTATTTTATTGTTATTTGCTTTAAATATTATTATCTAAATTTATCTATCATAATCATATTCATCATTATCTTTCATATTATTCTCATTATCAGAAGAATATTGTCGTTCTAGTGCCATATCTAGTGCAGCTATTATTTGATTATCCAAATATTTATTGTATTCATAAGCTTCTTTATAATTTATATTAAGTTTATGAAGTGCCTTCGTTAAACGAATATCTTTTTCTTTACTTTCTTCGTCTATTATGTAACCTGTTTTTCTTGCTTCTGGATGTTCAGACATAAATTTTAAAATTTTATCCATTGCTCTTTCTTGACTAAGACTAATAACAGTCCAATCTTCATTTGAAACGCCTTGTAAATAAAAACTACGATATTCATAATGATATTTATCTTTATTTGTTATGCCGTTTTCATTATAACTACAGTCATCATAAAATCTTACAAACTTACATAAATCAACATATCCAGCAGGATATTTTTTTCTTTTATATCTATCAAACATATATCTATATCACCTACTACTTAATCTAATTCTATATCTTCATAATTATCTATATAATCATCAATAACTTCATTTAGATTATCACATAAAATTAATATCTTTGCAGTTCCTTTTTCTTTATCATCATCCTCATAGACTTCATTACTTGCCTTATAACATAAATCTGATATATTTTTTAATATATCTATCATTTCTTGTGTCATATTATTATTATTTTCTCTTAAATTTTCATTTTTTTTAAACATAATTAAAGTTCACTCCTTTTTTTATACAATTGAAATATATAATAATAATGGATATATAGAATTCTTATTTTTAATCATTATTTTAAAATTTCCTTAAAATAAATTAAATATAAAAAAAGAGCCTATTTATAAAAAAATAAGCCCTATTTGTATTTAATCTAAATCTATTTCATCAGTTTCTATTGAACTATCATAATTCCTTGATTTCACCTTTTAATTTTGCAAGTTTTTCTTTGGCTTCTTCTTCAGATGTAAAAATAACTTCATCTTTAAAGTCTTTAAGTCTGAATGTTACTGTTACAGGTAAGTCTGTATGAATATCATCAAGGTATCTTACTTTAACATCAAGATAATACTTATAGTCCTTACTGCTCATCTCAGATAGTTTAAATCCTGCATCATTATAATAGTGTGGATTTATTGATACTACTTCAGCCTTTCTTATATCCTGACCGTCTACAGGAATAACATATAAGGTCTGTCCTATTGTTACTTCCAAATCTAATTTTGCATAAGCTTCAGCTTCATTGTAGAAAGCATTAACTCCTATTTCAGATGGCTTAATACCTATTTTATAGGTTATACCTTCTGTTTTAGAAAAATAATCTCCAATTATGTACTCAATACCTCTTCTATTATGTTTAAACTCTATTACAGTACATTTTAAAATCTCATTTCCATCAGGATTATTTTCATCAAAATAATACAGATTATCGTCTATATTACAAGGGAGTTGAAGCAATTTGCCATGTTCTTCTAAATCTTCGTACATAGCAAGCTTTTCAAACATTAATTCAAGCCTTGATGAAAAGTCTTTAATATTTTTTTCAACTTCATTTGAAAAATCATACAACTTATTACCATCATTACACTGCATTACTTTTGTCAATCTATCCATATTAATTACCTCTTTATTTATTGTTATTGTATTTATCAAGCCTATCTTAAACAGACTTAATGCTTATATTAATTGTTTGTAAAGCAATCTCATCATTAGGGCTATTAAGAATTTCAAAGCGTTGGTCTTGTAAAATCTCCAATATAAGACCGCATACTGCTTTTGCATCATCTGAAAATCATTTTTTATATTCACATTCCAAATCTTCTTTTGTTATTGAATAAGTACAACCCGTTTTACTAATTGACATATTTTACATTCCTTTCAGAGTCATAATTTATCTCTCAGTTTTTTTAGTCTTTTTCCCATATTTGTAGCTGATTATTTTCAATCTTATAACAATACTCCGCTTTATTTGCTTGAAAAGTACCGTATAAAGTCTTATCTTTAGCTGTCATATTTATTATTACTGCATCAGGATAATCGTTTTTAATTACAGTTTTTATATTCCGGTTAAGATTTCCAATACCTATTGCTGCTACAATAAAACCTGTAAACATAATGGATATTGCGATAAGTACAGTTTTACCTTTTATTTTATCGAAAGCCCAGTAAAAACTTGATAAAGAGATTGCACCAGCTCCGATTATAAGTATACATTCTCCTATCATTACTATCATTTTTAAAACTTCTATCATTTCACTTGTACAAGAGTCAATTACATAAACAAAATTAAACATCTTTTCCCCTTTCTATAAAATAGCCTTATTATTTCACTATAATAATATTATAATAGTGTATGAGTGTTATCATATTTTTTAATTAATTCCTTGACTTCTTTTATACTTTTATCTTTCTGATTTTATAACTTCTAATTCTTTTTCGGTTCTTAGTTCAAAATATATAGGTTTATAATAAATATAAGGCGTTAATAAAGATATAGGTATATTCTTTGTTACATAATCTCCTACTACAATTAAATCAATATCATCATTTAAAGCAGTAGAAATATTCTCTATAGATACAAAATCCTTTATACCATCTTTTATTTCAGGAAAATCTTCCATGATAAAGATTTTAATATCGGGATATTTTGTTATTAATTTTCTTAAATCGTTAATAATCCTTGTTGTCTTTCCTGAACCTACTTTCCCATAAAAAATTTTTGAATAAATATCATAGTTTTTCATACTTTTTCTCCCTAATCAACTATCTATTATTATCATAATAAACATCGCAAAACATACAACTATCACATTCTTCATCTGTCATATATTTTTCCATATTATTTTCCTTATTCATTATATTTACTCAAACTCTGTTAAATATCCTTATCAAAAAATAGATATAAAAATACTAAATCATCTGTATGATGTCTAACATAAGGCAAATTGAAAAACATAATCCTGATAAAGTCCATAAAATCTTAGATGATTTATTCTTTTTAGTACGGATATTATTTATACAAATAATCACTAACAAAGTATGTAAAATCAAATTTGTATTCATTCGCATTATTCCCTTTCTAAATCATCTTTTGTCTTACTTGTTTTATCTGCTAAATAACATAATGAATCATAAAAATCTTCTTTAGAATAATCTTTTAACTCTGAGCGTAATAAATCCATAAGTGGAATATAAGTTTCAGGGTCTTCATTTATACTAGCTTTTTTAACTTTATTAAATAATGTATTTATAGCTGCGTCATATTTAATCTTATTTATAAGTATTCTCCTAACTGCCTTTGTCTAGTGACTAGATTGTATTTTTACTTTTCATTTTCGCTTCCATAATATCAACTGCTTCTTTGACTTCTTTCAATCCAATACCAGGATGTCTAATGTAATACAACTTAATTGCCGTAACCTTCTCACCATTCTGCAAACACTTCTTAATGGACGGTCTAATTTCCTTTATAATTCCCCTACAGGTACTTGCATATCTCCGTACCTCATCAAAATTATTTTCATTAATAAAATCTCCATTAATGATGGCAGCTTTTGCAATATCATAATTATTAACAAGTGTGCCATTTATTGTTGTAAAATAAATATTTTCCATCATTTCACTTTCGCTCCTTTTCTTGAATTCTTAGTTTCATTCAGTCATATCATAATTGCCATCTAATATATCTTTAATCTGTTCGCAGAATGAAGATAATTCATATGCTTTTATATAGTCTGCATCGTTTCCTCTTTTATCGGCAATTTTCATTTTTGACTCTTGACATTTTATGGTATCTTTTAACAAATCTATCGTTATAACAACTCTTTCATCTAATGATAATTCGCTTGTATACATATATTACCTCACTCTCCAAATGAAACACGTATTTCTAAGCCAGAAATACAGCCATATTTTTTTCTTTGCAAATTTCCATTTCCATATAACTTCCATTTCCAAATCCAAATCTATTTCCAAATACAACTGCTGGATATTTTAATCCATCACAAGTAACTAAAGTCACCCTTGTACCTAATGGAAGATTTTCAATATCATAAATTCTAATATCCATTTTTATCATTCCTTTCCAATGAAAGACATTTCATTATTTTTCGTCATAAAGCACCATAGGATGTTCAAAATCTAAATCAAAACAGTGTGTTCTAATCCATTCGTGTGCTTTTCCACTTGTTTTAAACCCTCTAACTATCTTAATTTCTCCATCCATATCTAACCATTCGACTCTATACATTGTTATGTCTCCTTTCTAGTGAAACACATATTTCTACTTTTTCATTAAGTTTTATCTATACTATAATAGTGTGGTAAAAGTAAAAAAAAGAACCCTTTTTTTCAAGAGTTCTTTTACTTTTAATCTAAATTAATAATATTTTCTATTTTATTGGTTTTGCATTTCTATCATTTTCATCTAAATCCATTAAAGCTACTTCAATATTTTTATGCATTAATATATACTCTGTCATATTTACTCCCTTTTATTCATCATCTAAAACATCCCACACTATATCTGATTTTAAATCAGCCTTACATTGATTTATAAAGTATTCAACACTATTTTTATAGTCTTCAAATAAAAAGTCACAATATAAACCTAAGTTATGTTTGTTTATCTTATCAAAATCAGGTATTTTTATATTAATATCGTTTCCTTTATCGTCTATAAGATATCCTTTACCATCATTATAGATATATTTTCCTTTTTTTCCAATAATAGAGTATATTTTTTCTATATCATTTGTCTTTAGAATATCTTTTGATAATAGGTCTATAAAATATTCTGGTGCTTTTGATATACCTTGCTCCCAATTTTGTAAGGTTCTTTTTTGTATTTTATATTTAGAAGCAAATTCACTTTGTGATAATCCTGTCATTTCTCTTAATTCTTTTACCATGCTTGCTGTGATTGCCATGATTTTTT
>ERZ1106919.1535-NODE-1535-length-14628-cov-3.382076_pt1 | contig 14628 bp, 16 predicted proteins | sample MGYA00403654_ERZ1106919 | MGnify/ENA primary metagenome ERZ1106919 (study PRJEB35170, sample SAMEA104062450) | human gut metagenome | biome: human gut; feature: human-associated habitat; material: faeces | place: Denmark | collected 2012-10-08 ... | reverse complement strand
CTGGGCGGTCCATTCCGCTACCACATTCCAGGAAAACACCGATTCCTTTGTGCGGGATGGATAGGAACCCTCCCACATGAGAAGCCCGTTCTCCTGTGGTTTATATCCCAAACGCTGGCCGTCTATGATGATCTCGGTGTATCGGTCCTGATAGGCAGATTTCAGATAGTCTGCCCGTTCCTGCATATCGGGATGGACGGAGAAGAAAAGCTCGATCTGCTGTTTTTTATACTTGAGGTCATCGTCTTTATTGGCGATAACGGCCATGATCTGCTTTTCATCCAAAAAATCGGGCAGCTCCGGGCTGTCCGATTCTTCTGTCAGCTGTAAATCAGTTCCTTCAGCACGATCTCCTCCGCTGCGTTCTGCAGGTTGTTCATCAATCCCACCCATTTCATCGGATCGCGTTCTTTCAGTTCCTCCGTCACGCCCTCCGTCCTGGCCATCTGCGTGACCATCTGTTCGATCTGAGAGAGGGCTGTCTGCTCGACTTCCGCCAGATGGCGGGAGAGTTTCCCGCTGGTCAAAAGATTCGTGTAGGTGATCCGTCTGTGTTCTTTCAGAAACTTCCTCCGAAGCAATGCGTATTTCCCAAGGGGAAGCGGCTCCTCCTGCGGGGGCAGAAGGTTCGGCAGGTTGTAATCGCCCTGCCGGGTGTATGTGATCTCGGTCATATTCAAAACTCCTTTCCGGCTGTGTGTTTTCCTGTTCAGTTACAGCATACTGGTTTTTCTGCTGGGGTTCAAATGTGCGATTTTCTTTTTTCGGCTGTCTTTGCAGGGCAAGCACGGTGCGCGAAATTTCAGAGAGGCACATCTGGGAGATGTCGCCCGTCGCCACGCCCAAAGCGTTGAGGGTTTCCGGCGTGTTGAAATTCAGCACATCCCGGAAATCATCCTCCTCAAAATATTCCGCAGGGTCAAGGCCGCAGCGCACTGCCAGCATATATCCAATGCTGTTTTGCAGCGCCCTCCGGTATTCCACTTCCAGGTTCAGTTCATCCAGACCTTCCAGAAAACTCCCTTCCGTGATGTTTTTCAGTTCTGCCAGATAATCGGGCATATTATCCTCTACGGCGTTCTTTGCCGCCGAAAGAAGCGCCTCGCCCAAATCTTCTTTGTGTTCCAGTTCCCCAAAATTGTTTTCCAGTGTTTCGATCACATCCGGTCCATATTCCGGCTGCACTGTCCAAAGGGGAACGGGACGGGGAAACCGCCCCTCGTGGGTATCCGAAACATCAAAGTAATATTTCAGGCGGGATCTGTCGGATTGGTCGTCAAAGACGGCAATCCCGTTTGCGCCCCGGTTCACCCAGCGTCCAAACCTCTTGTTCCATCGCTCGATCTCCAGGACAGCGGTAGCGTCCGGGCGCTGGGCATAAACGAGTAGTTGTTCCTCAAACGGGAGCCGGTAGTTCCGGCAGGCAGAGGACAAAAAAGCCTGCCACTGTTCCGGGGATGTTACCTTGCGCTGTGTTTCCTGATACAGTTCTGTCAATGCTTTATATCGTATCGCCATCGGCTGCACCTCCTATTCTTATTCTTTTTTCGCGGGTTTCAATTCCGCGCTGTAATCCCTGTCCGAACCGTAGTGCTTACAAAGTGTAAGCAGAAGCAGCCAGATAGTGTCTGCGGCTTCATTGGGGTACATCCGCAGATCGACGCAGGATGCGCCGTATCCATCTGTAAAGGGAGTTCCGTAAGCCATAAACTTATCCATTAGCCGATGGGCCATCTCGCGGTATTCTTCATAAGGGTCATTCTCACTGTGTTCATGCAAAACGGTAAGCATGAGATCGAACCAGGTAGTATGCGTTTCCAGTTTCACCGGCGGTAAAGCTGCCATTTGAATCACCTCATCTTTCTATTGCTGCGGTCTGCCGCTGACGGGGAATCGAAAACCCGTAGACTTTGGCGATGTCGTCGCCCAGCCTGCGGGTCACTCTTGTAATATCAGCGCGGGTTGCTGTGCCGCGATACAGTTTTTCTTTGAGCAGTTCAATCTGAGAATTAGTTGCCCCGTCTTTGTAGACACAATAGAGATAATGGTTTGTGCCGTCATGGTGAATCGCATCGCACCGAAAATCGCCCAAACGATCTACATACCAGGTGGAGTAGTCCGTATCCCCATAAAGACAATCACGGATATTACCACTGTAAATCTCCTTATAGCCCATGCGCCGTCCATTCCATAGCCCTAAGTCGCCTACAACTAAAATAGGCTGGGAAAGCTGCACATTGAGATTCACGCGCTCATCGTCCAGATAATCATTATTGATTTCATACATCAGAGAGACACGCTCATTCTCGGACAACTCCGGGTATTCGCTTTCCAAATCGGTGCGCCAATCCTCATAGTCCAGGTCATAGTTGCTCCAAATAATGTGTTTTTCCTCCTTCATCGGGCTTCACCTCGATTTCTTAATGGGAATTTGCCCAGACGCACGGTTTTTCCAGAGAGTTCTTCTGTATCTAAGTCCACATCACCGTAGTCATAATTCGTTCCATGGGTTTCGTTGTACCTTTCCATAATAGAATCAGGAATATAGCTGTCACCATTTATCAAAGCTCTGCCCTCCACAAAAATTCGCGCCCATATATGATGATACTTATTCTTCACCTGGTTTCACCTCGATCCTTTTGTCTGTGCTTGATTGGCTGGCCCTGCTCATCATAGTTTTTGGGGTCGGCGGCGGGGGTTTGCCAGCCGAACATGGAACCTGCCAACATGGCAGCCTCCTGTGCTTTGGTGACACCGTTTTTCACATTGCGGTCGTCTGCAAACTCCCGATTCTGCTGGGTATCAGGAGATGAAAAATCATAGCAGGGGGAATATCCTTTTTCGCCTCTTGTTATGAGGATGAGTTCCCCAGAGGAAGGAATCACGCTAAAGCATTGTACCGGCAGAGAGGAGCGCAGTGGGATAACACTGCCATGCGTTTTCTCCAGCCGTTCGGCAAATTCGCAGATGTGATAGGTGGCGTTGGGATAATCTCCGCTGGTTTCAAAGTGGGTTTCATCGATAAAGCGGCAGGTGCGGTCACGGGTTCCTCCGCCGCCTGTGAAGATACGGATGCTGTCGCCGTCCGTGATACGAAAAATCTCCGTATATCCAGGGGTAATAAATCGGATGCCCTGTTTGGCCTTTTCCATGTGGTGCTCCAGGAACCGTCCAACATAGGCGTATAGATAAAAGTTATAATCTCCGTAATTGGGATTGCACCGCAGCATATAGGTGTGATGGTCGGTTTTCAGCTTGAAGCCGTACTCGGTGCGGTAGTTGCCCACCATCTCAGCCTCCGGGCGCTGCCGACAATAGCGGATCATGCTGTCCCGGCTGAAAAGCAACCCCTCTTTCTCCCGTAGGCTGTTGACCACTTCATCAAACTCCGATTTGAACTCGTCGGTTTTATACTCCCCACGGTGCTCGAACCATGAGGTAAAAAACTCTTGACCTGCGCCAAAGTCACCGCACAGGTGGCCGATACAGCCGGTTTGCCCTTCAAGCTGGCTGCTCTGGCTGTACGCATATAGCCTTTCCGCAGGGGTCATACTGGTGATTTGCAATTCCATCATCGCTCACGCTCCTTCTTTTTCGGTTGCCGCTGTTTTGCCATTCGCGCCTTTTCCCGTGCCTGCCAGTATTCCGGGTGGAAAGTTTGCAGGCTATTGTTGATTACAGCTTCGTATTCGCCAGGGGCAAAATACTTGTTGACAGGCGCTTGATATAGCCCTTTGTCCATCAGTTCCCGCAGGACCACCGGCGCAGCGCAATCCTCCTCAAAACAAAGATAGTCGCGCTCCATAAGGCCACAGTTTCTTGCCTCCTTACAGAACACTTTATCCGCAAGTTCCCGGCTGACCATGACCCCGCCATGGCCTGCGGTGCTGACGGAATACGCGCCGGGACAGAGGGTTTCACAGGTCTGGATTTCTCCCCAGGGAGAATCGGCGGGTTCCCGTTCCACTTTGACAGGATCAACACTGCGCTGCTCCAGATATTGAATTTCCTCCTGCGCTCGCGCTATGAAATCTTTCTGCGCGTCAAAAAGGTTGCTGAAATAGTGGCCCCAATAATAATCCTTTCGATCTGTACATTTCCAGGTAACAAACTGTTGGGGCGCCGTCAAATGAACGCCCAGAACAAATTCACTGTCTCCCACATGGCAGGAATCTGTTATGACATATCCTGCATTTTCTCTATAATCCATCATCGTTCCTGCTCCTTATTCCTGCTCTTTTTGGCTTGTTCCTGCTGGACAGCCGTAAGCGCATATTTCGCCCATTCGGGCAGCTTTTCCGGCTGTATCGTACCCATGACATCCATACGCTCATAACGGCTTTCCTTTCCGGTGTATAGGTCAATGCAGTAGCAGGCAGACCCACGGCTGTGCGGGGAAGCGCCAAACCCACCCGTACAGAGTTTAAGCTGGCAGGTGGCTCTGCGATATTCCCGGCGCAGCACTTCCGGTTTTATCACCACGACTTTTCCACGAAGGTTCTCATCATAAGAAAGGGGCGCACAGCCATCCATTGTGATCGGACGGTCATCTATGCCCTGTATGCGGGGTTTATTTAGTTCCACATGGGTTTTCCGCGCCTGCTCGGCAACCCGCTGGCCGAACAGCCCCACGATCTCAGGGAAATCATCGCTGACCATCACTTCACTATACTGTGCAAACAAAGCGTTCTGCTGGCAAAAGGCGCACATATACTTCCCATCGGTTTCATCCTGCGGATGTTCTCCTAAAACCACCTCGCGGTCGCCTATATGCACAGCTTGAATGATCTCATAATCACCAGCCATGCGCTTTATACTGTGTTTATCGCTCATGGGTTTGATTCCTTTCTTTTTTATGGCTCTACATATTCCTGCAAATCGTTCATGCAGGGCAGATACAGCTTCCCGTTTTCTACACACCGGAATAAATCGCACTCCTTATCGGTTGACGCTGAGTAAAAGCTCTCATGAGAATAGGGATATTTGCTTTTATAGGCATAACCTGGTTTACAAAGTCCCAATTCTTTATCAAGGCGTTGCCTGCGGGAAATCGCTAAAAAACTGTTTTCCTCCACTGTAAAGCTCCGTTCGGGTATAAAATGATAACCTCCATATTCAAAAACCTGTTTTTCCATTTAATACGCCTCCATTTCGTTCAGAATAAAATCTCTGATTTGCTTTTCGCTTGTAAAGTCCTTTTCAATACCGATCAGGTATCGCACCGCGTCCTGCCATTGGGAGAGTGGATAGACGCCTTCTTCCATCCTGCATAAATCGGATAAGGCCGCCCTGCGCAGGAAAGAGGCAAGGTTTAAGTCGGAAATGAAACATCCTCGCCGGGCCGCCAGTATATCCAGTAGGTGTAATTCACTCATGGCTGCACCTGCTTTCTCCGGCTTCTTTCAAAAGTTCTTCCACCAGCCTGCCGCTGCGGATTTTATTGCGGTCGGCCAGCACCTTGTTCTGAACGCACAGCACCGCCCGGATGTTGGGAACGGTGATGCCGGGAATCTCCACCATTTCCTCCGGGGTGATGGTGAGAAGCTGCACCGGGGAATAACCCGCCTGGGCAAAAATGCGGAACAGCCTTTGTTCAAATCGTTCTCTCATCTGCAATCAAGCTCCTTTCCATTTCTTTTTGGGGTATGTAAAAGGGCGGCCCCGCATGGCCGCCCCTCGTCTTTGCCGTTATTTCTTTCTGCTTCTGAGTTTCAGAAAGATCAACCCGCCGATGATGAAGATTACAAGGCCGATGGCAATGATCGCTTTTAATTCCATAATGATTTCCTCCTAACACACATACAAACCGCTGTTATTCAGCGGAGTTTTTGTCCCTTTTTCTCTTGCTCACATATCCCAGAACCCCCAGTGTGGCAGCGCCAGCAGCGGAAATGCCCATCAGGGCTGCCCACAGCCACGGCTTGCTCTCATCGCCGGTTTTCGGGGTGTCGCGCAGCTCATTGTGCATTTGTGCCACCGTGGTCTTGTCGGCAAAAATAGTTACCGTCTTATCTGGCGGCAGCACATAGTTGGCGCTGGCTCCATCCGAAACTTCGGATACAGTATAATCGCCTACGCGCAGGCCCTCGATGAAAATCTCGCCGTTCTTATCGGTCTTAGAGGTCTGATCGTAACCGTTCGCCCCCGTTACACGGAAGGAGAAGCCTTCCACCTTGCCGTCGCTGGATGTCTTTTCAATCCGCAGAGCGCCGGTCTGAGCCGCATTGACGAACCCTTTTCCGGCCTCATTTTCCACCTCGTAGATTTTGCCATTCTCGGTAATCTCCACATAGTAGGCGTTTTCATCCAGCAGGTATCCTGCCGGCGCTTTTGTTTCTTTCACGAACACGCCGCCGTAGAGGATATGGGACATTTCATAGATACCAGTGCTGGTTTCCTCCAGCTTGCCCAGCAACTCATCGCTCTCGTCCAGTTCCTTGTTGCTGTTGGTATCGCGGTACACTTCAAACTCAGCTCCGGTCAGCTTGTTGTCCGGGTAATCCTGATCCACCTTGGTGAGCCGCAAACCACCGTAAATCTGTTCATTGGCAAGGGAAATTTCCACCACCTGGCCATCTTCGTCCACTGTAACGGGAATAACCTCATCAGAGAGGATGAACCCTTCCGGGCTTTCCAGTTCTTTCAGCACCCAATTTCCATACGGCACATCAGAGAAAGAGATGCTGCCATCATCCGCAGAGGTTACGGTTGCAATGGCATTTTCTGCGGTAAAGTCGGTTTCATCGCTCTTAAAGAGGCCAATCACAGCCCCACCCAGGCCAGCGCCGTTCTCATCTGTTTTGAGGCCGTGGATTTCACCACGGATCAGCTCGTTGGTGATGGCCTCGCCGTCATTGACGGCGATCTCCACCACGGCAACGGATGGGCCACCGTATTCAAAGGTGAACGGGAAGGTTTCGCCGTTCAGCAGATAATGGCTGTCCGTGGACAGTTCCTTCAGATAGTAGCTGCCAAAAGGCAGATCGGTGCTGCATACAGCCTGACCATTTTCATTTACAGAGACGATTTCCAAAAGCCCGTCCGCCGGGATCACGGAACCATTCGCTGCGGTGATGTCCTCCTTTGCATAGAGGCCGAAGGTTACGGCGGTAATCTCACCGTTCATGCCAATGCCGAAAATTTCATCCTGTTCCAGCACCTTATTCAGTGTTACAAGGGCTTTCTGGCGCTGGTTGTAGAAGCTGGCAGAGGTTTCGGTGACTTCCACCTCCTGGCCTGCGTACACCAGCTCCACGTTGGTGACGTTCTCGCCGGTATCCACCATGCCGTGAGGGAACTGGATTTCCTTCACCTGGAACTTGCCCAGGTAGAGGGGCTGGCTCTGGGCCGTCCCGTCCTCGCCGGTGGTGATGGTGTCCACTACCTCGCCCGCAGAATAGCGCAGGGTGCCGTCCAGGGTGTAGACGTCCTCCAGCGCCGTGATCTCAAATACCGCGCCGGGCAGGCCCTGCACCTCATACACCGGCTGGTAAACGCCCTCGTTTTCTGTCACAGAGGAAAATACCTTGCCGGTCTTGCTGACTTTGATGATTCCTTTCTGGGCCATGTTGGGCTTAGTGACTTCAATGACGGTGATACCGCCTTCTTCGGTGGAATTGTCCTCGGTTACATCAAAGTACACCGGGGTGCTGTCCAGCACATAGCCGTAAGGGGCCTGCACCTCTACAAGAGAATATCCTGTGCCGTATTCCAGCTTTTCAGGCGTTACCAGATACCCCTCGGCATTGGTATAGAAGGTGTCGATGGTAGTAGGCGTCGGATAGGTGAAGGTCATTTCTACCTTGCTGCCGTCCGGGCGGTAAATCTGGAATCCAGCACCCGCATAAGGAATGGTAACGCCGGTTTCTGCATCCACTTTTACCACCTTGATATAGCTTTCAAAGGCAGCATTGTTGATAAGGTAGCGGTAGGTCTGGCCGTCCTGGGCAATATACACTTCAAAATCGTCCATCATCTCACGGCCTTCCCAGCCCTTGGTCTGGTGGACGATATAGGTGCCGTAAGGCAGTTTCTTGGATTGTGCAAAGCCGTTTTCATCGCAGACAAGCACATCACGCTCAGAGTCCTTTGCCGCATCATAGCTGCCTGCCGCCTTGAGATAAATCTGGAACTCTGCGCCTTTCTCCGGGGTTTCGATCCCTGTTTCGCCATCATCGGTGTGCTTGATGATCGCAATATCGCCCTTGATGACCTGCTCCGTTACATCATTGGCGGTATCATTCAATTCGATTTCATAAAGTTCCGGTTCTGCTCCCACATGATAGATGGTGGAATCCAGCAAATACCCTTCGCTGGGGTTGATCTCACGAATCGTCCAATCATCATCGCAAACATAGTAGTCTGTTGTGAACTGGCCGTTTTCATCCGTAGTGTAGCTGTCCACAAGGGTATCTCCCTTATACAATCCATAGGTTGCCCCGGCCAGGGAACCATCGCCCTGGGGCGCGCCGGTTTCCGCATCGCTCTTGGTAACTGTAACGCGGAATTTCTTTAAGATGTTGTTGAATGTTTTGTGGGTGACTTCATTCCAGTTGATGGTGGCGTCCTGAGCCTCCGGCACAACATAACGGATCGGGGTGTCCACTTCTTCCAGCACATAGCCGGTGCCAATGAGCACATTTTCAAAACGAGCCACACCGCTGGAATCCGTTACAGCGTATTCATCTACCGGCTGCCCGGAAAGAGAAGTCCCGAACAGGTGGAATTTCATGCCTTCCACCAACCCGTCCTCGCTGGTCTTGGTAACTTCCAGACTTCCGCGCTTCAAAACATTGTTGAAGTTTACCGTAGCTGTCTGGCCGCTGACGATGGTCACGCGCTGGGTTTCCTGGGGTTCATACTTGTCGATGGCCTGCTCGGTTACGGTATAAACGCCGGGATTAAGGTCGGTGATGTCGATCTCGCCCGCCTCATTAGTGGTCTTGGTGGCGTTATACCCCTCGCCGGTGATGGTGAAATTGATTCCGGCTACCTGACCGTCCTCGGAAGTCTTGATGAGCTTCATATTGCCGGTTTTTACTTCCAGATTGAGGTAGCCTACCATCTGGTCGGAAACAGTTTCCCCATAGGTGGCGAAGTCCTGAGTACCACCACCAGTTACGCCATCCGTCCAGACCACGACGCCGCTGCGCTGGGCGCTGATCTTTTCTGCTTTCACCGTTACAGAGCCTTTGATTGCCTGATCGGATGTGATGGTAAGCTGATTGCCGTCCACCGAAAAGTTCAGCCCGGTGGTGCTGCTGGTAAAGGTGTAATCACCCAGCACACCGTTGGTATCGGTGAGGGTGGCCGTGTATTTTTCACCGTCCCATTTCAGCTCATAGGCCACCGCGTCTGCGCTGCTGCTGAAAAAGCTGGGCAGCATGGTATGGCGTTTCACTGCGCTTTCAATAGCGGAATACTGGCTGAAGATCTGGCTGCGCAGCGGATGGTCCGCGCTGATATATTCCTCCATGTTGTTTTTGCCTTGGGCATTGGCGTCCACATGGTTAAACTGGCTGTCACGCTCGCCAACGATGGTTTCCCATACTAAAAGCTGAGTAGCGATATATCCGGCCATCTGGTTTGCATGGTCGGGGTTCGTGCTGATCCAGCCGGTATTGGCGTTGCCCTGCCAGCCATAGGTCATGATCCGCCCGATATATTTTTTGATGGTATCCGGCGGGATTGTTGGATTCAGTCCAGACGGGTAGTTATCCCAGAAATCTTCGCCGCGCCCGGTGTACGAATCACCGGTATGAACGCCGACGCCTGGTTCAATACAGTAGACGGCCCGTCCATTGTATGCGTCCTGGGTATGGACGGAAAAATGGTTTCCTGCGCTGACGGACCATCCGCCCAGAAAGTTGAGTGCCGGATGGCCCCAGCCTGCCTTATTGGGATCATTTGCACGGGGAATATCCACCATATATGCCGTCATGGTTTCTCCTGCGGCAAATGCTGTAACCCCTGTTCCCGCAAACATTCCCAGGCACATCAACAGCGCCATGAGCAGGGAAAGAGGCTTTTTAAGTGTTTTCATCCTGTTACCTCCTAATTTTGGCCGTAAAAAAAGCACATCGGCCTGGATGTACTGCTTACGGATGATTTTGATTTACATTCTAAAAAAGAGAGGCGCGCGGCTTTTCTTATCTTTTCACACAGTTCATCGGCTTGTTTGTTAAAAACTGATCTCTGCTTTCTTTTCCTATCCCCATATAGCATCTTCTTTTTTAGGTTGTTTAGGCTGTCGGAAGGGGTGAGGTGTGGAGAGGGGGAACCAGCCCTCCAAACCGTTTCCGTGAAAAAGGGCGCACTTCTCCCTTGTGAGTGGGGTTATCGTTCTAAACTGCGCTGGCGTTTACGGTAAAGTTCCAGAGCTTTGATAATCGTGTCCTCGATTTTCTGCGCGGGTGTCCCCGGCGCAAAATACCGACTTAGTTTTTCTTTTGGAATTTTGAATTGTTCCTTTTGATTTGGCTTTTCCTCCTTCATAATGGAAACAAGTGCGTCTTTAGCCAGCCGTTCTTCTCCAGTCTTGGCCTCGGACATCTGGCGCATTTTGATAGCCTGGGCATGGGATGGGGTACAATCCATTTCATCCATGATCGCAAACAAGTCGGCCTGCTCCTCTTTTCGCAGGTAGGACAGTTCCACCGCTGGCCGCAAAGCAATTTGCAGAACTTCCGGGTCTTTCAGAACGGAATTATCCACCAACTCCAGAATATCCGGGATAAGCTGGGTAAGGCGGATATATCGATGAATTTGTCGCGAACTATCAGGAGCTTCATTACTTAAAACATCCACGCTATACAACTTCTCGCCCACTGGGCGAGAAGTTAAATCTGTTCTTTGCCCTTGCCTTTTCATCGCGTCCAGCTTCATCTTATAGGCAAACGCTTTTTCCGAGGGTAAAATCTGTTCTCGCTGCAGGTTGGAATCTACCATGATGATCGTGGCTTCATCGTCGGTAAGCTGCCGCACAATACAAGGGATTTGCTCAATGTTTGCCAATTCCGCCGCCGTTTTCCTGCGGTGTCCGGCCACCATTTCATAGCCGCCGCCCTGCTTGGGACGCACCAAAGCAGGCACCAATACGCCGTACTGCTTCACACTCTCCGCCATTTCCTGCATGGCAGAGTCCATCCGAACCTTGAACGGATGATTCGGAAAGTCGCTGATTTCTGATGGGTTCAGATTGACAACGCGCTCCAGCTTTGCCTCCTCGCGGCTTTCTTCGGTGGAAAAGAGGTCATCGACTGAGGGAAGATTGAAGTTTAGCGCGTTGTTTTTCGCCATCTGCCAACACCTCCTTTGAAAACTCCGCGTATGCCTGGGCTGCCTTGCTGCCTTTGTCGTAGGTGTAAATACTTTTACCTGCGGCGCTGATTTCAGCGGCTTTGATAGCAACGGGAATTTCGGAATGATAGATTTTCAAAACGCTCCCGTAGCTCTGCCGCAGGGTATCCGCCGTCTGGCGGGCAAGATTGGTGCGTCCATCCACCAGGGTAAGCAGTACGCCGTCCACCTTGAGGTTCGGATTGATCTGCCGCTTCACTTTGCCAATGGTTTTCATAAGCTGGGTCATGCCCTTAGCCGGGAGATAGTGGGCCTGCACCGGGATGATCACGCTGTCTGCCGCCGCCAGCGCGTTGATGGTAATCATGCCGAGGGACGGCATACAATCAATCAGAACTGTGTCATAGTTCTTCTTGACTTCATTGACATAGGTGCGCAGCGTAAATTCCCGGCTCATGGCATTTACCAAACTCATTTCCATAGCCGACAGTTCGATGTTGGCAGGCATGAGGTCTACACCTTCTTTGTGGTGCAATATGCCCTCGTCTGTGGTGAATGGTTCATCACGAATGACCTTTTCCATAACGGTGGCAAGGGTGGTCTGCAAGCTGTCCTGATCCTGCCAGCCCAGACAAGTGGTAAGATCACCCTGCGGGTCTGCGTCAATGAGCAGAACCCTTTGTCCCAGGCGAGCCAGGCCAATCCCCAGATTCACCGTCGTGGTGGTTTTTCCTGTGCCGCCTTTCTGATTAGCCAGTGCAATCACACGGCATTCTTTCGGGCGGCTTCTTGGTTCCGGCATTTTCAAGTCCTCCTTTTTGATAGATTTAGCCGCCCGCCAATAGACAGACGGCTATGTACGCAAAGGAAAAAGAACATGAAAAAAGCCGCTTACTCTTTCCAATAAGAATAAGCGGCTCGTCAAGCAGCAGTATGTAGTTTTACATCTTCTTCACCGGGGCGCACATCACCTTGAGCAGAAGTTCATCCATGCAGCCGGTATCCCGGTTCTCATTCAGCATGGTATTGCGCAGACGATTCAGGCTCTGAATCACAATGCTGTTCTCAGCAGGGGTTAAATACAGCTTCAATTTTTTCTTTCTCATTTGACACGCCTCCTTTTTGCTTTTATTATATATGTGCGGTAACAGTGCTGCAAATGTGCGATTGAAATTTATTCAGAGGCACGCTGGTCAAAATATGTACGCATATCTACTTCTAACTTTTCCAATGCCGCGCAAATTCTTTCGTATTCCTGGCGGCGCGGGATGCGTATTTCCCGTTCCCAGCCCGAATAGGTTGTTTGTCCTATTCCGATCATTTCAGATATTTGGGCTTGGGTTAGAGAAAGATCATTGCGAACTTTTTTCAAAATGGACGAACACGGATAGTCCACAAAGGCAGTGTATTCATCCAACAATCGGCTTCGGTCAATTCCCAGTTCGTGTGCCAGCGCTACCGCTGCACTATGTTTGATGGGATGTCGGTCATTCTCGTATAAAACCAATGTCGCAGGCACAATCCCAACCTTTTCGGCCAGTTGTCTGGTGGTAAGCCCTTGGAATGTCCGGTGATACTTCAGATATTGGCCTGGTGTAGTGCAGCTTTTATCGTTCTTATAGTCAAAAGTCAAATGAATCATGATTTTGCCTTTGGAATAGAGGTAAATTCCTGTGTGATTGAGATTACTATCGGTAAACCTACATCTATTGATAATGGAATAAAATATGCTTTATCAAGACAATGGCAATAAGAAAGACGGGTAGATTATTCTATCCGCCTTTTTTCTGCCGTATATCATATATGACTATTGCGACAGTTGGTGATTGGGTACTTGCAGTAGATTTTATCACATAAGATAATGGTTGGTCAAATACTGGATCACTCTCATTTTGTGAAAAGATATATCAATGCTGTAAATTTTCTTGTTCTTCCTGACGCTCTTGCTTTACCACATAAGCGTTACACTCTTTGGCGAAAGCTTCTACGTTAAAAGGCGCTTTTTTCTTTTTGGGAATGATCTTAGGAATAGGTTTTCTTTCCTCTGTGTATATGGTATCGTCTTCAAAGTCACTTTCCTCTGCATAAGGTATATTATCATTATGATCTTCGGGATCATCTGCAATATCTTGTTCTATTTCTTCGTCAGTTTCCTCTTCAAATTCAAGATAGTGGGACTTTACGTATAAGACAGAAAGCTTTTTGAAGATAAAGACAATTATGTCAAACGGTATTATCCATAAGACGAAAAATAGCAAATCGTAAATAAGCCATGCACCAGTTGTTACCCTTACGCCGTCCAACTCTGCAAAACGGGATATAGGCACAAAAATGAAAAGCATTATAACGGAAACAATTGGAAATAGAAAATGAACAACATCAAATTCCCTGTCCCAGTGATTCAAAATGTATGTGGCGAAGTCATCCGAAAAGAACCGGAACGAGCTTGCTGAAGATGTTTCCGGTTCATTCTCATTTACATATTCGTAAGAAGATGGCAAATCATACCCGTAGTCAGTAACTTCTCTGTTCCGTTTTTCTTCTTTCTTTTCCTTGTGCTTCTGAATTTGTTCTTGAATCCATTCTGTTTGACGGTCGGCGCTTTCTCTCATCAGCTCCCTGTTATATTGCCGTTTGGCTTTCTTATACCGCTTTTTCTGCAATTTTCGCCGTTTTTTCTCATATTTCCGGTACATCAAAGACCGGATCAGATAATATTCTATTGGTGTCAAAATGTATTCCCCCTTTGGGTTAGTCTTAAATATCCTTAAAGTATTTACTATTCACCTAATGTTATATCTTTCATTTGACCAGTAGCAATCTGCATAATAGCATCTCTAAATCCATCTGCTTTTCCAGTATTATAATCTGTAAAAGGTGTATTTTCTAATAATTTTCTAATAAGTTTCTTAATTGTTCCAATTCAATAAGTATGTCGTCATAATTCGGAAATTTATCCAGTTCAAGTGATATTGGTGAAATTAACTGTTCCACATGCTGAATGCAATTATCAATTTCTGTCAACAGCTCATCAACTTCATGATCCGCTATAGGGCGAAGTTGATAAGAATCTTTTAATGCATCGGCCATAATTGTGTATAAAAGATCCGAAATCAATCTTGATACATATTTTGTTTCGTAATAATTTTCTAATGGCTTATAGTGGAAATTTTTTAATAAATGTTTAGTCAATTTTTATTGTTATGCTTGAGTTTTTGATAAGGATAAGTATTCTTCGAGAATATGTTGTTCATTGCTATCAAAAAAATCTAAGATATAAGAACCTGAGTCCATATATTTTTCAAATAGTTCTCTCTCTTTTTTTGTAAA
>ERZ1106919.1532-NODE-1532-length-14655-cov-2.916918_pt1 | contig 14655 bp, 11 predicted proteins | sample MGYA00403654_ERZ1106919 | MGnify/ENA primary metagenome ERZ1106919 (study PRJEB35170, sample SAMEA104062450) | human gut metagenome | biome: human gut; feature: human-associated habitat; material: faeces | place: Denmark | collected 2012-10-08 ... | reverse complement strand
ACAAATACCATATCAGATCCCTGAACCAGTTCTGTGATCTCTTCACGATTCTCTTCAACTGCCGCTTCCCCGATCTCAGGCTTTGCTCCTGCTCCAAGTCCCTTTGTCAGTTTCTCTCCGATCTGAATCTTTGTTTCTGCTTTACATAAAGATAAAGCCTGTCTATCTGTATTCACACCCACGAGTTCTACACCCTGGACATTCTCATCAACCATTCGGTTTACTGCATTGTTACCGGCTCCACCGACTCCTATTACTAAAATCCTTGCTTGTGTGTTCTCAACACTAGGCATAATCTCAACCACGTTGTTCCTCCTTCACGCCATCATCTATATATAATGACTTCCCTTAAATTCTGTACACTAATCTAATGATACCTTTTTTACTAAGTTTTTTCAACTATTTTTTGGTTGAAAAATAGCAATTTTGCGGTCCTCACTAAAGTATCTCATATCAATAGTTCCACTTTTCCCTTTTACTTTTTTCAGCATTCCTTTAAGCTCTGGTATTTTGATATCAATATCATTTTTGTCATAAAGATCTACTGTAATATCACCACTGATCAGCAACGCATTTCCATCATCTTTGATATGAATCTGATCAATTGGCAAATGATATTTGCTGATCGCTGTTGTTAATTCCAGCAGATATGAAAAAACTTTTTCATCCTTTACATCAATTTTTTTCTGCATCTGTAACTCATTATATTTTAGTCCTGTCACAAGCGGAACATTGTCATATTTTTTTTCATGACATTCCAATGCATATCCATTTTTATCAAAATAGACATACTTTCCGTTATACTGAAGGCAACCCGCTCTCTTCTTTTCTTTGACGTGGATCGTAATTGAATCCGGAGTATTAATGCTCACATAAATCGTATCCACAAACGGTAGAATCTTCGGTGTCGCAAATTTACATTTTAAATAATATCCAACTGAATTATTAATATATCCATTTTCTGCGATCGCTTTTCTTACTTCCGCTTGTGTATAATAACTCAATCCATCAATCTTTATTTTCTTTGTCTTACAGGTTCCTGCAATGACCAAAATTGAAAGTGGAATGCAAACAATGAAACCGAGTAAGATTTTCTTAAATGAAATTTTATGTACCTTATTTTTATTTTTATGTTCATCCATTCGAATGACATTGTTATCTTCCATAGCACCTCATCCTTATCCTAAATGAATTCGTCTAGATACTGATAATACAATTCCCATCTCAATCATTGTTGAAAAGATTGATGATCCTCCATAACTAATGAATGGAAGCGGAATTCCTGTTGGCGGAATCGTATTGGTTACTACTGCAATATTTACAAACACCTGCATTGCAATATGCGTTATAACTCCAATTACCAGCAAAGATCCTAATAATTCATCTGCATTCATTGCGATCAACAACATTCTCCAAATCAACGCTGCAAAAACGAGAATCAAACAAACTGCTCCAAACAATCCTAATTCTTCACAAATGATCGAAAAGATCATATCATTCTGCTGTTCCGGCAAAAAGCCCAGTTTCTGGATACTCTGCCCGAGCCCCTTTCCAAAAATACCGCCGGAGCCGATCGCATAGAGTGCCTGCAGCGTCTGGAAGCCCTTGCCGGACGCATAGGCTTCCGGATCGAGCCACGCCATGATACGTGCGAAACGGAAATCCAGCCCTTCGATGCTCTGCAGCTGCTTGACACCGAAAATTACGCCTATAACTGCGAGTGCTCCAATTCCTCCTATGATGAAAAATGGTTTGTATTGCGGACTCGCCACAAACAGCATCAGGATCGCAATTCCCAGCACGATAATCGCAGAGCTCAGGTTGTTGGTGATTTTCCAGATACAAAAAACGTGCGGCAGGGAAACTCCAATAACCGTCAAAAAGCCTCTCGACGTCCGAATGTTTCTTCCCATCTTGCAGATAAACGTCGCCAGAAACAGAATCATCGCCAGCTTTGCGATCTCCGCAGGCTGAATCGACATACCGAGATTCAACCACCTTCTTGCACCGTTGACCTCGACGCCCAGCGGTGACAGCACGAGTGCAATCAAAATCAGGGAAACCACATAGCCGATTACCGCAAACCGCTCCCAAAAATGATATGGGATGTGGGAGACGAAAAACATCCCCACCAGCCCCAGCGCCGCCGCAAACGCCTGATGCATCAGATAATAGTCCTCGTTCAGATTCTGCGTCGTCGCATCGTAAGCGCTGGCGGAATAAATCATAACCAGTCCGAAGCCTGTCAGAAACAGGATGATGAACAGAAGACTGTAATCAAAATAGTATTCTGTTTTCTGAGATCTTCTCCGTCCTGCCACTTGCTCACCCCTTCAGGCTGTTTACATATTCCTTGAACATTTTACCGCGCACTTCATAATTCGGGAACATTCCCCAGCTCGCGCATGCGGGGGACAACAGCACCGCGTCGCCCGGACACGCTGCCTTTACACAGGTATCCATCGCTTCTTCAAAGCTGTCCGCCAAAACGATATTTTCCATTCCGTGCTTCTTTGCGCACTCCGCGATCTTTTCCCGCGTCTGACCGATCAGCACAAGCAGCTTCACCTTGCCGTCAAACGCTTCAATCCACTCGTCGTAGGTGTTCTGCTTATCATAGCCGCCGCCGATCAGCACGGTGGGCCACTTCATTGCGCGGATCGCCTGAATCGCCGCATCGGGATTGGTTCCCTTGGAATCGTTATAATAAACGACGCCGTTTTTGGTCGCTACATATTCGATTCTGTGTTCTACTGCCTGAAAATGTTTTACGGTATCCAGAATTGTTTCCATCGGCACGCCGTATGCTGCTGCAATTGCAATTGCTGCCATCACGTTTTCAAAATTATGTACGCCGATCAGCTGCATCTTGTCAACATCCATCAGGACTTCTTCCCCATTTCCGAGATTTCTGCAGATTTTGCTGCCGACCAGATAATAGCCTCTCTCCAGCTTTTCTTTGGAAGAAAACCAGATGACCTGGGCCGGGCACTTCGGTGCAAACGCCTTTAACCAGCTGTCCTCGTGATTGAGCACACAGAAATCGTCCTTTGTCTGGTTCTTCGTGATGGATTCCTTGACCGCCGCATAGTTCTCCATCGTATGATGACGGTTCAAATGATCCGGCGTGATATTTAAAATCGCGCTGACAGTCGGATGGAAATGCACTGCAGTTTCCAGCTGGAAGCTGCTGATCTCCGCTACCGTCACGCTGTCCTTATCTGTTTTTAAAACCTCCTGCGTATAGGGGGTTCCGATATTGCCGACAACAAACGTATTGTCCTGATAACGCTTCAAGATCTCGCCCACCAGCGTTGTCGTCGTGGTCTTTCCGTTCGTGCCTGTAATTGCGAGCACCTTTCCCTTTTCATAGTTCCAGGCGAGCTCAATTTCGCCCCATACCGGAATATCCGCCTCTTCCAGTGTAGAAACAAACGCTTCTTCAATAGAAATACCGGGGCTTAAAACCGCCAGCGAAAGCTCGGAAAGCAGCTCCTTCGGAAGGCTTCCCAGTACCAGCGCAGTGTCTTTTGGATAATCTTCCCGCGCGCAGAGCGCCTTCCCATCCAGCTTTTCATTTTCATCAAACAGAACGGGAACGGCTCCCGCTTTCTGCAAGAGTCCAGCGGCTCCGAGTCCGCTCTTTCCGCATCCGGCTACCAGTACCTTTTTTCCCAGTAAATCCATGTTGATTCTCTCCTTTCGCTGCCATAGACAGCACTTTCGTTCTATGTTTCCCTGCAATTAATTGCGGTTTATTGTTTCATTCTTCTCATAATACCCTATTTCATCCAGATAGGGAAGAATATTTTCAAAAAGCTCGCGCACTACCGGCGCCGCCACCAGTCCGCCATAATAGACGCCTTGGGGGTTTCGGATAATGCACAATGCCAGCACCTTCGGATCGTCCGCAGGTGCAAAACCCAGAAACGAAGAAATATACCGACCAGTACCGCGAGGAAGCGTCTCGCTGGTCGCCGTCTTGCCGCCCACCTGATAGCCTTCGACTTTTCCATTTTTTCCGCCGCCGTTTTCCACGACCTGAAACAGGATGCTGCGCAGCCGGGCGCTCGTTTCTTCCGAAAGAATCCGTTTTTGCTCCGTTTCCTTCTGTACCGAAATGCGCTCCGAACCGTCCGTCTTTTCGCAATACAGTCCCAAATGCGGTGTAATCCGCGTCCCGCCATTAATGCAAGCTGGATCGGCGTGATCTGAAAGGATTGCCCGAACGAAATCGTCGCAAGCTCCACCGGACCGATCTGATCCTGTGCGTGCATGATTGTACCGGCTTCTCCAGGCACATCGATTCCAGTTCTGTTCAGCAGCCCGAACTGCTTCATGCTTTGGTAAAACGTATCTGCACCCATCCGAAGCCCTACCGTCACAAACACCGGATTGCAGGAATTCATCGTCCCCTGTACGAAATTTTCAGTTCCATGACCCCGAACCTTTGCACACCGGATTTTTCTGCCCTCTACGACAATATAGCCCGGGCACTGAAAAGAATCCTCTTCCCGGACAACGCCGTTTTCCAGTGCGGCTGCCGCCGTAATGACCTTAAAGGCAGATCCAGGCTCGTAGGTATCGTTGATGCAGGCGTTTCTCCACATTTTATTCAGGGCTTCCTGCTTTTCTTTTTCGGTCATGAGCTGTTCCCGCTGCCCCTCCGGAAGTGTGAACGGGTCATTCAACTGATATTCCGGCACATCCGCCATCGCAAGGATTTCTCCGTTATCGGGACGCAGCACCAGAATCGAAACGCTTTCCGCTTCTTTTTCCAGGCAGACCTGCTCCGCCAGCTGCTGTGCGTACAGCTGGATGTTGGCATCCAGACTAATGTATAAATCTTTTCCATCCACCGGCTCTACCCGGCTCTCTCCTTCATCCAGAAGCCGGACGCCGCGTGCGTCCGTCATTTCCAGAATCAAGCCCTCCTGCCCTGAAAGCACTTCCTCATACCGGCTTTCCAATGCCAAAATTCCCTGATTATCGCCTCCGGTAAAGCCGATCACTTTGGAAGCGAGATTCTCATACGGATAATATCGTTTATAATCCTCGTCCACCTTGATGCCGTCCAGCCCTGTCCGGTAAATTTCCTCCCCGGTTTCCAGATCGACATTGCTTTTGATTTTTTCGATGGACGATACCTTTTCCACTCTTTTTCGAACGGTCTCTTCCGACAGTCCAAGCTTGCTGCACAAAAGCGCAATCACTGCGTCGGGATCGCGAATCTGGTTATGGATGACAGAAATCGTACAGACCGGCTGGTTATCCGCCAGCACGATCCCGTTCCGGTCTAAAATTCTCCCGCGCTTTGCTTTGATTTTGCGCTCTCTCTGATGCAAATCCAGCGCGAGCTCAGAATAATGTGCCGCCCGAAATACCATCAGATATACCACTCTGGCGGACAGCCCTGAAAAGATCAGAATGCACGCCAGAAAAATTACGACGATCTTTTTGCGGTGAAACGGTTTGCTCAGTTCCATAGGTTCCCTGCAAAGCAGAAATTACTATACCTTATGAAACCGCTGCCTAAAATATGCACATGCCGCCGCTGCGCTGTGATCACAGCAGACAGCGATACAGCTCTTTTCGTAACTGTTCCGTACCCTCGCAGTTACGCGCAAAAATCCATTTCAAATCGGCTATGCCGATAGGATTTTTGCCTTCTAGTCTAAGTTTTCTTACGGTCAGCGCAGTAAATGCGCAGACCTACGGAACAGTTACTTCAACCTTTCCAATGATGATATAACGCAAGATACAACGCCGGACAGGCGGTGAACAGCATCGTTTTTATCCGATAGCCCTTCGGCAGCTCTTCTTTTGCCCCGGGAACTGCAAGTCCTTTTTGAACAGCACTGCGACACTGTGCGACTTCCGTCTGGTATTTTTTCCGTTCAGCACCGGGCAGGCGCGCAATTTTTCCGGCAGCCAGCATCGCAGAAACCGCCAGAATACTGTATACCCGCCCCTTCTGGGACGGGAACTCTTTTTCCACAAGCCTGCAAGCAAGCTCCCAGCTTTTGATTTCATCCATGTAGCTCGGTTTAAAGGGCTTGAGCATCGCGCCCTGCTCGTTAATCCGGTAAAAATAGCCGCGATACGCTGTGATGCTCACGCTGGAAATCTGCATCAGCAAATCCATCAGAAACATCATATCCTCGCCGATGCTCAAGTCTTCCCGGAAACGGATTTGCCCAATCGCACTGCGGCGGTATAATACGCTCCAGCAGCGGGTATTTCCGCGCAGGAGATAGTCCGAAACATATTCTGAGCGATTGTATACACGGACACTCTCCACACAAACTGCGCGTTGTTGAGAAACGGCTTCTGCCCCGGCTTTTTCTGTGCCGTCTGCACGCAGCACTTTTTTTGCCCGAGCAGCATTTTCCTCCCGCTCTACATCCGTTTTTAACAGCTTCTCTGACCGGTTATAAACTCCGTCCGGTTTACCATTCCATCTATAGTAATCACAGACCGCAAGGTCGCTTTCTGTCTGCCTCAGCATCGCCCGAAGCGCAGAGAGCATCTGCGGATCCAGCTTATCGTCCGCATCGACAAACGTGACAAATTCTCCTTGCGCTTTTTCCAGTCCCTCGTTACGTGCTGCGGATACGCCGTTTTTTTGACGCAAAATCGGTAAAATCCTCGAATCCTCTTCCGCCAGCTTAAGCACCAGCTCCGTCGTTCCGTCCGTCGAATGATCGTCCAGCACCAGAAGCTCCCAGTTTGTATCCGTCTGCTGCCGGATGCTTTCGATACATTCCCCGATCCAGGAAACGCCGTTGTAAACCGGCATGATAATACTGATCCGTCCCTGCTTTTTTGATTCCATACAACTCTCCATTCAGCGCTGCCGCTTACTGTTTGCCCACAAAAGAAAATGGACAAGCTGCATCATTGCCGTATTTTCCGGATGCGCCAGCACCTGATACATCAGCTTATTTTCCGTAACAGTCGGAGTAAGCGGCATTCTTTTGACCGCTTCCTGCAGCTCTGTTTCCCTACATTCCTTCTGCAGCCGCCCTTTCCAGCCTTCCCGTCCGTTTCTCGCCTCGTTCTTGATTTCCAGGAACATCAGAAGCTGCAGCTCCCGATCCGCCTGTTTTTGGGCGTTCGGCGCATGCTTGTCTGCAAGGATTTGGCGAACAATTTTATCCAGACTGCGGATATTTTCATACATTCCGGCATCATAACTGTGCACCATCGACTCCCGCAAAAACAGGTAGTGATACCAAGCTGCTCCCTCCATGACCACAATCCGCTGCGCATCCAGAAGCGCCGGAAGGGTGATGACCATATCCTCACCCATTCGAATGGACGGGTCACAGTATTTCATATTTTCAACAATTAAAGTACGGGAAAAAAGCTTCATGCAGCGGGACAATGTGATCGGACGTTTTTCCTGCCCCAGAAGTTTTCCGTGAATCCGATCCTGCAGGCTGCGCCCCGTATAAATACCCGGCTCCATCGCCTGATAAATTTCGATGCTGCGGTTTCTTTCCTCCTGTACATAATTGCCGCAGATGATCTCTTTTCCACAGTCGGACGAAAAATCCAGCATTTTTTCCACCATGCAGGCATCAATCCAGTCGTCACTGTCCACAAAACACAGATAATCGCCGGTGCTCATCGATACGCCAGCCATCCACGCGGACACCAGACCGCCGTTTTCCTTATGCAAAACGCGAATTCGGTCGTCCCTCTGCGCCCAGTCGTCACATAATGCCGGGCAGTCGTCCGGCGAACCGTCGTCCACCAGAATAATTTCCAGATTTTTATAGGTCTGACCCGTGATGCTCTGCACACAGCGCGCCAGCCACTCCAACGTCCGGTAAACCGGAACGATCACACTTACCTTTTTTTCCATGCAACATTAGTCCTCTTTTCTCAATTTCTCGTAATAGCTGACCAGTTGGTTTACATAATTATCTATTGCATAATACTCCTGCACCCGCATCCGCGCTTTTGTACCAATTTCGCGGCGCAGATTTTCATCCAAAAGCAGCTCTTCCAGCGCCTCTGTCAGCATCCGGCTGTTTTTTGCCTCTACCATCACGCCGCAGCCGTCTTTTCCGGTCGGCAGACTGTTCCATTCCGGCTCCCCGAGGGTCTGCGGAATCCCGCCAACTGCAGTCGTCAGGCTGCACATTCCCGCCGCCATCGCCTCTAACAGAGAAACCGGCTGTCCTTCAAACCACGTCGGCAGGACAAAAATACTGCTCTGCTCAAACAGCTCGGTGCGCTGCTTTGCAGATACCCAGCCGGGGCATACGACAATTCCCTGCGCTTCCAGCTTTTTGGCTTTCTTTTGCAGTTCCTCCGTCCCGTTTTCCCAGAAGCCGCCCAACACCAGATGAAAATCCGGGTGCTTCTTCCAAACCGCCTCTACACAGTCCAACAGCTCGTCCACTCCCTTTTCCGGACAAAGCCGTCCCAAAAAGACCGCCGTATGGCTGCTATAATCTGTTTTCGGCATTTTCGGAACCGGGACCGCATTCTGCAGGACATGGATTTTGTCCCGATCCACCATGTCTGCGAAAAAATCTTTCCAGACATCCGTCAGCACCAAAAACAAATCCGCACGGTTTAACATTTTTTTGATATACGCCTGTCGTTTCGCGCTGCATCGTTTATAATAAAAGCCCTGAAAATCTCCGCCGTGCTCGTGAATCACAACCTTTTTGTGGAACCAGAGGGCGATCTGCATAAAAATCAGCTTCCGGTAGCAGCTCGCATCCGCCGCCATATTCAGATGGACGATGTCTGCTTTCGGCAGCACAGCGACAAATTTCAACAGCGCCTGAACACCTTTTAACAGCTTCGCAGCCGTGCTTCCGTCCACCATTGTCCCGATATAGGTCAGGTCAATACGCTGATCGAGTCCCGCCTCGTACAGGTTATTGACCACCGCAGATACGCCGCCCTTTACGCTGCGGTCCGCACCAAGCATTACAACTTTCATACGTTTTCTCCCATTGCGCCAGTTATTTTATGCGCGGTTTGCTGTACCCTATTTCATGATGTTATGCTGCTTCCCCTGCATAAGTTTCAGCGTTTTCGTTTCAACACATGGCGTTCCAGTAAAAACCACGACGCGCACGCCAACGCAAGAAATCCTGCCACATACAAAAGAAACAGCGGAATATGATGCATCTTTTTCGGCAGATTCCAGTAAAATACCAGATTGATCAACGGCCAGTGGTATAAAAATATTCCATAGGACAAATCATTTTTCAGGCGATGCTTTTTCCAGCCATAGGCGCAGGCAAGCACAACCACCGGGAGCAAAAGGCTCGTCACAAGGTCCGCATAATATCCCGGAAGCTTCCAGCCAAAGGTCTGCCAGCACACTTTATAGCAGATAAATACAATCAGCAGAATAAACCATTTTCCTGTCAGTTTTTGTAAAATTGTCTCTTTAAAATGCCACAGATATAGCCCTACAAAAAACCAGACCAAATACGGCAGGAAGCTTCGATCCAGCAGGGAAGCTGCCGCGCCGGAAAGCGCTCCCGAATTCTTTAAAAAGCCGCAGGCGAGATTTAACAGCGCAGTCAGCACCAAGAGGACATGCCAGGTACGGTCTTTCCAGGCAAGACACCGTTTCCAGACCACCGCAACCAGAACGTACAGCTGAATTTCCACCATCAGCGCCCAAAGCGTCCCGTTGATGCTTTCTATCGCAAACGCCTGCAAAAAGGACGGCGTATAGGCCAGACCGACGCCCTGTACAACTGCCCAGGTCAGCAGATCTTTCCCATGCCCCGAAACGACGCCGGGAAGCAAAGAGAGCATCCCCATCGTCAGCACAATGTTGACCCATAGCGCCGGATACAACCGCAGGATCCGTTTTTGGGCAAATATTTTTCGGTTTTGTGTCCGCATCAGTGTCTCTCCCATCAGAAATCCGCTGATGCTAAAGAGAATAATCAGGCCGGGGAACAGTGTCAGCGCTCTTTTAAAGCCAAGCAGCAGTCCATCCCCCGGTCCGTCTTTTCCATATGTGAGCATTGTCAGATTCAGATAATGCGTGATCGCAATCTGCAGCGCCGCAAACAGGCGGAGAATATCCAGACTGTTCTCTGCAAAAACAAACTGCGTTGTATTTTTTCGTCCGGCTGCTCTTTCTGTCATCTCGCAGCCTCCTTTATGGTTGCAGCCTTCTCCTGTACTTCGGAGCAATTGCCAACCGTCGCTTTCCTCCCAAAGCTGCCATCCGCTGCTTTGGAACCATGCTTCCAAAAAGCCCCCGGCAGCTGCCACCACCAGATCGCTTCCCCACCCAGCGGAAGCATTGCCGTCCAGTACGCTCCCAGCAAAAACAGGACATAATTGCGCGCCAGATAGACCGATACCGCATGCGCCTCGACTACCGTAAACAGCGCAAAGGACAGCACAAGGACAAAGCCCTGGGTATCCTTTAACGTTCTGCAGACACGCATCAGGAGAAACAGCAGCACCATACAGCATGCGCCCGGAATGATTCCATACCAGAAAAACAGGCGCACATAACCCATATCGAAATATTCCACATAGTTCGGATCGCCGAACAGCTTCCAGTTTCTGAGCACGCCGCCGCCGTTTTCAAAGGCATAAATACTGGAAATACGCCCGGTCAGGATCCTGTCAATCCTGACCACCCAGGCCGGCATTAGTTCATACCAGTTGGAAATATGCGCTGCGTACAAGGAAAAGACAAAGCCCGCCGCAACCGCTGCCATTCCGCCGATATAGACAACGCTGCCTTCGCGGATTTTTGAGGACTTGTCCATCACAAACGCCAGCACCAGCGTTGCCGCCATGATAAGAAACGTCGTCCGCGTCATCGTCGCAGCGTAAACGCCAACCGTCAGTACGCCGAGAAGAATCCAGTGCACCGGCTTCATTTTTTCATGGAACAGATAAATGCCGAGCGTCATCAGCGCCCAGATCATAATCGCAAGCGCATTGCTGTTGCCGACGCCAAGACAAAGCCGCCTGCTGCCTTCTTTGATTCCATAGCCAGCGCCAGCGTCCCAAACCTCGCCCAAAACGCCCGCCAGCGAAAGCATCGCCAGCACTGCCATTCCGGTAAGCGTCACATAAAAAACAACCCGCAGTGCCTTTTTGTGGTCAATCCCTTTCATCGATGCAACAAACACAACCACTCGAACCGCCTCATCCCGATCCGAGCCGAGATAACACAGCCCCGCAATGACTCCTGCCGCCAGCACAGCAAGCCATTCTTTTTTGGAATACTTCGTCACACAGAGCTTGCAGGCAAACAGCAGAAAGCTGACCCGGAACATTTGTCCTTCCAGCGGATTGATCCACGAACTCTTGTCCAGGATGACAATCAGAAGCTCCAAAAGAAGCCCTGCATAAAAGCAGATCCTGCCGAACTGTTCTATTTTTTCATTTTTCGTATGTGCAATCTGCTCTGCCATGCTGTTCCTTTCCTGTGGACAACCCTCTCTGACCGCTCCTTCTGGATACCGGCCCTATCAGACCGCCAAACGGCTGTCCGCTCTAAAACCTCGGATACTGCGCGTTCGTCCCCGCCCATTTGTGGAACGCAAAGGGTGTGATCCCCTCAATCTCCGGAATCATCGTCTCATGCGCAAAATATTTTGCAACCTCCAACGGTGCAATCTTCATCCCTGCTGCCTCAATCAGATGATGATTCTTTACGCACAAAAAACCATCCTCATTCAGGGAACCGTGATCCGGCTCAAAGGGCAGATTTGCCTCCTTCGGAAAATTCACAAGCCTCCGGCTGCGGATTCCCACGCTGTTGCCGACCCGACACAGATTCCCGTTGATGTCCCGGTATGTGATATCATCCTTCGGAATCGGCCACGGAGAACCGATATAATCATAATCCAGGAACTCATCCCGCCACATCTCCGGATGCACGATAAACCCATCCGCATGCACCACCATAACAAAATCCGTATGGATATAATCTCCCAGCTCATAAAGCATCTTATAATTAAAACAGTCAATATTCGTCAGCTTAGAGGTATGTGCATACCGAATACCCTTCGGCAAAAAGAAAGGTTTCCGATGCGTGATCAGCACACAATCTCCAAAATCAATCTGACGCATACTGTACTGCATCGCCTTGATCGTCTGCCGCACATTGACACTCGTCATCGCCATCAGCGTCACATTCGGAAGCTGCAGCCTGCCGTCTTTCCACTCCATAATAAATCCTCATTTCATCTTAAATCGCTGCCTGCGCTCCAACTGCCGCACAGACTGCTCATTTTCTACTATCATACTGCATCCGCCATACCAATGCAAGCAGGTCACAGTTTCCTTCGGAAACTGTGACTGCGCACTCTTGATTCACTTTCTCACGCCCCTACATCCAGGCAACAGCTCCGCAGGAGCGCCTTGCCGTCCTACACAAGGAGCGCCTTGCCGTCCGCATGAGAGGAGCGCCTTGCCGTCCTACACGCCACCCAGCAAACTCAGCCCTTGACCTTGACCTTTTCCCTTCCGCCTTACACAGCCAGGTCAGCCGCCGCGCGCTTTTTGCGCCGGCGCTGCCGTTCCCGATCCGCCGTATGCAGACCATAGAAAAGCGCCGGTACTTAGGATGCGTCTTTTGCATCCTTATGTACCCGCTGCGCTTTTCTTCTGAGCGAAAGCGCGTCTGCATGGCGGACGGGAACGACAGCGCCCGGTGCAAAACAGCACAGCGGCTGACCGTCCGGACCGTCACTTTGGCATAAACCCGTCCCGGATATCGCTTCCCCGTAACTTCGTCCTCTCAGCCATCATCCGATATGCCGTCGCCGGAAAAGCGTCATAACTGATATTCTCCTGCCCGCCTGCCGGATAATAAACTATCAGACCGCCTTCCATTTCAAACGACTCCACCTCTACGCTGTCATAATCCTGCTGTACAACCCAAGCCGGGTCTGTCAGATGCTGCTTTCCCCAAACCAGATCAAACAACACATAATAATCCCAGTACATACTCAAACTGAAAAAGATCGCTCCGCAAAGAAAACCTGACGCAATCCGCACCGGCCCCATCTGCATCGGACGCAGCCATTCGCCAAATGCCATTAGCGGAAAAATCAACAGAAACGCAAGCCCGTACCGGATAAACGGAGCGAGGAAAAACCAGCCTGCAATGCCGCCTAAAACCGCTGCATACACAACGACACGATCCCAGCATAACTTTTCTTTCCGGATTCGTTTCCACACAACCGACAACACTGCTGAAATCCCGGCAACCATATTGGCAATCAAAAGCATCATCTCATAACGATCCTTTTCTCCCCACCAGACGGGAAACCATGCGCTCACAGGATCATTGATTTTCGTCACATCATACAGACAACGTCCCCAAACCTTGATCTGATCCGAATCATTCTGAAGATAAGAAGCAGGAATTTTCCAGTCTACGGAAAACAGATCAATTGCTGCAAACGGATAAATCAGCCATCCGGAAATCAGCACATTCCGCACCAGCCACGGCGCAAGCACAACACAGCCACAAAGCAGATAGATTCCAATCTTTTTCCATTCTTTTGACCGAATCAGACAAACCGCCGGATACAGTGCAAGAATGACGAGCATTCCAGCTGAGAGCTTAAAAGTTGTCACACAGACAACCGCAACACAAAGCAGTGCATACAGATCTGTTTTTTCCCCGACTTTACCCTCTTTTTCACAGGCAATCGACGTCCACAGCGTTACAATAAAAAATACCAGATACATCGTCCCGAAATCCGTTGCCGGAGACATAATCCGCTCTGACACAACAATTGCATACAATAAAATTCCAACTCTGCATCCATCCGCCAGATGACTTTTATGCCGGGCAAAATTCTTCAGACCGTACAGCGCCCAGATACACAGAAATGCCTGCAAAAAGCCATTGGTTCCATGCAACGACTGCCCTACCAGCCATTTCATAGAAAAGGCAGCCGCATACGCAAGATATGCACTGTTATAAGCAAAATGCTGCTGCAGATTGCCAAGCCCTTTTACAAGCCCATACTCCTCATACCACCGAATCGCCTGAGCATGATAAATTCCGGTATCCGTATGCTGCAGCCCTCTGGATGCAAAATAAGCTGTCATCACTGCAAAAATCAGATAAAGAACACCTTCCCAGGAAAGACATATCTTCTTCACCCGGCTCCAAATCACCAGAAGCTCTTTCCTGCACCAGTATGCACATGCTGCTGCCGCCGCCAGCAAAATCAAATGAGCAGCCATAAAAACCTTACCGAAAATGCTGACCGTCTGGGCATAAACAGTGATCGCCACGATCCCGGCAAGCTCAGTACCTGCCAGACCATAGACAATCTTCTTCCTGCCTGTCAACAAACCAATGCCTTTTAAAACACCAGCTCCGATGCAACTATTCACTATCCCAATATATCCCCATAAGATTAAGAGTTCTGCCACACCGCACCTCCATAATCAAATCTCAACCGCCAGACAGCGCACTCCTGAATCACTTTCTCACGTCCATGAACAGCCCGTGTTCATGGGCTGCTTGCACACAGTGCACACAGGCAACAGCTCCAAAGAAGCGCTTTGCCGTCCGCAGAACGCCACCAGCAAACTCAGCCCTTGACCTTGACCTTTTTCCTTCCGCCTTACACAGCCAGGTCAGCCGCCGCGCGCTTTTTGCGCCGGCGCTGC
>ERZ1106919.1529-NODE-1529-length-14677-cov-3.181644_pt1 | contig 14677 bp, 9 predicted proteins | sample MGYA00403654_ERZ1106919 | MGnify/ENA primary metagenome ERZ1106919 (study PRJEB35170, sample SAMEA104062450) | human gut metagenome | biome: human gut; feature: human-associated habitat; material: faeces | place: Denmark | collected 2012-10-08 ... | reverse complement strand
ATCACCAAGTCGACCGAGCCCATATCAATGCCGAGCTCCAAACTGGAGGTGGCCACCACGCAACGCAATTCACCACGTTTAAGCCGTTCCTCAATCATTTTGCGACGGTCTTTGGAAACCGACCCATGATGAGCCATGGCGATGACATCATCGCCCTCATGTGAGCCGACAAGCATGGTGGTGGAGCCGACCACAGCATCGTAATGCGTGGAGAACCCTTCGCGGCCTTCCGGAGAGCCCAGATCCCGCACAGTGTCGGGATTGGTGCCATGCCGGGTCTGCGCATACAGATCGTTCAAGCGCGCAGTGAGTTTCTCAGCCACACCACGCGAATTAACGAACACCAATGTAGTGCGGTGCGCGAGAATCTCATCCAAAATACTGCGTTCCACCACGGGCCAAATGGAACCGGAGGTACGGTCGCCCGCCGCTCCAACCAACGCGGAGGAATCGAACGCATCACTCGCATCAGAATCGTCCCCAGAAGTGGAAGAAACATCTCTATCATCCACCGGCACAATGCCCCTGCGTTCAGCAAGTCGCTGCATGGCCGGCGTGACACCACTGATATGCGGAGCGGACCGTTCAGCATCCACGCCACCGACACGCTGCTTGGCATTCACGGACTGCAAATCACGCATGTTTTCCAACGGCTCAATCATGCGCAAATCCATTGCAGGCCGCCCACCGGGATTCACGATGGTAACCGGTTGCCCGCCGCCCAGGAATCGCGCCGCCTTTTCAGGCGGATTCACCGTAGCGGATAGACCAATGCGCTGCATATGACGATCGCCACGGCCAGCATCGACGGCGGCATCACCGCCCTCATCAGCATCTGCATCGATTGCATCTCGCTTGCGCGATTCTGTGACAAGGTTCTCCAGCCGTTCCAGACTTACCGCCAAATGTGCGCCGCGCTTGGTGCCCGCCACTGCATGAATCTCATCGACGATCACCGTATCGACAGTGCCGAGAATCCGCCCTGCCTTCGAAGTGAGCAACAAATACAACGATTCTGGCGTGGTAACGAGGATATCCGGTGGATGGGAGGCTATGCGCCGCCGCTCCTGTGCGGTGGTGTCGCCTGAACGAGTGGCGACCGCGATCTTCGGCACGGGCAGCCCTTGCGCCTCGCATTGTGCAGCAATGCCCTCCAAAGGCTGTTCTAGGTTCTTGGCCACATCGGCCGCGAGCGCCTTTAACGGCGAGATATACAGCACACGCACACCGGCACGCCGCGTGCGTGGCACGGTCATCAATCGGTCGATGGCTGAGAGAAACGCGGCCAATGTTTTACCGGAACCGGTAGGGGCGATGACCAAGACATTGCGACCGGAATGGATTGCCGGCCATGTCTGAGCCTGTGCCTCGGTCGGCTGACCGAAGGCATGCTCGAACCACATCTTGGTGGGTTCGGAAAACAGGCTCAGGCTTTCGTACATATGTACGATTATAGGTCAGCTGAAGTAGGCGATGACTTCTTCGGCGGTACCGTAGGCACTTTGGGCACCAAGCTTGGTAGCCGCATAGGCGGAGACGTAGGAGCCGATTTGCGCGGATTGCAGCAGCGTATGACCGGCGGCCAAGCCAGCCAGCACGGTCCCCATGAACGAGTCGCCGCAACCGGTGGTGTCCACTGCATTGACTTGCGCGGCGGATACGCGATGCCAACGTCCGTTCTCGATCACCACCGATCCCGACGCACCAAGCGTCACTATCGCCCGGTCGAATCCGTAATCGGTGAATCGTTCGGCGACCTCATACCAGTCGAGTGATTCCACGTCATCATCCGGCAGGCCCAGCAGTTGAGCCACTTCATGCTGGTTGACCAGCAGAATATCCGTGGCTTCCACCAGTTCGTGAGGCAGCTCGTCCATAAATGGCGAGTCGTTGAGCAGCACGGTCACGCCAGCGTCATGCGCGGTCTGTGCGGCGGCGATAACGGTGGAGATCGGGCTCTCCAAACACAGTCCCAATACCGCGCATTCGGCGATGGTCGTGCGATGTGATTGCACATAGCCGGCACTTGCCTTGGCATTGGAACCCGGCGAATAGACGATGGTGTTCTCGCCCTCAGCGCTCACGGTGATTACCGTGGCGCCGCTGGGGCCTTCGACATGCAGGATATCGGCGGTGTCGACGCCGGCCTCATCCAGCTTGCTGAATAGGAAGTCCGCGTTGGAGTCCTCGCCCACCGCGCCCAGCAACTGGACATTGACACCGAGACGAGCGGCGGCAGACGCCTGATTCGCGCCCTTGCCGCCCGGCAGCACTTTCATGGCACCACCATTGACGGTTTCACCTGGCTTGGGTAGTCGTTTAGTGGTTACGGTGTAATCGGCGTTCATCGAGCCGACCACGATTACCGAGCCCGGCGCATCCTTCAGCGCTTCCAATCGTTCCCGTACGGGCTCGGGCATCTGTTCATGTTCTTCTTCACTTATCACCATGGGCTCCAAGCATAGTAGGCGACGGGCCCAAATGCGCATATGATCAGCCGCGCAACTTGCGAAGACGCTAGTGCATGGCCACCATCAGCACCAAGAGCACCAGCAAATACCACGGGTAGAGACTGATTGTCACATATTGCGCGATGATGCCGAACAGTGGCGGCATGAGCAGTGAGCCCACATAGGCGCAGGCCATCTGCACGCCGACGATGGCCTGCGATTTGTCTTCGCCGAAGTAGGCCGGCGTCGAGTGGATGACGCACGGATAAATCGGCGCGCACCCGAAGCCGATGACCACCAGCCCAACGACCACGCCAAGGTGGTGAGGCAATGGCACGAACATGGTGAGGATGCCGGCGAACACCAGCACTTGGCCGAGGCGAATCATGACCGGGTCCTTGAATCGCATGGTCAGAAAGCCGGAAAGCGCACGACCCACGGTGATGCCTACGTAGAATAGGCTGGCCCAGCTGGCGGCGGTGATCTTGTCGATGCCGCTGTGCATCACCATGTAGCTGGAGGCCCACAGACCCGCCGTGGATTCGATGGCGCAGTAGCAGAAGAACATCACGAGGATTTCCTTGGCACCGCGAATGGCGAGCACGCCGGCCACGCCGAGCGGTTTGCGTTCAGCAACAGACACCCCTTCAGCAGTGCCAAATCTCTCGGCATTGCCGTCAGATGATGCGGCACCATCGGTCGATTCGCCGCCCCCAGTCGTGCCACGTTTCTTCCACAGCGGCAGGCTCAGCACCAGGATGACGGTCAGCATCACCTGCAGGATCGCGATGTACCGATAGCCCCACGGCCAACCTTGGCCTTGAGAGAGCGCATAGCCCATGATGTAGGGGCCGACCGATGCGCCGACGCCCCACATGCAGTGCAGCCAGCTCATATGCCGGCTTTCGTAGTGAATGGCTACGTAGTTATTGAGCGCCGCATCCACTCCGCCCGCGCCAAGGCCGTATGGTATGGCGATGGCCAACAGCACCCAGTAATTCGGGGCAACGGAGAAACCTGCCAAGGCCGCCGCAGTCAACGCCACCGAAACGGCGGTGACCTTGCCTGCCCCGAATTTCAATGTCATTCGGTCCGAAAGCAGCGCCGAGACGATCGTGAACATGGAAATCACCGCGGAGATGCCGCCGGCCCACGCCACCGGCACGTTCAGATCCTGGCTCATGGTGGGCCATGCGGACCCGAGTAGCGAATCCGGCAACCCCAGACTGATAAACGCCACATAGATGACGGCAAGCAACAGACTGGCCATGTTCCATCTCCCATTCACAGTACGGCACCGGTTGTGATAACGATGTCATCAGTCTATCGAATGACTCATGGGCAACACGCATAAAACATATGACAACGTGCTCACCTCAAACGCCAATTACGGAAATTCTCGGTAAGCACGATGTCATTATCAGCGACGTCTTCGATCAGGTATCGATCTTGGAGCGGTCGAAATCGTCGGCGTTGTCGACGATGAACGCCTTGCGCGGCGGCACATCGTCGCCCATGAGCAGGCTGAATATCTCGGACGCCTGTGCCGCATCCTCCATGCGGATGCGCCGCAGCATGCGCGTGCGCGGATCCATCGTCGTGTCCGCGAGCTGGTCGGCGTCCATCTCACCCAGACCCTTGTAGCGCTGGATGTCGGGATTGTACGAGATGTGTCGCCGTTCGAGATCCGCCAGACGGCCGGCGAGCTCGTCATCGGAGTACGTGTAGATGAACTCGCCCTTGTGCGAGCCGGCGAGCGCGATGCGATGCAGCGGCGGCACGGCGGCGTAGACGTACCCGTGCTCGATGAGCGGGCGCATGTACCGGTAGAACAGCGTGAGCAGCAGGATGCGGATATGGGCGCCGTCCACGTCGGCATCGGTCATCATGATGACCTTGTGGTAGCGGGACTGCTCGATGTCGAAACCGGCGCCGGATCCCGCACCGACCACCTGGATGATCGCGGCGCACTCCTTGTTGTTGAGCATCTGGCTCAACGATGCCTTCTGCACGTTGAGTATCTTGCCTCGGATCGGCAGCAGCGCCTGGAATCCGGAATTGCGCGCAGCCTTGGCCGTGCCGAGCGCGGAGTCGCCCTCGACGATGAACAGCTCGGCCACATCGTCGTTGCCCGGCTGGCAGTCGGACAGTTTCGACGGCATGGCGGCGGATTCGAGCGCGTTCTTGCGGCGCGTGACCTCCTTGGTCTTGCGCGCCTGGATGCGGGCGTGCATCTCGCCGACAATCTTCTCCAGCACACGACCGGACTGCTCCTTGTAGCCGCGTTTGGAGCCCGTGATCATCTCGCCGAACTGCTTGTCGGTCATCCTGGTGACGATGGACTTGACGGGAGCGGTGCCGAGCACGTCCTTGGTCTGCCCCTGGAACTGCGGCTCGGCGATGCGCACGGTGACGACGGCCACGAGTCCGGCCAGGATGTCGTCGCGCTCGACGCGCATGTTCGAGTCCTTGAGGTTCACCTTGAGTTTGCGGGCGTTGTCTTCAACGGCCTTGCGGATCTGCTTGGTGAGCCCCATGAGGAAACCGTCGACGTGCATGCCGCCGCCGGGCGTCTCGACCACGTTGACGAAGCTGCGCATCGTCGTGTCGTACCCGTTGGTCCACCGCATTGCGATGTCGACGCCGCATTTGCGGGTGACTTTCTGGGCGTGCAGTTCGCCGCCCTCGCCGACCGCCTGGGTCTCCTCCTCGTAGGTGTCCTCGCCGGTGATGCGCCAGATGTCGGATACCGCCTCTCCCGCGGACAGGAAATCGACGAAGTCCTTGACACCGCCGGTGTGGCGGAATTCCTCGACGCGGGCGTGCGTGTGGCGGGCCGCGTCCACCTTCGCCGTCTCGACCGCGGCGGAGACTGCGGCAGATCGCGCTTCGGCTTCACCCGCTTCAACGGTATCTTCGACGGCCGTGTCGGCCGCAGAGACGATGTCGGCAGCGTCCATCAGGCCGGTTCCATCGTCGGCGGGCATCTGTGCGGCGTCGACTTCCATCATCTCGTCGACGCTGTCGTCGCCGGTTTCCGGCACGTTCTCGTCGATGACGGTGATCCGCAGTCCCGGCACCAGGAAACTGGTCTGGCGCACACGGTCGATGAGCTGCTCGTAGCTGAATTCGGCGGTGTCGTTGAAGATTTCGGGATCGGCCCAGTACCGGATGCGCGTGCCCGTGGTCTTCGGGCTGACCTTGCCGATGATCTCCAGTTCGGTCGGGCGGTTCTTGCGGGTGCGCTTGAACGGCGCGTCCGGGGACGGATGCTCGGGATCGGTGTCGGAATATACGCCTGGATGACCCTGGTGGAAGGCCATGTGATGGGTTTTGCCGTCGCGGTCGACCTCGACGTCCAGACGCGAGCTCAGCGCGTTGACGACGGACGAGCCGACGCCGTGCAGGCCGCCGGCCGCGTTATAGGACGCGTTGCCGAACTTAGCGCCGGCATGCAGCTTGGTCAGCACGACCTCGACGCCGGTGAGCTTGGTCTTCGGCTCGACGTCGACGGGGATGCCACGGCCGTTGTCGGCCACTTCCACGGAGCCGTCGTCGTGCAGGGTCACCGTGATATGGTCGCAGGCGCCCGCAAGCGCCTCGTCCACCGCGTTGTCGATGATCTCCCACAGGCAGTGCATCAGACCCTGGCTGTCGGTGGTGCCGATGTACATGCCGGGGCGCTTGCGCACCGCGTCCAAGCCTTCGAGCACGGTAAGGCTGTCGGCACCGTATTCCTGTTTGGGCATACAAATCCTATTTTCTGTATAACTCGCGGCTCTCCTCATCGAGGGGAGCTATCAACGGATGGCTCCGTCGGGGGGGGGACAGTCCACTGAACCGCCCCTCCTCGCGTGATCGCGCTGCCGAGCGGCGCGATCACTGATCAAGGAAGTCGCGCAGGGTCTGGGAGCGCGACGGGTGGCGCAGCTTCGACATCGTCTTGGACTCTATCTGGCGGATACGCTCACGGGTCACGCCGTACACGCGGCCGATATCGTCCAGCGTCTTGGGCTGGCCGTCCTCCAAACCGTAACGCATCTTGATGACGCCGGCCTCGCGGGGGCTCAGAGTCTCCAGCACCTGCTTGAACTGCTCCTGCAGCAGCGAGAACGCGACCGCGTCGGACGGCGCGATGGCGTCGGTGTCCTCGATGAGGTCGCCGAACTCGGAATCGCCGTCCTCGCCCAGCGGCGTGTGCAGCGAGATCGGCTCGCGGCCGTACTTCTGCACCTCCTGCACCTTCTCGACCGGCATGTCGAGCTCGCGGGCCAGCTCGTCCGGCGTGGGCTCGCGGCCCAGGTCCTGCAGCATCTGGCGCTGGACGCGCGACAGCTTGTTGATGACCTCGACCATGTGCACGGGCACGCGGATGGTGCGTGCCTGATCGGCCATGGCGCGGGTGATGGCCTGACGGATCCACCACGTGGCATAGGTGGAGAACTTGAAGCCCTTCTTCCAGTCGAACTTCTCGACGGCTCGGATGAGGCCCAGGTTGCCTTCCTGAATCAGGTCGAGGAAGAGCATGCCACGGCCGGTGTAGCGCTTGGCCAGCGACACCACGAGTCGCAAGTTCGCCTCCAGCAGGTGGTCCTTGGCCTTCTTGCCGTCGTTCGCCGCCCACTTGAGCTCGCGCTTGCGCTTGAAGTCCATGCCGTCGCTCTCGGTATCGAGCAGATGCTGGGCGTACAGGCCGGCCTCGATGCGCTCGGAGAGGTCCACCTCCTGCTCGGCGTTCAGCAGGCTGACACGGCCAATCTGCTTGAGATAGTCCTTGACCGGATCCGCTGTGGCGCCCGCAGCGATGACGCGGCGCTTCGGATTGCCCGACGGGGTCAGGTTCTCGTCGTCGTCATCGTCGCGCACCACGAACGCGCCCTTCTCCTTGGGCTGTTCAGGCTCCTTGCGCCCGGGTTCAGTCCCCTCGTCGTCCTCTTCGTCCTCGGGAACGTCGTCATCCTCACCGGATTCGTCATCGATGTCATCATCGTCGCCATCCAGACCGCCGTCATCGACATCGTCGAGATCGTCGTCAAGGCTCTCCAGACCATCCTCATCGACCTGGACGTCGTCGAGATCGTCCGAGGAATCCTCGTTGGCGAGTTCCTCGGTCTTCGCCATCTCCTCGGTCTCGTCCTTGACGGCCTTCGCCGACTTGGACGCGGCGCGCTTGCGGGTGGGCTTCGCGGGCGCGGCTGCCTTCGCCGAGGACTTGCGTGCCGTGGACTTGGACGCGGCGGACCTCGACGAGGTCTTCTTGCCCGCGGCGGATTTCCTGCCCGCTGCGGTCTTCTTGTCTGCCGTAGAGGCCGTACACGCGTCGGTTCCCTTCTTCTCGGATTTCGTCTTGGCGTCCGTATCGTCCGGGACTGTCGTCGCCATCGTATCCTTCGTGGCCAAACTCATCCTCCTGCATCATCATGCCAAGCGTGCTTATACCACATCGGGCGCACTTCTGGCAAGAGCAAATCGTCAACTATGCGAGTTAACCATCTTCCAAGGACGATTATTCCCACGGCTTGTTGCGGCGTGGAACCGATGGTCTCCCGCGAGCCGTCATGCGGCGTCGTGATGCGGGCCGGCACCCATCCACGCCGGCATCACGCCGCGCTGGTACGCCGAGCACACGATCGCCGCCAGCGAACAGTCCTCATCCAGCATCAGGCAGCGCAACGCGAACGCCACCGCTCGACTGTCGCCCATCCACCACATCACATACGCCAGCACGGCCAGCGGCTGCACGCTGAAGCTCTCCGGAACGCGATCGGCCATGGCCACGAGCATGTCGGCGCCGGCCCGGCATCTCGGTTCGTCGGGCCGACGTCGCTCGTCGAAAAACGCGCCCTGCAGCTCCCTGCACATGCGGCTCTGCACATCCGGCGCATGCGAGCGCGACGCGAAATCCATCATCGTGCGCTTGTCGGCGCAGGTGTCCCCGGCCACCAATGACATGATCAGGGCGTCCCTGATCGACAACGTCACCGTCATTCCCACCACCAGCGCGGCGATCGAGGCGTCATCGATGGCCCGCGGCTGCGCCGACAGGCCCGCCAGCCAATGGTCGAACGGCTCATCGGCCCATTGCGCGTCCGCCGCCACGGTGCCGCTGAGCTTGCGGCGCTCGCAGTATTCATCGCGCATGCGTCTGAGATCGTCCTCGCGCAGCATGTCATCGTCCGCGACCGCCTCCGCATACCGGACGGCCTGCGTGTTCGTCTCCTGTCCCATATCGTGGTCCCCCTTACCGGTCTCATCCACCGCCGGCGCACGATGCCGGCGACCGCCGCCCCCGCGACGGGATACCATCAACTATGCCGTATCGGGCCGGTTTTCAGGGCGAAATCCAACCTATGTGGTCGAAGGCTTGTCAGGCTTGCAAATCCGCAGTTCTTGTATTCGTAAAACCCTGTGGATAACCTCTGGGTATGACTGTTTCATCTGATTTGGCCCTGATCGAGTCCCGCATCGCCGACGCGGTGGACCGTTTCATGGCGCTCGACGCCGACGACACCATCGAAGGCCCGTGCTTGACCATATCCCGCGAGGTCGCGCGTCAGGCCCTGGTCTCCAGCGAAGGCGGCAAGCGGCTCAGGGCGTTGCTGGCCCTCCACGCCTTCGACGCGACCGACCCGCAGGGGCATGACGACGATGACGCCCATGCCCGCGGACGCGACGCGGTGCTCGACCTGGCCTGCGCGATAGAGGTCTTCCAGACCGCCGCGCTCGTCCATGACGACATCATCGACGACTCCGACCTGCGACGGGGCAAACCAGCGGCCCACAAGGCGCTCGGCACGACGTCGCACAGCTCGTCGCTCGGTCGAGGACTGGGCATCATGCTGGGAGACCTGCTCGCCACCGCCAGCGTCGACATCGCCCATGCCGCGGCGCAACGGATGCCCCGGCCCGACATGATCGTCTCGACGTTCCTGCGCATGCACCGCGAGGTGGAGATCGGGCAGGTGCTCGACCTCGCAGTTGAGTTGTCTCCATTGGACGAGCCGGAACGGCTCGCACGGGAATCCATGAACGTGTTCCGATGGAAGACCGCCAGCTACACGACCATCGCGCCCCTCGAATTCGCGCTTCTCGCCTCCGGCCGAGACCCCAGGCGGGCACATGCCGACGCCATGGCCATCGGACTGCCGCTCGGCCAGGCGTTCCAGCTCGCCGACGACCTGCTGGACGTCATCGGATCCAGCAGATCCACCGGCAAGCCCGTGGGAGGCGACATCAGGGAGGGCAAGCGCACCGTGCTGCTCGCGGACGCGATCAGCGGCGCCGACCAGAGGCAGCGCCGCACACTGATCGACATGTTCTCGTCGCAGTCGCGGGGCGACGACGACGTACGCCGGTGTATCGAGCTGTTCGAAGGCACCGGCGCCATCGACCGATCCCGCCGGCGCATCCGCGCACTGTGGCAGGGCACGCTTCATGCCATAGGGGACCTGCGGCTCCCACCGCAGGACGAGCGCACGCTCACCGAGGCATGCATGAGGTTCATCCCGATCATCAAAGCGTAGAGTTTTCGCCAACGTATGTATTGGAAATGCCGTTTTCCAGCAGAAAGAACCTTACGATACAACCATGAGTGAAGTCGCAGCCACGTCGCAAGAGCCGCAGGGACGAATGATAGAGGGGCGATACCGCGTCATACGCAAAATCGCCGAAGGCGGCATGGCGACCGTGTACGAGGCGGAGGATACCAGGCTCGAACGCCGCGTCGCCATCAAGATCATGCACATGCAGCTGGCGCAGGGAGCGCACCGCGAGCAGTTCGTGGAACGGTTCCACCGCGAGGCCAAGTCCGCCGCGGCGATCGCGAACCCACATATCGTGCAGGTGTATGACACCGGAGAGTTCAATGGGCTGGACTATCTGGTCATGGAATACGTGCATGGCGTGAACCTGCGTCACGACATGAACCTGCAGGGCACGTTCAGCGTGCGCGAGATGCTGCGCGTCATCTCCGAGACGCTGGACGGACTGGCAGCGGCGCACCGCGTGGGCGTCGTCCACCGCGACATCAAGCCCGAGAACATCCTGATCAACGACCGCGGGCACGTGCAGATCACCGATTTCGGTCTGGCGAAGGCCGCGTCGCAGGCGACACTGTCGACCACCGGCATGCTGCTCGGCACCGCCGCGTATCTGGCGCCTGAAATGATCGAGGACAACAAGGCGACCATGCAGGGGGACCTGTATTCCGTGGGAATCATGGCTTGGGAGATGCTCGCCGGCGACGTGCCGTTCACGTCGGACAATCCCGTCACCATGGTGTTCAAGCACGTGCATGAGGACGTGCCGTCCCTGACCTCGACCTGCACGGGCATCAACCAGCAGGTCGCCGATTTCGTCTCGCATTTGACCGCCCGCGCCGTCGAGGCACGGCCCGCCGACGCATCCGACGCCCTGCATGAGCTGCAACAGCTGACCGCGAACCTGCCGATGGACGCATGGCAGTACCGCAAGCCCGCCGACGTAGGCACCAGCGGCGATACCGAGGAGCCGACCGCCCCCGCGCTGGTGGGCGCCATCCCGGCCCCGCCCGCGCCGCCGCTGTTCGATTCGCGCACCGGCACCGCCCCGCAGACCGGCACCGCCCCTACCACGGCCCGTACTTCGGTGATGCCTGAAGGCACCGCACCCCAGGACGTCTCCGCCACCCAGGTAATCACGCCGCAGGATCCCGCACTCACCATCGGGCTGATGGACGCGCGCCCGCTCGATGACCAAGGCTCGGAGCCCGCCAAGCGCAAGCGCTCGAAGAAACCCTTGATCATCACGCTCGTGGTGGTGCTCGTCGTGGCGCTCGTCGCCGGCGCAGGCGGCTCATGGTGGTATTTCCTCGGTCCGGGCAGCTACTGGACGCTGCCGCAGCCCACCGACATCTCCTGCAAGGAGAACACCGAATGCTCCATCGTCGGGGCGAAGTGGAGCGATTACCAGAGCACGCTGAACGTGGCGAACATCCCGTTCACCTCCTCCGAGGCGTACAGTGACACCGTCGCCAAGGGGAACATCATCTCCGCCGACCCGCAGAACGTCGGCACCCATATCAGCAAGCGCCACAACGGACGCATCACGGTGACGGTGTCGCTTGGCGTCAAGCAGGCGACCATCCCCAGCGACATCGCGGATCCGACGTCGGCCGATGGCAAGGATCCGATCAAAGCGCTTGAGAACGCCGGATTCACCAACATCAAACGCGATGACTCCTCAGCCGAATATTCGATGACGCTGCCGGAGGGAGCCCTGCAAAGCATTTCCGAGACGCCCGGCTCAACCCTGGACCACAACGCCGAGATCACCGTGGTACTATCCAAGGGACTCATGCCGGTCACCATGCCGGACATCGTCGGCAAGACCAAGGACGAGGCCATGACCGCCCTCGACAACGCGAAGCTCAAGACCACCGTTTCGGAGGAGTACAGCGACAGCGTCAAGTCCGGCAGTGTCATCTCCGCCTCGCCCGACTCCGGTACCGAACTGCATTGGGGCGACTCCGTGAAGCTGACCGTATCCAAGGGGCCCGAGACCGCGGACGTGCCGAACCTCGTCGGCAAGAGCAAGAGCGACGCCATCAAGACGCTGGAATCCCTCGGTTTCGAAGTCAAGACCGGCGGCTTGAACATCCTCGGCCTGGTGCAGCAGCAGAGCGCCACCGGCAAGACGAGGCTGCGCGACACGAACGGCAACAAGACCGTCATCACGCTCACCGTCGTGTGACGGCGGCGCGCCGGCATATACCGGCATATACGCGAAGCGGCTCCCCCTCTATCAGTTTGAGAGGGGGAGCCGCTTCGTTCGCGTTCGGGATCGTCGGTCAGTGGCCTTCGCCGGCGGTTGCGGCTTCGGCCTCCTGCCGGGCCTTGAGCTCCGCCTTGACCTTCTGGGCGTACTCGTCCACGTATTCCTGTCCGCTGAGCTTTCGGATCTCGCTGACGAGATGGTCGGTGAGCGCCCGCACCTCCTCATGGGTGATCTCGTCGGCGTCCTTGCGATCCACCGGGATGGGCTTGCCGTATATCACCTTCGTCTTGCCCTTCGACGGGATGACCTGACCGGGATGCTGTATCTCGCGCGTTCCCACCAACGCGGTCGGCACCAGCGGGCAGCCGGTCTCCAGAGCAAGGCGCGCGGCACCGGTGTGGCCCCGGTACAGTCGCCCGTCAGGACTGCGCGTGCCCTCCACGTGGATGCCGAACAGGTGGCCTTCCTCAAGGATCTCACGGGCGTGGGCCAACGCGCCCAGCGACTTCGAGCCGCCGGAACGGTCCACGGGGAACACTCCCACCGACGTGAACCACCATTTCTTGAACCGGCCCTTGATGCCCTTGCCTTCGAAATACTCGGCCTTGCCCATGAAATGCACCATGCGCGGGCAGGTGATGGGTATCAGCGCATCGTCGATGACCGCCAGATGGTTCGCGGCGATGATGGCACCGCCTTCACGCGGCACGTTCTCCAGTCCGATCGCCGTCGGTCCCATACGACGACGGGCAATCCAACCGAAACCTTTGACAAAGAACCAGTACAGCACGATGACACCTCCCAAGTTTGGCCGTCCGCCTGATTACAGTAGGACGGTATGACCGATCATCACGATAGCAACCACAACGATACCAACGCGGGTGAAGAACATCCAAACACCACGCCGCGCGCCGGACATGACGGGTATGACACAGGCTCCAATGCCGGCGACGATCTCGACTGGGCCGCCTTCGCCGCGGAGCATGCCAACGACCTGCAGGACGTCGAGCGCTCACGCAACGCGCGGCGCTTCGAGAAGCATGCGCAGCGCAAGGAGAAGGAGGCGCTGCTGTCGGTCGACGATCTGGACGCCGGCACGTTCACCGATGACAAGGTGCCGCTGCACCAGCGCGGCCCCCGCGACCATGGCGGCCGCAGCTGGCTCGATACCGATGACGTCATGGACGAGTACGGCGATGACTTCGTGCCGCCGAACCCGAAAATCGGCCGCGTGAACGCCTCGAAGCTGGTGTTCTGGATCCTGCTGGTCGCAGGCGTCGCGGGTATCATCGCATCCGTGTTCGTACCCGCCCTGGCGACGTTCCTGGGCTCCATATTCGGTCTGTGCGCGCTGGTCGGCGGCGCCGGCCTCATCCTCCAACACAAGGGGCACACCGAGACACGCACCGACATGTTCGACGACGGCGCGCGGATATGACGACGGTGCCCGTCCTCATCGGACGGGCACCGCAATGATCAGGCCTTGGACTTGGCGGTCTCGATCCACTTGCCGAACAGGGCCGCGGCCTTGCCGGAATCGACGGTGTTCTCGGCGAGCGCATACGCCTCACGGAACCGCTCGGCGAGTGTGCCGTCGCCGACCAGGTTGCCGTCTGCCACGATGGCGGACGCAGCGTTGAGCAACGCGGTGGTGCGTGACGGGATGTCCTTGCCGGCCAAGAAGTCCGTGAACGCGGCGGCGTTCACATCGGGTTCGCCGCCCTTGAGCTGCTCGACGGAGATCTTGGCAAGATCCAGATCCAGGGTCGGGTCGAAATCGGTTTCGGTGACCTTGCCGTCGCGAATCTCCCACACGGAGATCGGGCCGGTGGGAGCAAGCTCGTCGAGGCCCTCGTGCGAGGTGTAGACCAGGCCGGACTGGCCGCGGCTGGCGTACACGGCGGCCATGATCGGACTCACCTTGCGGTTGGCGCAGCCGATGGCCACGTGTGCCGGGTTGGCGGGGTTGGTCAACGGTCCCAGGATGTTGAACACGCACGGGATGCCGAGCGCGGCGCGAATCGGGCCAACAAAGCGCATGGCCGGGTGGAAGGTGCGGGCGAACGCAAAGGTGATGCCTACCTCGTCGCCGATCTCCCCGACCGCCTCGGGCTTCAGATCCATCGGCAGGCCGAGATCCTCGAGCACGTCGGCGGCTCCGCACTTCGAGGAGGCGGCGCGGTTGCCATGCTTGACGATCTTCACGCCCGCCGCAGCTGCGGCCACGGAACCCATCGTGGATAGGTTCACGATGGCGAAGCCGTCACCGCCGGTTCCGACGATGTCGGTGGTCTCACCGGACACGTTGAGCGGCACGGCGTGGGAGACCATGGCCTTTGCGGCGCCACACACCTCGTCGGCGGTCAGTCCCAGCTGCTCCTGCATGGCGAGCGCGGCACCCACGGCGGCCGGATCGGCGTTGCCCTGCATCAGGTCGTCGACGAACCACTCCGATTCCTCAGCGCTCAGGTGGT